>LFCJ01001030.1_pt1 | contig 18680 bp, 23 predicted proteins | sample 643141 | NCBI WGS metagenome assembly LFCJ01 (sample SAMN03766243, study PRJNA286221) | soda lake metagenome | biome: soda lake; feature: Kulunda steppe; material: water; isolation source: sample B1-Br-g2 brine of Lake Bitter-1 | place: Russia: Kulunda steppe | collected 2010-07
TCCCTCCTGCTCTGGACTGTGTTGTGCATGCCTCAGAACTGGTGTTCGCAAACTGGAGTTCGCAAAGTTTAATTGCTTTTGGCCACCCCTCGCAAAGATTCAAAGTTCGCAAAAAAATTATTAAATTAATTTAGACCCCTCGCAATAAACCTCCCTCGCAGTAAAAAGCCGTCGGTACGGTATATGTCAGTTGGATGGAAGTTGGGGGGCTAGTTGGGCTTCCCCAGACCCCCCTGGCCCTGCTTCTGTTTTTGCCAGATCAATTCGACGATGTATACGTAAAAATCGAATTATGCACGAATTTTACCGTGGGGACCTCCCAAACCGGCGCTGTTTACATCCTTGCAAGCCAATTGGCGCAAGGTGTCGACAGGGACGTCCCTATGCTGAGCAATTTTTAAGTTGCTCCCATATAGGATGCCAGCCTTTTGTGCCACTTCAGCTCTCTGTAGCACACTCTTAGCCGCAGCCTTGACATCGTATGATGGAATGCTTTTCGTCCCAAGGTGGAGTCTCTCTCCAGCAGAGGACAGACACAAAGGATGGAAAGCTGGTTAGTGCCTTCATTCGAATCTGCAGATGCTTTCTCTTCCTCGTGTTCACAGATTAGAGCAATCTTACAGAGCTCCACACAACACTGATTCTACTTTACCCAATGCTCCTCTTCTTCAATGGTTTGGCTGCCACGCCGTTTGCCCCCTTCAGAGTCAAGCTTCTATTCCTCCATGCCGCTCTGCATCTTTCTAATGGTAGTCCTCTCAGTCTTGTCTAGACAGTATGGGGAGAGATGGATTACCAAAACTGAGTCCCGCAGTTGTTGCTCAGCCAGATACAAGCAACTAACTAGCCAACTTCGAAGTTGGTTGAATTCAGTTTGACAACAATTCATCGCCGACTATGAATCGTCTTGACAGCCTGCATAACTTTTTCTTTCTTTCCTAAGCAACCATTCGTTCAATGCTACAAAGATCATAAGTAGAAGTAGCATGATAAATAACTCACAAAGAGCACATGACTCTTTCAGAACCCTCCTGACCCCACTCATGACCCTCTTTCTAGTATGATGGTGGGTCCCACGAAAAAGAAAAGAAAAGAAGAACTACGTAGGCAGTAAACACTCCCTACATCAGCTAAGGAAAAGGAGACACATTGGTTCAAAGCCGTGAGTCTCCTCCACCATGGAAAAGGAAGAACTAGTGAGGAGCTGGAGGGTTACAAGCCGCCCCCTGCTCCAGGGGGTTACACCAGATAATGATGTGAAACTCTTCCTTGATTCTCGCAAACAGGGGTATACCTGTTGCGTAGTCTTTTCTTCAAGTTGGGCGTAAGGGGGCAATGACTACAGCCTGCCAAGAAGGCAAAAGTTTCAAGGCCACGGCTGCTTCAAAGCCACTCATCTCGCACACATGGAGTACATTATCCTTGACTTCCAGGTTATGCAGCTAAATCGGTCTGTAACCGGTCCTTGCTAGGCAAACTTATCTGCCATTACCAGACAATACAGTTGGCCGGAGATCCCCAGTCCTCTCTTTGGATCGCCTACCAGTGACGGTGGATCCTCTGGAGGACTGCTGCCAGACACAGCGGTGCTTGCACCAGACACATTAATTACTTATTGGCTGTCAATGACCAGCAAACTCAATGTAGCATTCACTGCATACCCTGTTCGGGTATGCGAAACTGTACCGATGAACAGGCTGGCGAAAAACCACAACTTGAAATCTTTAAACGTCAAGGAGAGGGCAGGATTGAACAAATTTGACATTGTGGAAGGGCCTCGCTTCAGGTGAGCACTCAATGAGTTGTCCAGAAAGATGCTTGAGCTGGAATATCGACCAGGCAGCCATTCATGACCACAACATTTCAGAATAGCCTCTGACTCAGATGTCTTCAAAAACAAAGGAATCGCCTTTAGCTTTCATGGCTGTGGAAATGGCCTTCATAGTTGCTGGACACACCTCTCAAAAGCTTTTGAGCCTTCTGTTAAGTTCCAAGCATTTGCACGACAAGCGGCGGCATTTTGGGTGGTAAGCTCCTACACACAGACAGCAGCAGTCGCACTACAATGCCAGGCAGTCTGAAAAAGCTCCACCCACAAACTGGCATAAGTTTTCATTTCAACTCCACCATCGGTCACTTCATCACAACAAACACACGTTCCTCTCATCACACTCCACTGCTCTCTGTACCCTCATCATTCTTAAGACACCTGAGCTGGTCATATCCTCAAAGGCAAGCATTCTTTTATTGGCCCAGAGCTTATGCAGCCAGGTCTCGCGAACTTGAATCATGTCAAACTGGAAACAGCCCCTTCTTCTGCAAGGCCTTCTGCATTGCTTGCTCGAAAGGGATGCAATGCCCCTGGAGAAAAGAGTGTTGACGTGAACAGCATTAAGTGAGGTGTGCTTGAAGTCTGTAAACAAATATGTAAATTGCGATGAGTTGTCAGTGATGACCCTCTGCAAGCAAGCAAACAAGGCAGCTTACAAAGCAGGAAAAAAGGGCATGCTCTCAAAAATGAAAACAAAAGGCCTCGGGACACAACATCAAAGTTGCACTACTCAGCCCAGGCATTGCCGAGGAATGTTCGCTCCGGACCTCTGGAGATGCGCATGTGAAAATGCTGGCTAGACTGGGAAGAGACTGGATCACCAAAACAACCCTTCAGGCTCCTGCCTGCTGCTGGCTGCAATCGTGGCTCACCTGCCCTACGTGTGATATGCCAGTCTTGTACAGCTTGGTGTAACATTTTTTGTGCTCTTCTGCTTCCGGAATGGCGTGCTTCTCGGCAAAACATGTTAGCAAGGATTGCTGCAAATTTTTGCAGGCTATCTCTCTCTCTGTTTCTGCAAGCAAGGACACGCACAAATTCAAAACGTAAATCTTTGAAGATTTTGCTGGAACTCGGGCAGCATACAAGGAAAGCGTGCATGCGATAATGGCGCCCATCAACACCTGCAAATTTGCACACTTTTTAAGTGTGAAGGGTTACAAGAAGATACATGCACACTCATGGCAGTGACGCATGCCTTGAGTGCTTTGAGCAGTGAGTTGGCGTCAGAGCTGTCAAGTGTATCATGGGCGTCACCATGTGGTTTACATACAGCGTTGGGAATTTATCCTCACCAGGGTATGCCCTCCTGCAGCCTTCCAGCGCTGTGACAAACATGCTGCACCTCTTCTTTTCCTTTGTGATTTCCTCGTCACTCAATTTGCTCATAGAAAACCCCCACACCATCCTGTGCCAAGTTTCAGCCTGTCAGGGGAATTGGAAGATACCTATTGTTGGGTCGAGGATCGTTTCCCTTTAAATGCTAAGCAACGATGAGAAGAGAATAGACGACCAGAGACAACCGAAAAACTAGAGACACAGGCAGGATAGACATAAGATAATATCCAGATATTGTGACAGGTCTGCCTTCACTACAGTTTATCACAGAGACAGGTCTGGTTCCAACACATATAGAATCGATGTATATTAAATAATAAATCCATTAATCTAGAAGTTAAAAAACTCTGTACTTTTTGAAAAGCTGTTTCACTCCGAGAGGATGTCCTCCATCGATTACGACAGCATAAAATAAAAATTCTTTGTCATTTTCTTCAAGTTGATGTTATTTTACCAGAAAGTTTGGATGACTTGAGTTTCCTTTCGGCCGACCATGCCCCCACCCACTTACACGCCATCTGCCGTCCAAGGACAGGGCTTATCTGCAGTCAAGCAAGAGCTGCTTCCGACGCAAGCAACCTTATGCAACACGAACCCGTCTGAACGCCGTTCCGGGCTCCCTGCTTCCGGGCTGAAGGACACTCCTTCTCCTAGTATGCTTCAGCTGCTGGGTGAGGAGCAGTTCCTCCGCGTGAGAAGCCTCATGATGGCCCAGCAGCGCACCTTTGTGCAGCAGGTAAACTCCCGCCCCTGGTACACCCAGGGTTTCCTAGCTGGGCAACGCGTCTGCCTATCAGCTGCTGGAGGTCGCTGCTGCCGTTAAGCGAGCCTAGGTGCCGTGCTCTTCAAGTGTGATTAACATGGGAGCCCTGATGCGCTTTCAAAGCTTGCTTCAAATTATTGACCTGCCCTGTGTGCTCGCAGTTGTATGAACTGCACAAGCTGAACCAGTTGCAGAAGCTCCTGTCCTTTGAGGTTTTGGGCTACGAGCAGGGTGTTGGTACGTCTCCTCACCAGCAGCAAGACACGCCCATGCCCGAGGCATATCCCCCCCTGCTGTCGGGCGAGCAGGCGGCAGTTCGCAAATACCCAGCGCAGCTGGTGGCTCCTATGACTGGCGTGTGCACTTCTGCCCAAGAGGAAGTGGATACCAACCAGGACGGGGCCTGGGTGGGACAGCACCTGCTGCCTCAGGTGACAGCAGATCTGAATGCTGAACTGACGCTGTGCGTGAAATGCTCTGGGGCTGGGTCGGCTAGTCGACCTTGGCTAGCGTTTGCCGGCCAGCATGTGCACCTTGTCATGTGAGACTGGGTGGATCTTTTGTGCAGGCTGTGGGCCAACCTTCTAGTGAGCAAAGCAGCCATGCGGCACGGGTCCTCAGTGCAACAGGAATGGTGTACGGGCCATTTTGCTCATGGTATGCACAAGAGCATGGCCATGCACGTGCACATGCACGAGCATGCATAATACTGAATCAGAGCTTTGAGCAAGCGCCTGCAGCTCACCCTCATGTGCGCCTGCACGCAATCGCACGACAGGGTGCGCGTCTCGCCACCGTGCCCCCCATGCAGCACCACCATCACCACCTCCAGTACCACCATCACCAGCACCACCACCACCAGCACCACGAGCACCACCACGGCCATCGTAGCAGCGTCCTGCACCACACAAAGCGCACCACGCAGCAGCCCAACACTAGCTTCCGCGCAGCCCAGAAGTCCAGCACCCCCCAGTTCCCGGGACCTAACGACGGGCCGGCTGAGGAGGCAGCTGTCGCCCCCGCCCCCCCGCCCGCCTCCGCCACTGCTGCTGTCACCCACCCCACAAGCATCTGCCATCTCCGCAACATCCCCAGCGCGCTGCGCACCAAGGTGGCGGGTGGCACAAGCGGCAGCAACGAGGCTACCACCGCCACAGCCTCCGCCCCGCACAGCGGGCCGCTCCCCGTGCCCTCTGCATCCCTCTTTCCCATGAGTCACAGCATATGGCTTGGTGGAGGCAGTGGCTGTGATGTTGCCGCGGGCGCAGGTCCCAAGCCTGCCAGCAGCTGGCCTGCCACTCCCTACCTGCCTGTTGCGCCGCTGGTGCTGTCTGGAGTCGGCAGGTGTGGCGTCTCAGAGCAGGGGCCAGAGGGGCTGGTGTGCCCCGTGCCCAGCAAGCCAGAGGCGGTGGCAGGCGGCAGCAACGAGGTGCGGTCGCAGCCTTTGGAGCGGGTGCAGCGGCAGTTGGGGCGCGACAACAGCGGGTGCGAGCACAGCGTGCAGCAGCCGGAGGCGTCCCGCCTCTGCAAGTCCATGGCCTCGTGGCACGCGCTCCTTTTTGACAAGGTGCGCCTTGGCATCTGGTTGTAGGGCCTGCTTGGGGCCTGCAGCTGCACAGACAAGGCGCTGTGTAACGCGCAGCATCCCAGCCTCCGCCCGCCCTTCCTACTCCTGGGCGTGCTACACACCTCTGGACATGCGCAGCGTTTCACTGATTTGCAAACGCCAATGACCTGCAAGAGCCAATGACCTGCAAGAGCCCTCCCCTTATTGAGCCACAGGAGCCCGGTCTCCTGGGCCTCAGCCGTGCTCCCTAGCTGCCTGCTCTCCCCCCTCTCCCTTGCCTCCAGCCCTCGCACGCCTCCTCCCTCATGCGGCTGACAAGCATGGGCCCTGTTTCAATGTGTGTACGCCTGTGTGCAGCGCCCTCAGTGTCCTGCCTGCCTGCGCTGTCATGTCCCCTCGGCTGCAGAGTGGCCGCGGTGCGCCGGGCCACGCCAAGGTGCAGCAGCACCAGCAGCAGCAGTGCGCCAGTGCGCCCAACCTGCGGCCTGCTTGGGACTCTGCCGTCCTCAATGACCCAAAGGTGTGGCATGCACGCGCCCAGCAGGCCCCTCACTTCCGCCTAATGCCTCAGAGGGCGGCATCGCCGCACACGCCCAAGCCCTGCATGCAAGCATGTGCTTAGCAGCAGCCCCCCTCCCCGCCCCTCCCATTGATGTTCAGCGCACACGTGCAGCCGCAGCTGCGGGCAGCTGCAGAGACAGGGGGGAGGGGGAGGGGGCATGGTGCTGGGGCTGTGCTCCCATGCTGGTGCACGTGCTTGCAAGCTTGTGCGCATGCCCCCCCATAGCACGTGTGCACCACAGTCTTCACGCCCGCACAAGTGCGCACAGGCTGCACAGCTAAGGCACACTCAGCATGCGCTTGTGCCTACACCCACCGTGCAGGCACACGCGTTCCGCCCTACCCGCTCCTCCCCGGGCATGCGCCGTCTCCCCTCCTCATCCACCCTGTGCACCGACTTGCGCGGCCCTGCGGTGCGCGCCGCCACCCAGCTGCCTGCGGGCACAGGGTGTATGCCGAAGGCCGCGACTGCGTCGCCACCCGGGGGCGACTTGGTGATGCAGGAGGGGAGTAGGGCGCGGCTTGCAGAGGATGCCGCCGACGCTGCCGAGGCGGGCGCAGCCCCCGCTGCTGGTGGGGGTGTGGGCGTGCTGCAGCGGGACACGCCTGCAACGTGCATGGACGTGTTCTCCACGGGCCTTTACGCGGCCGCTGCAGGCGCTGTGCCCTCGGGCCCCGCAGCGGTAGCAGCAGCAGCCGGGGCGGCCGCCGCGGGCGGGGGCTTGCGCGGCGCGGCGAGCGCGTTCCGGCGGCCCCATTCTTTTTCAGGGCATGGCGCGGGTGCGAATGGGGGGGGACCGCTGGCTGCGGCGCCCGCCCTGCGCTCCCGGCACTCTAGCCCCCCTGCAGCAGGTGCGTGTGCGTACTTACCCTGCTGGGCGTGTATGGGCCTGCATGTATGCATGCGTTTGTGCCCTGTGCGTGCGTTGGAGGGAGGAGGGAGGATGAGGGGGCGGCTGTGTTTGTGTGGAGGGGCATGGTGGGCATGTGGGCATGTCTACGAGCACTGTGTACCATCGGCTTGGGTGAGGGAATGCTTCACCTTGTACGTAGCTTGAAAAGCGTGAAATTTTGCTGTCAGATGCATGCACTTGGGCGTATGTCCTACGCATCTTCTAGTCGGGAGCAGCCAACGTGTGTTGGCTGCACGCAAGGATGCATGTGCACCATACATACACACACGTACACACGCGCGCGTACGCGCATGCATGCACCTGCGAGCACATACGCACGCACTTGCGCCTGCGCCCATATGCAGAGGGTGGCCCGCCCGAGCCCAGCAACCCTGCAGGCATGGCCACCAGCACCTGGCGGCCGGCGCACCCTGAGGCAGCCGGCGTGGCCGCCACCCTGTTCCCCTATGCCGCCCACCAGCAGCAGCAGCAGCAGCTCCAGCAGCAGCAGGCCATGGACATGACAGGCCTGGGCCTGGGCCTGGGCGACTGTAATAGGCCCGTTGCATCCGCGCCCACGCACCTGCAGCACTGGTGTGTGGCTGTGGGTGTGAGCAGGGCCTCCGCGCATGCAAGTGTGTTTGGGATGGGGGGAGGGGGGCGCTTGCGGGCGGCCCCGGTACTGCGCGAGCCCTGGGTGCAGGGGCTGTAGCTGTGCAGCGGACCTGCGGGCCTGCGGCCTCCAGCACCAATCACTAACGTGACAGGTTGCTGGGAACAGTACACGTGTGCTGTATTGCTGCCGATGTGTGTGTTAGTTAGCAAAATACACAGGGTGTGCGGTTTTCAGCGACCCTACGCCCGTGCAAGCGCGGGCTCTGCATCTCCTTGGATGCGTCAGACAAACTCCCTCCCCATCTCGGAATCACCCGCAGCCTGACCCGCTGTTGCTCCTGCACGTCTTGTCACCCACAGCACAGGGGCTCAATCTGACGCCCCATGGCGACATGCACTCACACACACATTTAAGCCATGCGCCCACACATCGCGGCCATGCGCCCACACATCGCGGCCATGCGCCCACACATCGCGGCCATGTGCCCACACTCTGTGGCCTCGCCCTCACACATTGTATGGCTTAAAATGGGCACTGCAAAACGGAGTGACACACAAGCAAGCTCAGTATGAGCCCAGACAGCCCAGGTCAAGGGTGTCAATTACAAGCATTGCACTCGGGGGATTGTTCTAAAAAGCATTGCACTCGGGGGACTGTTCTAAAAAGCATTGCACCCGGGGGACTGTTCTAAAAAGCATTGCACCCGGGGGACTGTTCTAAAAAGCATTGCACGAAGGTCCGGAGCTCATGCCTGCACCTGCGTCATGTCAGGGGCACAGGCAGGCCAGAGGTCCAGCTGCGGCCTAGACCCGCGCCTAAGAAAGGCTCAACAGCAGCACAGGGCCTCGTGGACCCAGTGCGTCATGGCAATGGGCTTGCGCGCAGGTGCGGAGGGGAGGCGTCTACAGCCGGCAACGGGGCCGCTGCTGCACCTGCACAGCACATGCAGCCTGCAGCGTCGGAGGGCGTTCAGGCAGCAGGGGCATCTGCGGCGGCTGCAGCTGCGGCTGCTGCAGCAAGCCTTGACCTAGGGATTGCAAGGTGAGGAAATTGGGGGCGGCGTCAGCAGCAGCAGCAGCAGCAGCGTTGGATCTGGCTGGCTTGGAGGTTGGGGCTGTGAAGAGGCATGTGTTGTGTGATTTAGAGCACACTACATGCTGCTGCGGCAGATGCTGCTGCTTGCCGGGGCATGCAGCTTTGCAAAATGCGGCAGCTTCTTTATGTCGGAGGGCTACTGCGCCAGCGCGCACCAACTTGATGCCTCATGGGACACATGCACGCACGCACACGCACACACACGCACACACGCACACGCACGCACGCACGCGCGCACACACACACACACAAGCAGCCTGGCATAATTGCATGAAAGCCGGGTTGTGCTTGCATGGCACAGAGGTCGCTTCGTCGTGCCAGCGCCTGACTTACGCGCTTGCACACACGTTCGAATGCACAATCGCCTCTTCGCTGGGATGGTGTCTCGCATGCAACATCTGTACTCAAATACACATGTTTTGGCGCCAGTGCAATTGCCCTGCTCCCGCGCGCTTGCATTCTTTTACTTCTGCACCGTCCAGAACTCAGCAATGCCGCAAAAATGGTATTACCGTGCCCCCTTTTTCCGCTGCACCGGTTGGTGCACCATTGGCCGTCCCTGGCTCCGCACGCTAGCAGCCCATAGGGTTAAGGGTTAGGGTTAGGGTTAGGCTAGCAGTGCTCAGCTCAAAAGTGAGCCGACTCAGCGCTCAGCCTGCAGTCAGGGCTCCTCGTCGGTGTCTGCCAGCGCGCCAGGCCGCACGCAGTGTGTGGGTTTGGTTCACACCAGCATGGTAGATGTGGGGGCAAGCAGTGAGTGAATGAAACAAGGAGGTGCTGCTCCCAGGCAGGGCAGCCCCTTCAACCCACCAGGGCTGCGCCTGCAACCCACCATCTCTGTGGTGAGAGGGTCTGTGCACCTTTTTGTGGTAGGGCCTTTTGTCGTGCAGTGGTTGCCGTGGGCATGTGTGCCCCGCGCACTTGCACTGCTGCATGTTTGGCCGATGCCTGGTGTTGGCCCGATGCCTAGTGCGCGGGCGGGCTTCATCTGTGCGGGTGCGCCGCAGTGATTCTTTCAAGGTATTTGGAAAACCTTGGTTTCATGTCTCACCCCAAAATGCCAATCCTGAAAATCTGGGTTTCATGCCTTTTTTACATCTACTGGCCCAGCCTGCCGGGAGGCTGCATAAACCGTGTAATAAGGTTGAAAATACATTTTGAAAATGCATTTTTGGCCAACTTAGCCTTTGCAGTCCAGCTCATGCCCCACTTGCATTGTTGTGTGTATCCCCTTACCCCCAAACAAAATGCCCAACCAATGTCCTTTGTCCAAACAAGTCGTTCAACCCCACTCTTTCATCTAATCTACTAATTCATTCCATGGCGCTTCTTCACACTGAGCCATTCCCCAATGGCAGCTGAGTATTGGAAGGACTCTAGGCTGAACTCAGACTTGAACCCCTGAGCGCAGCAGGTCATGTGCTGCTGCTGTAGCCTGTTGCGCTAAGGGTTCCTCAGGTACTTCATGGTGCTGAACATGCGCTCGTCTTCCACTGAGCCTAGCACCATTACCATCACCAGCTCCGCCAACTTTAAAAATTCCCCAAACAGCAGGCGTCCCCCTAAGCGCTCTACCTCCTGCCAGAACTCCTTTGCAGAGGGGAAAGGGAGGGGGGGGCTGTCTTCTGGCTCATCATCTGAGTCATCACTGCTCCTGGCTGTGTTAGGGTTTGCATCCTATGCTGCTTTTGCTGCTGGTCGCCTTGCAGCCCTTGCATCCCTCTCAAGAGCTTTGTTGGGGTGGGGGAGGGGGGTGCGCTGGTGGGACTGTCCCTCTGGGGGCTCCTGCTGAAACCACTTGGCCTTGAACTTGTTGGTGGCACCAGCAGATCCCAATGCTTGCAAGTTTGCCCCATCACTCTTACCCTTTGGGACTCTCGGCTTTTTGGTCGGGTTGTTTAAATTTCTTTGATTGTCACTATTGTAAATTATAAATGTCAGGAAAACTTTGGGTTTCGAAGGTGCTCTGAGGGCCATCTAAGGGCCCTCGAAGGGCCAAAATGACCCCTTCAAAAGAAGGACCAGACAACCCCCAGAGTCAATTTCATGTCGATTGGAAAAGCTGAAAAATTCAGGTCTCATGTCAATTGACATGGTATGTCGGGTTAAAAGAATCACTGGTGCACCGGCTGCGCCTGGCACACAGAAAGTCATGTGGAATCCACACAGTGGCTCATGTGAAAACCGCACAGAGGCTCATGTGAAATCCACACAGAGGCTCATGTGAAAACCGCACAGAGGCTCATGTGAAATCCACACAGAGGCTCATGTAAAATCCACACAGAGGCTCATGTGAGATTGTGGGCTCAGTGGGTGATGGCGTTTCTCCTGGGCTGCTGTGGACTCCTGTGGACGCCCCCGTCAAGTCGTTTGTTTGAACGCACTGTGCATGGGGTGTGAGGCCTGCACAGCACGGTACAGCCCCACGGCAAGGCACGCGCATTATGCCGCTGTGCACTCGGTCGGACGTGCAGGAAGCGCACCCGGCTGGAGGGCGGCCGGAGCAGTTACGATACAGTGGTCAGCCAGCAGCAGCAGCAGCAGCAGCAGCAGCAGCAGCAGCAGCAGCAGGAAAAGCCATCGGCCTTTCAGGTGTGGGTGGGCTCGGCCTTCCTTGCAGGGCGCAAGCGCTTGCATGGCTTGCATGGCTTGCATGGCTTGCATGGCTTCCGCGGGCATTCCTCTGCCGCCCTCCTCCTGTGGCATATGGTGCTTTCCCCACCACCATCACCACCACCACCGCGCATGCATATGGTGTAGTGAACACGCAATATGGTACACCCCCGCCCATGCGGCATTGTACACATGCACTGGCTCGCGCGACATGGCACACCCGCACTCACTCACACGATATGGTGCACACGCATCCTCATATGGAAGGGCACACCTGCTCACCATGCTGAGCAACGCAGGAAGCAAGGGTAGGGGATGGAGTGGAGTCCCGGGCGCAGTGGGCTTGTTGTGGCACGCACAAGCAGTGGCCCTCCAGTCTTGGGCGCTGCATGCACAGTGCTCTATCGAGCTCTAAATGGAGTGCGCACCATCCGAACCAACCTTGGCTGCGAGGCCGCCCAGGTGGTTGGACTGCGGAGTGTTGGACAATAAAGAGGGATTTGCTGGAGAGGTGGTGCGGTGCGCGCAGTCATGGGCCCCCTGTCACAGGCATGGGCCCCCTGTCACAGGCATGGGCCCCCTGTCACAGGCATGCGCACAAACGGGCGCACTCTCATTCAAAAGCCATCTGCAGCGCCGCGATTCTTGGCAGCTAATGCGTGCACGTGCCCGCCCCTGCTGTGCGTGCACCGCACTTACGCAGGTGGTGGTTACTCGCAGGGCGCGCAGCAAGCGCGGCAGCAACAATCGTGTGTCTGGGGAGTCAGTGTGCTCCGACAGCTCCCACAACTACCAGGTGAGGCGGCTGCTGCCTCGGGGGAGGGATCCAAGATGTGCATGTTGAGAGCCTGCCGCTCAGGAACCCACTGCAGCCAGCAGCAGCTGGTAGGCAGCAGCTGATGATGAGGGGGCGCTCTTGCACACACAAGCTTGGAGGTGCAGCCCGTGGGGTGCTGCAGCAGTGTGCAAGTTGCGCTCCTCCCTTGAGCCCGCGCTGACCTTGCTGCTGGCAGGTATTGACTTGATGCGTTGTGGGGCAGTGCTGGAGGTGGTTGGTTCTTGGTGCTCAACCTGCCTGCTGGCGGTTGTGCTTGCCTCTGTTGCGCCCAGGCTGCCAGCCGGATTGCAGGCAGCGGCAACGCGGGCTACGTGCACAACAGCGGCCGTGGCAGCCTGGACACCATTGGCAACTGCGCCGGCAGCGTGCGCAGCAACAATGGCGGCGGCGGCGGCTCGGTGCTTGACACGGGTGCACATGCCGCGGAGGAGAGCATGGAAGGCGGCGGGGGCGTGAGCTTCCGGTCGCCCGTGTCGCACCACCTGCACGCGCCGCGGCAGCAGCGGCCTGGGCCTGCGCGGTGCTTGTCGCGTACAGGGGGGGGCATGACGGTGAGGCGCGCGCATGGCAGTGTGGACAGCAGCTTAGGATTGTCTGAGGGCATAGGTGTGTGAGGAGGCGGTCAGAAGGGGGGGGCGGCATGGGGTTGAGGGCAAGGGCGTACAAGTGAGGGATTAGATTGCACACTGGCTCCCCCTGATGCGTGCGCTGCTGTAGCTGGTTGCCGTCAGAGTTAGCAAGCATGCGTGGGTGCGCGCACCACCCATATAACTTGGGCCAGCTGACAACAGGCATGGACATGCACGCTGCTTGCAAAGTGGCTGTGAGCAGGAGTATGCGTGCTTTGTGGACACTGTGTTTTGTCGTGGACACGCACGCTGCTGTGGCTGTGAGCAGGACTGTGTTTTGCTATTTGCACTGTTGGCTCAAGGAAGGGCGCGTGGTGTGGGCAAGGTAGTGCAACCCAGCATGCTGCCTGATGCTGTCCCAACAAGTCGGAGCGCATGCACCTGCATGCACAGGCCAGCCAAGCACGCACGCGCACACATGCACGCACACACATGCAAGCCTGCTCACGTTCAGACACACACGCACGCACGCGAGCTCACAGGCGCCTCCTGCACACGCTTGCACACGCTTGCACACGTCCTCCTGCACACGCCTGCACACGCTTGCACACGCCTGCACACGTGCAGGCGGCGGCCAAGGCAGGCCCGCAGGACAAGGGCGGCCACAGCGCCAAGCGGGACGCGTCTGAGCTGCATGGCTCGCCGGCAGCGGCGGGGGCAGGCGGCGGCAGAGCGGACAGGGCTGACCCTGATGCGCTCCCGGGTGAGGGCGTGGACCAGTCCGCGGCGGGCATCTTGCTGGCGCTGTCCTCTGGCGGCACATTCTGAGCACAGGCAGCACGTTCTGAGCACAGGCGGCCATCGTACAAATAGCACATTCTGAGCACAGGCGGCCATCGTACAGGCGGCCCACAATCTGAGCACACGCGGCCATCGTACGAGCGGCCCACGATCTGAGCACACGCGGCCATCGTACAGGCGGCCCACGTTCTGAGCACAGGCGGCCATCGTACAGGCAGCACGTGCTGAGCACTGTGTGAAAAGGCGGCCATTATGCAGGTGCCTGGTGGCTGTGGGGGCCCCAGGTGGGCGCTGCGTGTGCTCGGGCAGAGGCGGCCCCTGCAAGGCCGCACGCAGCCCCCCTGTCAGTAACGCACAGTAGCACCCATCGCACTGCGACGATCCCGGCCAGCGCACGCTCGGCTGCGGGACTCACGCAGGCCACCCCACTCAGGCGCCAGGCTGCGCTATGTGACTGCCAGGAGCTACTGCACGTGGTGGCGGCGGCGGCGGCGGCGGCGGTGGTGGTGGTGGTGCTCAAGCAGAAGCCCCCAGCTGTACTTAGTATGTTCAGTGGTGGTGGTGGTGGTGGTGGTGCTCAAGCAGTCCTTTTTTTCTCTGCTTCTTGTGGCCTCTGCACACCCGTCTGTTCCCACACTCATATGAAGTGCTATGTATGATGAAAGCGCAATGTATGAAACCTAATCCTTGGACAGCTGGGCACCTTGACGCTGTAGGCATGCATGTGCTTGGGCATGTGTGAGCTAGGTTGGATAGATTTGGAGCATAGGGGATGGGCAGCTTGTGGCAATGCTTGCCCATTGAACATGGTATGGATTTGCAAGCATGAGCGCAAGATGAGTTGGCTCTCCCTGTCTGACTGCGGAATTTTTTGTGCTGGTGTGCTGGGTCTGACCAATTTTGAGGGGAGTTCGAAGCAGGCGGAAAACTTTGCGAGCACTGGGATGCATACAACACGTGGATGTGCTCTCCTGTAGGGGGCTTGACCCAGCAAGGTCGACCTTGGAAGCGCATCGAAAGCCACAGGTCCAGTCAAGCGCGGAATCCAAGCCGGTAGACTGCCCTGTGTCTGCTGCATGTAATAAAACAGGGTGCACGAGAGCCGTGCTGCTCTCCCCTTGTGCGCGTGGTGCTTGAGGATTTGTGCTGTGTGCGGTGCCTTGGGAAGCCTGGGGTGCACAAGAGCAGTGCTGCTCTAACAAGAGCCGTGCTGCTCTCCCCACGTGTGCGTGGTGCTTGGGTTTGTGCTATAAGTGGTGGCTTGGGAAGTCTCGTTGTGATTTGCTCCTTGAACTCCCAAGTCACTCTGAACCTGCAGCAGTCAGCCTGGAGCTTAGGCCGCTGCCTGTACACTTAATGCACATGTTTTTACACAATTGTGTACCTCACTTGGCCTATTACTGACCGCAGCATTATCATGTTTGTAGGATTATTATTATTGATCAACTGCTCCATCATGGTGTCTTTGCTGTATGAAGACAAGCTTTTGTGCAAATTTATTTGTCAACACTTGTGCTTTGGTATGGAGCAGGCAAAGGTTGCAAAGCCGTGCTGCAAGGGTTGTAATGTACAATGACTCATCTATAATATACGACGACTCAGCTATGAAAGTTGTGTGGAACTAATCAGCCCGGAACACCCTCTAACAATCTGCAATGGTATGAACAACTACAGAGGGTATGCGAGGTGGCCAATGGCTCCCTCTCCACTCATACACCCCCACGACCCCTAAAATATGTCTCAGCGCTATCTTTCAAAGATAGTTGTTAACATGCTAAACATTAGCTCATTCAGCGCACAACAAAATGATGAAGTTCTCACTGACACCTATCACATTTCCTAGGATAGTTGAGTTACAAGACCTAGGATAGAGGCTCACTCCAGGGGGATAGGCAATGGAGTCATAGATATCTGCGCGAAAACGGCAGCCCTCGGACCCTCAGGCCACGAGGTGATCCTACCTAATCCTGAGCTAATTACAACTAGTTCTGGGTCTCAGGTCCATTTCAGATCCTGCCTGCGCAAGGTTTAAGGTTTAAAGAATAAGCCATCAGTCAACAAGTGCGACTGCAAGGCTGCATGTCAAAAGTACGTTAGAAGAGTAGTTGTTTGTTGTAGCAAACTGCTGTACCCGGTGGTGAAGGGCCTTAAGAAAAAAAACATAGAAAGGGATTTTTAGGCACTTGGTCACGTCTTACGCCGCAGGTAAGAAGTATGTTCACACTCTCAAAAAATTTAGACTGCTTATCAGCATGAAAGCCAAGGGGGGAGCCGCTAAGACAGTCATCAAAGCTAACACACTGAGGTCACCGGCGGAAAGGCAGGCAAAAAAGAGGTAAACTACCCAAGGGTCCTCCCCTCAAGATAGTCAAGATGGTTTCCAATTTACAAGTTTACAAGTTTGACCTTCAGCCAGGTAGTTTGACTGTTCAGGTTGCTGGTGAAGCAGCCACCAGCCATACAGAAAACATCCATACGCTCTGAGATGGTTTCCAGGATCTTGCTAACTTTTAAGATAAACATACATCCCATCTGCACCAAAATTATACAAACTGGGCCTAGCTAACACTACTAGCTCCTGCCAGACCAAAAAAGCAATACTTTCTGAAAAGTATGAAGAGCAGCCTTTTAGAGCAGACCTCGACATTAAAGAAAATAACAGTCTGTTTTCACCATGCAAATATTAAGCATCTTGCCCCCCGGGGGCAAGCCCCCGCCATATACTTACACAGGGCCTGTGTAATACAGGCAATTATTGTTAGTAAAAAGGTATTCACACGGTGTTGTTCATTAACCACCTTCCTTAATTCACGCCTCGGGTGTATCCTGAGTGCGTAGCTTTTCCTTTCATTATTGCTGGCCTGGCCTTGGACGTCCAAGTCGACTGACATGGGATGAAGAAAGAAAGAAAGAAAGGAAGGAAGGAAGCAAGGAAGACAATACCATCAGGGATTGCCCCGGTGGCATTGCACCGTTGTTTAAGAGGGTGAAGGAAAATGATTCAGGGTCAGGAGGGTTTTGGCCAATAGGCCTAGGCCTTGGACGGATACCCATGGGATAAACATGCGTCTGCCCTACTTAAGTCTCCGAATGAAGACTTACGGTGACATGAACCGCTCTGTGCTAATGATTTTGCACCTTATGGAGTGAATCTATGCTCCAGTCAGTGAGGCCTTTGTAGAGTGTTTTCACATTTTTGGTATAATGAAACGGGTTGAATCGTCAAATTCTCGGCAGTGTGAGGGTTGGAGGGATGCAATTATCAATACAAATGTATCGACCAGATCTGGCAAATGAAACGGGTTGAATAGAGGTAGATTGGATTACTATAGTACGTAGTCAACAGAAATATTCTAAAGACTTTTTAAAAATCCCTACAAGTTTGCAACACACCATGACACACGGTCCACGCAACCGAGCGAGCAAGGGGGACGCATCGAACCCTCATCACGAGTCAGGCAGCCACTCCTCGTGGATGGAGCACCAAGCAGGCACCAAGTCCCACCACCATCAGGCAATCTACCAGCTATGGGGCTCTTACTTAGCCTTTCCTTTCTTATTGTGATTATGACAAATGTCCAGGGAGTCCAGTCGACAGCTCCTGAATAAATCAGACACGCTTTTGTCTGACTCGTTTGTTTGCACATGTACACAGGGCTTGTCCCACCTCTCGGATCCCCAGTATCAAGGCCGCACAAGTATCCCTCCTGTGGGTTCTCTGAACCTCAAATATGTCAAGTTTGGGCAATCGCCGCATAACTATCCAGTTGTCATAGCTCTTGCCCATTGCAAACCACCCAGATCACTAAATGCTTGGTTATCTACATGACCAGGCGATGAAGGATGACAGGACATTAATCAATTCCAAATGACAAAACATTGTCCTTGCCTTGCAACTGCATCAAAGGAATCTGCTTGACGCTGTGGAGTGCTTGCATCGGTGCTGTTGCTCAATAATTGCACCAGGGCCAGGCTGGCAAAAATGACATGACCAAGGAGCTACGTTGTCTACAAAGTTTGGGGGTGAAGCCCTTGCTTTGTTTTAAATTCAGCCGTAGGGCCTTCCATTTGACCTAAGCATGCATACCTAATTCAAGTATGATCGGGCATAAACGGAAGCATGCTTAGCTAAGCTCTGCTGAACATGTCTCAAATTTGTGTTGTAGTCATGTGTATGTGCTTGTGTGTGCATGTGTATGTTGTGTGTTTGTGTGTGTGTGTGTGTGCGCCAAAACCCCTGTATTTGGCCACAGCTCTACCTTATCCGTCATCGTGTGGATGCCCCAGGCCAATGCAGACAAGATGATTGAGGAATCCAGAGACATCCCAGGCGTAGAAGATACAGGCAAGCTCAACGCAACCGAGCAGGGGCAGGCCCACCATTGGGGTGACAAAAAGTAAGTACGCACCATTACCACTGGTACATATTAAGTCATAAGGATGACAAATCAACCTTTCTTTCAGTTGGTGTGCACGAGCAAGCCTGCCTAAATTGGTAATTGTGAAAGGTGCTTATGAAAAAGTCCTGAAACTTGCCCAAACCGGATTGCATCTCAATCCTTGCTCCACAGATACAAGATGACCAACCAGCTGCCAGATCAGTGGTCGTCACAGCAACCAGACCGTTGAGGAGGAAGCCGCCTTGTCTTCATAACTGAGGCAGCAAGTCCAGCCTTCATTTGTTGAATGGAGATATCCATTCAAATAACCAAACATACATATGTTTGGTTGTTGATCTGGGTGCAGATCCTGGTGAATAGGTAGGTAGGACCTAGTACTTCTATTTGAAGTGTTCGCTGTACTAGATGAACCACTTCAGGCATCAACTTTATTGCATTGAAAACCCAATTATGTACATACATACATGTAAAACCAGTATTTGGCCCATGATTGTAAAATCAGTGGTCCATTGCTCATGATGATATCATGCATAGTATGTAAATACAATATGTATGTATGTAAATACAATATGTATGTATGCAAATACAATAAGTACATATGCGAATACAATATGTAAATAACCCAAAGATGAAAAATCTGATTCAGTATTGTGGCTGGTCATCCCCAACACTGGGTCACCCCATTCCTATGCAAAAGTGGTCAGCAAGCTCGCAACACCATATCTCGGCACACACCCCACCGCTTTGGATGATTTTTTTATTGTTGGCCTGCGCTTGTTTGTGCCGTCGCGCTCA
>LFCJ01001031.1_pt1 | contig 18680 bp, 33 predicted proteins | sample 643141 | NCBI WGS metagenome assembly LFCJ01 (sample SAMN03766243, study PRJNA286221) | soda lake metagenome | biome: soda lake; feature: Kulunda steppe; material: water; isolation source: sample B1-Br-g2 brine of Lake Bitter-1 | place: Russia: Kulunda steppe | collected 2010-07
ATCAACTTCGGCGAGTCCGAAACCGAGGCGACGTATCAAATCCAGGATACCGACTCGACCGGCGGCGGGAACTTCGTCGTCGCGAAGGACACGAACGCGAATACCGTCCTCCTCCAATACGACCCCGCGGCCGATACCTGGGAGTACGCGGGCGACGTCGATATGAACGGCGGGAATGTCTCGGGCGTCGGGACCCTGACGGCCGATTCGGTCAATACAGAGCAAGCAACGGTCGCGGGATCGCCCGCGTCAACATATCTAACCGATAATGATGTTTCAGATCTAAACTTCTTTTCGGGCGACGAATTTCAAGCAGAAGCGTTCTCGTTCGAGACCTTTTATGACGTGACAACCCCGGAAAATATAATTTCTGCTGCTGTTTGGGGCCCAAATTGCCATGTTATAAGAGCAACATTTGAAGACTCAGAAGGGAATCAAACAACGAAAGACGTGACAGCAAATTCCGCGCGACGTGGATTAGATGACGCGGGTAATAAGATCATGTTAGTTCAGTCCCCTCCGCTCCATCGCGTGGTCGAACTCGAGTTTCGGAATGAGTCGGCAGATCCCGAATTATACGGGTATGAGGTGATCAGCCGATGAAATACGCTATTATTAATCAAAACGGAGTGAGAACTATTCAACACCAAAATATGGATACTGTAAATCTGCCAGAAGCCGCAGAAGTATTTGAGGATGAAAACAAATTCAAGAATAGATTAGATGAAATAAATTCATCTGAGGCGAGTTCTTACGGGTAACACACGCCGCGAGGCGTGAAATAAACCCGCGAAAAACACGCCCGCCGGCCCGAACGCTTTACGTCACGCGAACGAAACCGGGGATATGGTGATTCCGTAATGCCGTTCGCGGGCTTCGAGGACTTCGACGACTGTCTGGCGACGATGGAAACCGAGGAAGGCCACGACGAGGAGTCGGCCCGGCGGATATGTGGCGCCCTCCAGGCCGAGTCGAAGTCCGAACATGGAAACGTCGAGCAACTCCGCGACGCCCTGTCGCGCGGCCGGGGGCTAATCGCGGACGTCGGCGTCGACCTCGTGTCGGGCGTGGACGTCCCCGCGATCGATAGCGCGTGGGTCATGACGAAGTCGGCCGACGACGCCGGTCACGACTACCGCGTCGATTCCCAAATCGTCCTGTCGAAGGCCGAGGACGACGAGGAGGGCGAGGAGGACCAGCGGGTCGCGTACGCGGCGGCCATGATCCCGCGGGAACTCGATAAGGAGGGCGACGTCGTCGCGACGCCGACGGTCGAGAAGGCGGCCCATGAGTTCCTGCGACAGGACGGGGGCGTCGATACTGACCACTCGCTTATCGAGGGCGACGGCGAGGTCGTCGAGTCGTGGGTCCTGAAAGACGACCGCGCGTTCGACCTCCCCGGCGGCGAGACCCGCGAGTACGGCGCCGGGACGTGGATGGTCGGGATTAAGTGGGACGCGGAACCGTGGGATCGGATTCAGTCGGGCGACCTGACGGGCCTGTCAATCTACGGCATGGCCGAACAGGTCGACCTCCAGAAGGACGCCGCCGCCTGCGACTGCGGGCGGGCGACGGCGACGAAGACGGACGCGACGGCCGACGCGACGCCGGTCGAGAAGGCGTTCGTCGTTCCGTTCGCGGACGAGTCGGTCGTCCAAATCCTATACGCGTCCCGCGACGTCGCGGCGAAGGCCGCCGAACGAATGGGCTTCGAGGGCGACGAGGAGGAGATAACCCACGAACACCCGTTCGGCGACGAACCCCACTATATGCCGGCGCCGTCGCATGACGAGTACGTCACGGCCTACAACGAGTTCGCCGAGGCGGACGGCTTCGGCCCGGTCGGCGACGACGGCGAGATGGTCGCCGCGAGTGTCGACGCCGAGGCAGCGGTCGCGACCGACAAACAAGAAGATCCATGTTGGGACGGGTATACGATGGTCGGGACGAAGCCGAACGGAAACCCGCGTTGCGTCCCCGACGACGAAATCGAAGACGTCGAGTTCGACAGCGTCACGGTCCGCGAGTCGCCGGACCAGCCGCGCCCGGACGCCGCCGCGACGGACGCCGCCGCCGCGAAGGACGGGGAAACACATAACACCGACGGCGACGGACCGAATAAACAGGACCGTATGACTGATAATGATACCGTGTCGGCGTTGGCCGAGAAGGTCGAGGGCCTGACGGACGACGTGTCCGCGATTAAGGACGCGCTGGACGTCGGGGCCGAGACCGACGAAAAGGCCGCGACCGACGCGATCGACGACGCCGTCCAGCTCCTCGCCGACAGCGAGGACGTAAACGCGGCCGCGCCGGATATTCGGGACTCGCTCATGAGTCTCGTCGGCGAGTCCGAAAAGGCCGAACACGGCGACGGCGAGGAAATGAGCGACGAAATGGACGAGGACGAGGACGACGACGAGGACGACGAGGAAATGTCCGACTCGATGGACGAAAAGTCGAAGGACGCCTCGCCGAACGTCGCGAAAGGCTACGGCGGCGGCGCCGGAACCACGGCGGACGTCGACGAGACCGACGGCGAGGCGGGCGTCCCGTCGTACGCGGACCTCGCCGCCAACTACGGAGGAAACTAACATGAGTAAGAACCAGCGAATCACGAAGTCGCGTAGCGAAATCCGAAAGAACCGCGAGTCGATGTATAAGTCGTCGTTCGGGGACCTCCCGGACGGAACCATCTACCGCGACCCCGCGGGCTGGAAGACGGGCGAACCGGTCGAACTCCAGAAGGACCGCTGGGACCAGATGGCGAACGAACCCGTCGCCGAACTCGACGGCGAGTCGATCGTCGAGAAGTGGAACAGCCTCCAGCGGAAGGGCTTCTCGCTTCAGCAGACGACCGACGAAATCGCGAAGTCGCTCGATACGGGCGGCTTTACGCTCCCGCTCGACATCATCCCGGACGTCTTCGTCGTCAACCCGGAACAGACGCCCCTCGCGGATATGATGACGCGCGTCGCGACCCAGGACGACGAGGTCGTCGCGACGCCGGTCGACGCCGACCCCGAGCCGTCGTTCGGCCTCGAAGCGCCGGACGTCACCGAGGACGCCGAAGGGAACTATCAGTACGAGTTCGACCAGCCGTCGTACGGCGACCTGCGATACGAAATCGAAGGCCTCGGCCTCGCGACGCGGCTGTCGGACAAACTGATCCTGTCGTCGGCGAACCTGCGGAACGCCGAGTCGACCCAAGAACAGTCGCTCGTCCGCGGGATGCGGAAGAAGACCGAACGCCAGATCCTGTTCGGGACCGACAGCGGTCAGGGCGGCGACGCGAACGGGTACGAGGGCCTCGCCGACTTCGCGTCGGATCAGGGGACCGTGATCGACTTCGGCGACCCGGAGGACCTGTCGGATACCGAGGTCGAGGAGGCGACGCGCGAGATTCTCGACGAGGCCGAGTTCGCGGGCGCCCCGCGGGAGGACCTCGCGTTCGTGTGCGATTTCGACTGGCATAAGAAGCTCCGGACGTCGCTTCAGGATAACGTCCGGTATTCCGACCCCGGTCAGGAGATCGGCGCCGGCTTCGAGGCGCTGGACTTCGACGGCGTTCCGGTCATGAAGTCTCACGCGTTCCCGCGCCTGGAGGACCTGGACGAGGACACGACCCAGAACGTCGCGTATGCCGTGAACATGAACGCGACGTATCTGTCGGTCCTTCGCGAGACGTCCGTCCAGCCGCTCGCCCGCGTCGGGCCGCAGGAGCGGATGGCGGTCGACCAGTACGCGACGTGTACCAGCGAGGCACCCGAGCATATCATCGCCGGGTCCGTCACGACGCCGGCCTAACGGCCTAACGACGTGACGGGCGCGGCATGAAGCCGCGCGACGCGGGCCGACGGGGCGCCGCGTGAAACCCTCGGCTTTTTCTTAGCGCCGATCGACTCGGGGAACACCTAACACCCTCGCGGCCGAACGGCCGGGTATGAGTCAGCCGTATCAGTCACTCGACCGACTGAAGGCCCGGATCGAGTACGAGGCCGCGGACATTTTCGACGAGTCGGATAACGCCGAGAAGCGATTCGACCGGCTTCTCGCCGGGTCCGACGCCGTCGGCGAGACGGACGGGTTCGTCGGGATCGAAGCCGAGGCCCGCGGGATTATCGAGACGCGCCTCGGGGACGCGACCCTCGCCGCCGAGGACGGCCGCGTCGAAACGATGCGGACGACCGACGACGCCGCCATGCCGTTGGTGTTTCCGATTCGCGACGTCCAGAAGGTCGAATACAAACCGTCCATCCGGTCCGACTACAAGGTCCTCGACCCCGAGCGATACGACGCGACGGACCACCTCCTCGTCTTATCATACGGCCGGCGGCGGTCCTCGCGGTCGCGCCACGGCTTCCGCGGGAACCGCCTCACGACGCTAACGACGCGGGCGACGTGGATGGATATCGCCGAGAAGATACGGGTCACGTACGACCGCGGCTTCGTCGAGATACCGCCGGACGTCCTGTCGGTCCAGGTCGCGATCGTCAACCGAATCCTGCGGAACCTCAAAACCGAGCAAAATATCGCCGCCATGGAACCGGAACAGATATCGGCGGTCACGGACGCCGAGGCGATCCTGACCGACGACATTCGGGACCGAATCGACCAGGTAACGCCGCTCGGCGGCGCGACGCAGGCGTTCTAATGGCGTCGGGTCGTATCACGTTCGACCTCGACGAGCTGGAGGCCGAACTCACCGAGGAGACGCGGGCGATACTCGTCGAAGTCGGGAACGAACTCGTCAATAACCTCAAGGTCGAGGCGCCGGTCGGGGCGACGGGCGACCTGCGGCGGTCGTTCCAAATCTTCCGCCGCGGCGCCGACGAAGTCGTCCTCGGGTCACGACTCGACTACGCGAAGGCGGTCAACGACGGCCGCGGCCCGCATACGCCCAACTTCGAGGCGATACAGGTATGGGCGCGGCGAAAACTCGACGACGAGTCGGCGGCGTGGCCGGTCTTCCAGTCGATACAGGAGAACGGAACCCGGCCGAATCCGTATATCGACCGGGCGGTCGACGCGACGCTCGACTCCTTCCGATAGCGTCGGATAAGCGGGAACGCTTAGGGGCCGCCCGCCCGAACGGCCGGGTATGGAACCTTTCGCCGACCTGTTCGAGTCACGCGCCGCCGCCCTCGACGCGATCGAAGCGGGCGGCCGGCAAATCGAGGAGTTCCGGTCGCCGTACGTCGGCCCGGTCGACACGGGCCGGATGGTCTTCCCGGCGCTGGAGGTTCTCCCCGAGTCGTCCGACGACCAGGGCGGGAACGTGTGGACCCACGTTATCCGCCTAAATTGTTACTTCGAGCGACAGCGGGACGTCGATTATCGGACGCAACTCGACGCGGCCGGCCGGGCGGCGGTCGCGGCGGTCGGCGAACTCGCGTCGCTCCCGCGGGCGGGGGCGTTCCGAATCCAAACCGTCGAGGACTTCGCGGGGTCCGTCTCGGGGACGCAACTTATCGTTATCTCGGTCCAGTTCGCCATCGACGTCCAGCTCGACCTCCCCTCGAACTAACCACTACTAAGCGGACCGCGGCCGACGCGTCCGCCCGTATGCTTTTGCCGCCGGCCGGATAACGCAAGTGTATGAGTAAGACGTGGCGAGGTCAGGAAAGCGTTATCGAAATCGAGGACACGGACGGGAACGCGGTTCCGGTCGGGATTCTCGACGACCCGGCGGTCACGGCGCCCGAACAGGACGTCCAGGAACTCCGCGGCGCGGGGTCGACCGAATTTCAAGACCTCCAGAAGACCGAGACGTCGCCGACCTCCTCGGGGACCGTTAGCGAGTTCGCGATCGACGCGTGGGACGACCTCGTCGATTATGACGAGGCGGCCGGGAAACTCGACGACTCGGCCGACGTGAAACAGTTCGACGTGACGACCATCTTCGAGGCCGCCGACGGGTCCACGAAGGAGATTATCCTGAAGGACGCGTACGTCGACGGCGGGATCGAACTCGGCGGGTCCCGAGAAGACTTTATCGGGCTGGACCTGACGTTTATCGGTCGGACCATCGAGATAATTAATACGGACGCGTCCGCCTAACATGACCGCGACAGAGACCGACGACGGCCGACGGTCGATAACGGAACTGCGGCGGATGGATCGCGACGAGGCGCGGGCGACGCTGTCCGTCCCCGAGTTCGAGCGGTGGGAGGCGCTTCAAGAGCGGTTCGACGCCGCCGAGGAGACCCGCGCCGAGTGGGAGGCGGCCGACGACCTCGCGACCGACATTACGGTCCATGCCGACCGCGAAAAACTCGGAACGGAAGTCGACGTCTTCGGAAACGACGTCTTGGTCCGGGTCGACCCCGAGTCGCCGGGGCTTCGCGATCGCGTCGAGGCGACCGAGGCCCGATTCGGCGACGACGACGCCGGTATCGACGAACTCGACGAGGCGGCCGCCGCCGACCTTCGCGAGAAAATGGTCGGCATATACGAGGAAATCGTCGTCGAGTGGAACGGCCACGACTTTACCGACGACGGGGACCTGACCGCGGACGCCCGCCGACAGGTCTTCGCCGACGCCGCCGAGAAGTGGGGGATTCGCGGCCTGTTTATGGGCCTCGCCGACATTATCGCGGCCGTCCGCGACGACCAGGAGACGCGCCTGGAGGCGGTCGACTCCTTTCGCGGATCGCAGGGGCGCGGCCGTCGTCGAGATACTCAAAACGACCGGCTTTAAGACATACGGCGAATACATGAGCGAAACGAACCAATACGAACGGCGCCTGATTGAACAGTCGATAACTGCCTGGCATGAGTCCGCGTTCGGGGGCGGTCGCTAATGGCGGACGGCGAAGTCGAAGTCGCGGTCCGCGCCGAGGGCGTCGACGAGGCGGCCGCCGAAATGGGCGGCGATGGCGGCGGCGCCGGGGGCGGCGGTGGGGGCGGCGACGGCGGCCTCGCCACAGCGATTAAGGGCGGGATCGTCGGCGGGCTTATCTCGGAATTGCTCGGGCCGCTCCTGACGGTCCTCGACCCCGTAAAGCAAATATTACAGGCATTTGTCGCCCCGCTGGCGATCCTCTTACTGCGACTCTTACGACCAGTCCTTCGTATCTTAATCGCACTACTACCCGTTTTTTATGACGTATTCGACATCGTCGATTCCGGCCTGCAAAAACTCGGGGAATTGAGCGGTATATCCGACTTTTTAAGCGATATCGTCGGCGAGTTCCAAAGCCTGGAAAACAAGTCGATACTGGAGAAGGTCGCCGGCGTCCTGGGAGTGATAGCGGGCGGGTTAGCGGGAGCGAAGGTCGGGGCGGTCGTCGGGTCGATTATCGGCGGGTTCCTCGGGTCCGTGGTTCCAGGCGCGGGGACGGCGATCGGCGCCGCCGTCGGCGCGAAGGTGGGCGCAGTATTAGGTGCGTTAATCGGGTCCGTGACGGGCGGCATCACCTTAGCTCGACTGGCTGGCTTAGTTCGCGGCCTGCCAAAGAAAATTGCAAGCGGGATTAAAGACATTCTAAACGTCGGCGGAAACGCCGTCGATACAGCGACGAACGTCCTCGGCCTCGGCGACGGGTCGGACTCGGCCGGCGGAACGGATGGCGGCGAATCTCAAAACGCCATCGTCAATATTAGCGGCGGCCTGTCGGAGTTCGTGGGGACGGTCACGAGTAATAAAAACGTCGACTTCAGCCGATAATGCCACTCGAAGAACTCACACTCACGTTAAACGGGTCGCAGTCGTACCGGATTAGCATGATCCAAACGATCGACCTACGGTCGACGAAGGAAGCGTTTAGTATCGCGCCGCCGGGCCTCGCCGCCAGCGAGAACATTCTCCTCGGAATTAGTGGCATGAACGCCGACATTACGGTCCGGTTTAGAATACACGACGACGGGACCGATAAGGCCGACGGGACCGCGGCGTCGACCGTGACGACCATCGAGGAGCAAATCCAGTATATCGAGGACGTGATTCACGACCCCGGCTTCGAAGCCGGCTGGGAACTCGACCACCTGACCGGGGACGCGTTCGATAACGACGAGGTCTTCTTAGAGGAGTTCACGACGGCCGTCCTCGACCGCGAGTCGCCGAAGTGGCGGGACGCGACGCTTCAACTTCGCCGCGGGGGGTCGATATGACGACCGTCGAAGTCGAGCGGGCGGGCGTGTTCGAGGAAATCCCGTTCGGCGACTTTTCTATCGAGACAGGAACGTCGGACGTCCGCCTCGCCCCCGAGGCGACCATTACGACGAGTAACAACGTCGACATACAGCCGAACCAGCGGCTTCGCATTACGATCGACGGGACGACGCGGTTCGAGGGGACGACGATATCGGGCGGGTCCCGGCGAGGAGACGGCCGGCGCCGCGTCCAGGCCGAACACGACGCGTTCCGAATCTTTAACGAAGCCGTCTCGGTCTCGGGGTCGACCGACGCCGCGACCATCCTGTCAGACGCGCTGGCGGCGACGACCTTCGGGTCGTTTACCCTGGACTATACCGGGACGAGTGAGACCCTCGGCGAGACGTACGACGCCGACGGCCGAAAGGTAAAACAAATCTTCCGGGATATTACGGACCGGACGAACCGCGTCTTCTGGGTCGACGCCGTCGCGAACACGATCACGGTCCAGCCCCGCGGCGGGCGTGGCGAGTTCGCGTCCGTGACGCTTCCGGGCGACCCCGCGTCCGTCCAGGAGTACGAGAACGGGTCCGTCCGAAGCGTCGAGAACGACGTTACGGTCGTCGGGACGGGCGAGGAGCGAGTCGAAGGCCGGGCGACCGACTCGGCGTCGATATCGGAGTACGGCCGGCGGTCCGAACAGTTTAACGTCGCGTACGTGACGACGCAGGCCGAAGCCGAGAACGCGGCGGCCGAACTCCTGTCGCCCGAGCCGCTCGACTCGGCGTCGGTCCTCCTCGGGTCGTCAATCGGGACGAACCCGGACCAGACACTCGCGAACTATCAACTCCGCGTGACGGACCCGTCGGTCGGCTTGAACGACGACGTCTTCGTCATTCAGTCGCAGAAAATCGAACAGGGCCGGGTCGAAGTCGATATCGGCGAGGCGGCGACCAGCGGGATCGACTCGATAAATCGAAGTCAAAAGTCGGACCGCGACACGGCGGACGTCGGGTCGATTATCGGCGAGACCAGTATCGCCGACGGGTCGATCGTCGAATCGAAACTTGACGCGTTATCCGTCTCGGTCGATAAGATACAGGACGCGGCTGTCGCCGAGGCGAAGGTCCGACAGGACGCCATTAGTGAGACGAAGGTCCAGGACGATTCAATCAGTACGCCAAAACTTCAGGTCGGGTCCGTCACGGCCGGGACTATCGACGCGGCCGCCGTGACCGCGACCGCCATCGACGCCGACGCCGTCGAAGCCGGGAAGATCGACGCCGACGCGGTCGGCGCCCGCGAGATAATCGCGGCGAGTATCACGGCGGATGAAATCGATACGCTCGACCTCGATACGAACGAACTATCGATCGGCACCGGGCTGGACGGGGTTATTGAGTTTCAAGATCTATCGGCAGGGACCGATACAATCGCTGTTATGCTCCCGAATAGGGACAACGACTGTTTCGTCGGGCTTCCGGGAACCCGGTTCGCCGAGGCGCATTTCCGCGAAGTCAACGCGAATAACATTCACTGCGGGCGCGTCGAGGCCGACGACGGGATCGAAGTCACGGACGACGGGACGACAGATACGGTATTAATCGAGGAGGAGAACGGGAATATTCGCGTTCAACCTGACGGCGACGTCGTCGGGAACGTCGGGTCATTCGAGAACGCCTGGTCGACCATGCGGGCCGGGAGTTTTATCGAGGACTCGCCGGACCCCGCCGACCAGGAGACGGCGCGTCTCGACGAACTCCTCGAAGTCGACTGGTACGCCCCGCCGCGATACGTCGACGCCGACCAGCGACGCCGTGACACGCCCGCCGACGACCACGGCGTCGAACTCGGTCACATGACGAATTACCTCCTCGAAGTGTGTAAAGAACAGCAACAAACGATCGACGACCAGGCCGACCGTATCGACGACCTCGAAGCCCGCCTCGAAACGCTCGAAGCCGAAGTCGGCGTCGGCCCGAACGCTTAGGGACCGCGCCGGCCGAGACATGAGTATGCCGACCCTGGACCCGACGCGATACGACCTCCCCAAGCTGGACGAGTGGCCCGCGGGCGACTCGCGACAACTGAATTTTACCGTCGAGACGAACGGCGAAGCGAAGGACCTGTCGAACGATACCATCCGCTGGCATCTCCTCCCGCGACCGTACTCTCCGCTGTCGGACGCGGTCCTCGACGGCGACGACGCGGGCGTCGAGATTCGCACGGACCAGGTCGTCGACCCGACGGCCGGCGAGTTTCGCGTCGATATCGCCGCGGAGGCGACCGCCGGCCTGTGGGGCGAGTATTTCCAGCGGGTCGAAATTAACCCGCCCGGCGACGACCGGCAGTCGTTCGCGGGCGACGTGATAATCGAGGACGTCGGCGGCGACTGATTCGGATTAGGAGGCGTCCCGGATCGTTATCTCGCCGCCGATCCGCGCGTACGGGTCGCCGTCGTCGGGGTTCGTGACTTCGATGGTCGCCGTCTCGGTCGCCCTGTCGCTGGCGACCTCCTGGCCGTTTACACGGACCGAGATTCCGACGCCGAACGTGACTTCCCGCGTAATGGTCTCACCGACCTCGGTCGCGAACGCCGACAGGTCGTACGTCGACGCGTCGACGACGCGGGCCGACAGGGTTTCGCTCCCCTCGACTTCGGGCGTCGAGGTCGACAGGTCCGCCTCGGCGATCGTCTCGCCGTCGACGTCCAGCGTCAGGATAATGGTATCCGGCGTGTCGTACCGGTATGCGTACCCGACCTTGGCGTCGGCGACGGGGTCGACCTGTTCCGCCTCAAAGGACGCGTCGTCGACAGTCAACTCCTCGACCGACACTTCGGCGCCGGCCGCGCCGTCCGTCGCGAGGACGAGACCGCCGCCGCCCGCGACCGCCGCGGCCATAAGGCCGACCGCGCGACGGCGGGTAAGATGGTTCGAGACCGAGCGATTCGACTGGTCGTCCGCAGGCGTCTTTTGTGTCGCCATGTGTACCATGTCCCGTGTGTGACGAGACGAGTTAACACACGGCCCGAAGCGTCATAAGGGCCGGCCGTCCCCGAGGCGAAAGTAAAAGTATCCCGTTAATCGAGTATTTGGTCGACGAGTCGCGATATCGAATTGACCTCGTCTTTCAGCTCGTCGGTCGGGCGGTCGAGGTCCGATAAACCCTGATTGATTCGCATGGCATGACGCCGGATTCGGACGGCCGCGACCTTCTCGTCGTCGCCCTCGCCCTCGCCGGCGTCGCCCGCGCGGCGAATCATGGACCGGAGTTCCTCGTCGAGCGGGACGTCGCGGGGGACGGTCGACTTCCAGTCGCTCCAGTCGTTCGCCGGGACGCGAAATTGATACGTCACGGCCTCGCGGTCGCCGCCGCCCTCGGTCGACATACAGGACCGTGTCGGCGAGTTGCTAAATAGCTAAGGAACAGTTAGCGGCCTATCCGCGAAGCCGGGCGAGGACCAGCGGCCACACGACCGCGAACGCGACCGTTAGGGCCGCGATCGCGACGATCTCGCCGGGCGTCATGCCGTCGCCTCGTCGAGGGCGTCCGCCGGGATCGACTCACCCTCCTCGCCCGCCTCGGGGACCCGCAGGGCATACTCGTACGCGCGGCGGTCGCTCGCGGTCCCGGTCGCCGGACGCTTCCGCCGGACGATAATCCCGTCATACCAACACTTCCGCAGGGCGCCACCCGCGTTCGACGTCGGGACGTCGAACTGGTCGGCGACTTCCCGAACGGTCACGGGCTGGAGAAGCGCGACCGCCCAAACGGCTTCGCTCCCCTTCATGGGTCGGCCGCCTCCTGGTCGACGGCGGCGTCCAGGTCGACGCCGTCGCCGTCGCCGAAGCGCCACGCGCCGTTTATTTTGAGGGCCGGGATATCCTCCGTTCCCTTCGCCCGCCACCCGGACGGCGTCGCCTGGTCGATATCGAGGACCGCGTCGGCGTCGCGCGTCGACGGCGCCGGGCGATACGTCCGCCGTTCGGCGCCGGACGGATTGAACTCGATAATCTCCAGCGTCTCGGCGCGTCGCGTCCGGTCGCCGACCGTCGCCGTGTCCGGGGGCGTCTCCAGGAGGTCGGCCGCGCGTTCGTATCCTTCGGCGATCCCCTCGTGACGGTTCGATTTGACGGGCGCCGTCGTCTCCTCGGCGACGCCCTCATGCTGGCGGGCGCGACGCCGCAGTTCGGCGCTGTCGGTCATGCGTCGCCCTCCTCGACATCGTTCCCGATCGCCCGCGTCCGGTCGAAGACGAACCGGGCCTCCAGCTCGGCGAGAAGTTCCGACAGGGCTTCGGCGGCTTCCTCGGGCGTCTCACCGCGGACCTTCAGGTCGTGGGTATCCTGGTCGCGCGTCCCCTCGCCCCGCTTGATTTGCGTCTTCAGGCGGACCTTATCGTGGGATTCGTTAAGATTGTGGTTCGTCTCGGTCGTGTCGTCGTCGGTCTCGGTCGTCATAGTCGACGGCTGTTACGGGAGCCACCCAGGACGCCGGCCGGGGATGAATCCGGCTTACAGCGGCGTCAGTTCGCGATCGCAGTCACGCGGGCGCCACGGCGGGAGGCCGCGGCCGCCCGGTCGACGTCTCGCGTTCGGACGAGACGTCCTTCGTGGCGGATTCGATAGGTCGTCATGCCTCGACCTCCTCGGCGTCGCGGTATGCGTACGCCGCGTCGAGAACGGCCGCCGCCCGCGACGCCAGCGCCCGCTCGATGGACTCGCGACCGGCTTCGGTTTGGGCGGCCGTGTATCGGTCGACGCCGTCGCCGTACGGCCCGCCGTCATACACGCCCGCGGTCGCGCCGCCGACGTACCCGAGTTGCTGGTACGCGATCGCGAGTGACCGGAATGACTCGTCTTCGGTTAGGAGTTCGGCGTTCGTCATGTTCGCGTCGCGGCCGACGAAGTCGTCGGCGAGGCGATCCGCGGCGCGGGCGGCGTCGGTTTGAGACACCATTAGGCGTCGACCTCCTGTTCGATGGTCGCCCGCAGGGCGTCGGCGGCCTCGCTTTTGACGGCCGTGAACGCGTCGAAATTGAACAGCTCCCCCTCGTGGGTCACACCCGCGTACGTCCGGGCGAGGTCGGACGCGAGGCGGCGCGTGTGGTTGGTCGGAAGCGAGTCGTCGGTCGCGTCGAAGTCGTCGAGTGTCGTCGTCATAGTGGTCCATGCCGGGGCGTCCCCGACAACTAACACATAGGACGGATATTACTTAAGCGTTTTCCTATACAGTCCATAGGAAACCATAGAAAGGAATAAGTCCGGGCGGACCGTATCGAGGGTATGGTCGAACTCACGACCACGACACGAATCGACGAACAGGGGCGACTGTATCTCGCGAAGCCGATTCGGGAGGCGTTAGGGATCGACGGCGAGGCGGCGCTGGTCGAGCTGGACGTCCGCCCGGTCGACGCCGCGAGTAAACTCGCCGACGAAACGGGACGCGACCGTGACGACTTCGCGGCCGACGATAAGGACCTCCCCGAACTTGATGACTTGAAGGAGGCGGGCGACGCATGACCGACGCCGCCGCCATCCGCGTCTTCGAGCGGCGCGGGACGATTCTGCCGGGTCACGCCGACACGATCGCCGCGTATCTCGCGCGTGACGACCGCGAGGGGGACACATGAGGACGGGCGACTTCCGCGGCGCCGGGCCGTTCGCCGCCGAGTGGATACTAACGGAGGGGCGACAGGTCGTCCCCGCCGGTCACGCCCCGCGGCTTCTCCCGCTGTTCGTCACGGAACCGGGCGAGGACGAAAACAGGTTCCGCCTGCGGGAACGCGACGGGAGCGACGAGGCGTACCTCGACGCCGCGAATCCGGTCGAGGTCGAACGGTAATGAGCGAGTATCGCGTCCTCGACCTGTTCGCCGGCCTCGGCGGCTTCTCGGCGGCGTTCGAGGAGTCCGCCCGCTGGGACGTGACGACCGTCGAAATCGAGGAGCGGTTCGACCCGGACATTCAGGCCGACGTCTTCGACCTGCGGCCGTCCGACTTCGACCGCGACTTCGACCTCGTCGTCGCGTCGCCGCCGTGTACGTACTTCTCGACGGCGCGGAACCTTACCAAAGGGCGCGACGACGCCTGGGTCGACGGCGAACCGGGAACGGACCCGGCGGCCGACGCCCTCGCGTTAATCCATCATACAATCGGATTGATACAGGGCCTCGCGCCCGAGTATTGGTTCTTGGAGAACCCCCGCGGTATGTTACGGAAGCGGTTCCGCGAACCGACGGCGACCGTATGGTATTGCCAGTATGGCGACCCGAACGCGAAGCCGACGGACCTCTGGGGCGACCATCCGCCGATACAATATCGGCGGTGTTGGTTCGGGAACGACGCGTGCGGGCATACGCGAACGGATTCGTACGAGGTCGACGGCAAAACTCGGGGCGGATCGGTAAATCGACAGGGACTCCTCGTCGAGACGGACGCCGCCGAACGCGCGAAAGTCCCGTTCGAGCTGTCGGCGTCGATCCGCGACGCGACCGAAGCCGCCCTCGACGGCGACGTCCCGCTTCAGACGACGGCGGCCGACTGGGTCGCCGAGGAGGGCGAGTCGTGACGCGCCGGGCGTCAACCGTCGCGATCGTGTGTCCTGACTGCGACCGGCGTCTCGAAGTTCCCATCGAGGAGGCGGGCGCGACACTCGCGGACCATAACGACCAGCGGCATGACGGCGAGGCGGTCGCGTCGGTCGCGGGGAACCACGTCGACCGCTTCTTTTGACGGCGACGTATGCCACCGATTCGCGAACTTTTTTAACGGTCGGGTTCGTACGTGTCACTACGCGACGAAGAAGAACCGGGGGCCATCAACCCCCGGCCACAGCAGGAACTCGGCGGTTCTTGCTACGGTCGCGGGTCGCATAAGGCCCCCGGTTCGACCGCGTCGCGTTCGATATGACCGCGACAAACCGATCCGACGTTCGAGACGAACCGACACGCCACGCGAATTTCGCGTGTGTGTGTGTATTCCCGTCCTGGAGGAGTGGGGGCGGGGCTGTCGAAACCACCGAATCGCATGACGGGGCGGCGACGCCGCCCCGTGGACGGGTCCTTCGGACCCGTCGAGACCGCTATACTACTACTACTAACTACACATTAACGTTAGATAGTAGTAGTAACGGGCGCGAAGGTAACACTAACGTTACCCACGAGACGGGGGCGGACCATGTCTGACGAGGTCCAGCCGGGCGTCCGTATCGACAAAGCCCTTTGGAACCGCTTCCGGGAGGACGTCGAGCGGCGGCATGGAAGCGTCCGCGGACACCTGCGGACGGAACTCGAAACCGCCATACGGGAGTACGTTCGCGTGTCTGACGAGGCGACGCCGGCCCAGCTCGACGCTCGGCTTCAACGAATCGAAGCCGCCGTCGGGGCGTCGCCGACCGACGGGGGGACGGACACCCTTCCGACGGCCGAGGACACACACACACGCGAACCGCCGGCCGAGACGATCGACGAGAAGCCGCCGTCGAACGTCGCGACCGAGAAGAAAGTCGCGTGGATGGCGAAGTGTGTCCGCGAGGGCGTGACCGGTGGCGGCGACTTTCAGGAAGTCGGCCGGTCGACACTCGCCGAGACGGTAAAAGACGAGTACGGCTTCCGGTCCGACACGGCGAAGCGATACGTCGAGCGGTTAATCGACCACTTCGACCTCGTCGACCATCCGGTCGCCGACGGCGTCCTCGTGACGCCCGCCCGCCGGGAGCAACTCATCGAGGAGCGAAAAGACGACCTGCGAAGCGATATCGACGCCGATACTGGAGACCCCGAGACATGAACATGACCGGAACGCCGCCACGAGACGACGAATCGGACGCTAAGAAAACCGAGACGCTCGACGCGTCCGACCTCCTTGACGAGGACGGGAAGATCGATATCTCGAAGGTCAAGTCGCGGGCGAACATGAGCCACCACGCCCACGCCAAAATCACGGGCGCCGTCTGTCACGATATGCGTCGGATGGCGGCCCGCGACGACGTGACCGAGGCGGCGCCGATCGCCGAGGCGTTCGATATCTCGCGGACGACCGTCCGCCGCCATATCAAGGATCGGTGTACCCACGAGTCGACCGGCCCGGTGTTAGAGTTCCGCGACGCCCGCTGGCAGGTCGTCGACAGCGAGACCGACAGCGAGACCGACGACGCCGCCGACGAGACCGGGGGCGACGCATGAGTCAAAGCGCCGAGACCGAGACGCCGGACGTCCCGCTCGACGACGAGGCCGACGACCGCGTCCTCGTGACGGGCGGGGACGGCGACCCCGAGGTCTGGGTCTCCTCCTCGTGGAACTCCAGCGGGTCCGCGTACCATACGCAAAAGTGTTCGATGTACGCGCGGATGGCGACGCCGAAGACGGTCACGCGGTCACTCGCCGAGTGGAAGGGATACGACGAGTGTCGGATGTGTAAGGATATCCGCGCGAAAAAGCGGCTGGACGAGCTGGACGTCGGGCCGACGCGGACCGAACAGTCGACGCTTACCGACCACGCCGCGGAGGTCGAAGATACATGAGTGAAAAACACGACGGAGAGATCGATCAGTGCGAACACTGCGGTTCGGCCGCCTCGGAGATCGTGGACTACTACGGGAACGACGTTCCCGCCTGTACCGACTGCGGGGCGCTACTATGAGCCACCCGACTTGTGCCGTCTGTGGTCGGGAGGCTGACGGGGCGGACCACGTTAAAATCACGGTCGAGAGCGTCCCTCCCGCCGGACGCCCGGACAGAACGTACTATTTCCACCCGCGATGTTTCGAGCGGTCGCAAGATTGGGAGCGTGGTATCTGATGAGCGATCAGTTTGGAGACGAAGTTAGTCATTCGACTATCGAGGAGGGCGACGCATGACCTGGAAGGACCAGTACCGCGAGAAGAAGGAACGGTCGGGCCTGACGTGGGACGAGTTCGTCACCCAGCGACTCGTCCACGTCGACGAAATCCCCGAGTCCGAACTCGACGCGATCGCGGACCACCTCGACGCCGTTCGAAACGAATACCGAGATATGAAGCGGGAGGTCCACGAACTGCGGGTCCTCCTCGATATGACCGACGACGACGATATCGACCCATGAGTCAAACCCACGACGACACGACCGACCTCCGAATCGACCCCGACCGAACGAACGTCGTCCCGCTCGACCGGGACGCCGTCGACCTCGTCGCCCGCGCCCGTCACGAGAACCTGTCGCGCCCGGCCTACTGGGGCGACTCGCTCGACCATGAGCGGACGGGCGTCACGGCCGAGGCCGCGGTCGCGACGCGATTCGGGCTTCCGACGCCGACGGCCGGCGACCCGAGCGGCGACGGCGGGTATGATTATCTCGTCGACCACGCGGGCCGGACGGAACGCTGGGACGTGAAAGGGACGACCTACGCGAACCCGTCGCTCATGGTCCCCGAGACGTACGTCGGGCCGGCCGACGCGTACGTCCTCGTGACCCGTCACGTCACGGCCGACGGCGCCCTGTTCGGGATTCTCCAGGGGTTCGCCCGCGCCGAACGACTCGTCCGCCCGGCGAATCGGACGCCCTCGAAGAACCGGAAGGCATGGCATTACGAGCTGGGGAACGACGCCCTCGGGCCGGTCCCGGACGCCGACGCCGTCCGGCCTGTCGCCGACGCCCGCGAGGAGGCGGATCGCGAATGACGACGTCTTCTGGACCGGCCCTCCCCGACGAGAAGGTCGCCGCCTGTCCCGACTGCGACGCGGCGCATATCGTCGTCAACTCGACCGGCCCGAAGGGCGGGCCGCGGTATTTGTGTCGCGACTGCGGCGCGACGTTCGAGACGTTCGAGACGCGCGACCGCCGGTCGACCCAGGATACCCGGTTCGGCCTCGCGAAACGACTCGACGACGCGTCGCCCGAGGAGGTCGGTCGATGACCGACGCCCGAAAGGACGACCACCTGACCGAGTATCGCGAGACCTGCGGCTGTGGCCGAATCCTCGTGACGACCGAACAGGCGAACGGCCATCGCGCGGCCTGCGACCAGCTCCCCGAGGACTCGCTTCTGACCGGCGAGTTCTGACGGCGTAGGGGCGGCCGAACACTTACCCGGCCGTCCGTCTCACTATCTTTTAATGCCATGTCTGGGCGTCAAATCCCGATCCCGGACGGACCGGGTCGACTGTACCGAGAACTTACCCGCGAAAAACACGCCCTCGACCGGGGCTGCCGACAGGTCCTAAATGCGTCCGCCGATATGTTCCGAACCGCCAAATACGCGTTTTACATCGTCACGCTCGGGTTTACCACCTACTTGATTGAAGCCGCGTCCGTCGACCCGCTGGTCGCCATGACGTTCGCGGCCCTCCTAATTAGCGGTCCCGAGGCGGTCGAAGCCTGGTTAATCCGAATCGGCGAGTTAAAGAACGTCGACACGCCGCGCGCGCCTGACGCCGCCGAGACGCCGCCCGTCCGTAACGACCGCCCCCAGGAGGAGATCGAGGCGGATCGCGAATGACCGGCGTCGGCCTGACGGACCGCGTCGTCGAGACGGTCGCGGGCGCGGACCCCGTCGCCGTCGCCGCCGTCGCCCTCGTGACGACCCTCGTCGTCGTCCGGCTGTATG
>LFCJ01001032.1_pt1 | contig 18674 bp, 20 predicted proteins | sample 643141 | NCBI WGS metagenome assembly LFCJ01 (sample SAMN03766243, study PRJNA286221) | soda lake metagenome | biome: soda lake; feature: Kulunda steppe; material: water; isolation source: sample B1-Br-g2 brine of Lake Bitter-1 | place: Russia: Kulunda steppe | collected 2010-07
AGGGGGCAAGGGGGAGGGGGAGGGGATGCCTGGTGGGCAAGGAGTGCCCCAGAGCGGGCAGGGCGGGCTGGGGCTGCAGCAGCATGGGTTGCCGCAGAGTGCGCAGAGGCCACAGCACAGTGGACAGGGGCAGCAGCAGCCGCCGCAGAGCGCATGCATCTACAGTGTATGCTTGCTCACGGGCACCGTGCTGCTGGACGGGCACGCACCTGGCCGCTTGCCTGCCGAGGTCATGAGCCACCCCCTCAAGCAGCGCGTCTTTGGTGACCTGGATTTTGAGGTGCGTGAGCCTGGTGACCTGGACTGTGGTTGCCTGCACCTTTGGTAACATGGACCTGGACCGTGGCCGCCTGCATTTTTGGTAACATGGACCTGAACTATGGCGGCCAGCATCTTTGGTGACCTGGGCCTGGATCTTGAGATGTTGATACCTGGTTGAGCATGCATGTGCATTCATTCAATCTGAGCATGTCAGGATTGGCTCGGCATTGAGCTGGGTGCTACCTCACGGCGTGGTTACAGAGGCTTGTGCGCTCCCCAGGCCTGTGGTCACAAATGCACGCCCCTGCCCCCAGCATGCCTGTGCACTGACTATGTCCGCGCCATGGCCGCAGGTGTCAGCCACTGAGGAGGGGCTGCTGCGCAGCACGTCGCCTGTGCACGGACGCTTCTACTTGCTTGGCCTAGTGGGCGCACGCCTGGTGGTGCGTGAGGAGCACCCCAGGACAGGCACCTGCTTGGAGCTATTGGACGCAAGGGAAGGCTGCTTAGCAGCTGAGGGTTGCAATGACATAGACAGTGACAGGCAGGGCCCAGGGAGAGGTGAACAGCTGGGAAGCAGCAGCGGTGCTCTGGCATCGGATCCAGCCAGGCCGCGGGTGGGCAGCAGCCTTGGCAGTGCTGTCAGAGCGCCTGTGAAGGGCGGCAGCGTGTGCAGCGAGGGTGGGAGCAGGGGCAGGGGCGGCCGGGGTGGCGTTTTGGCGAGGGAAAAGGGGGGTGGGCGCGGCCACACAGGAGTGCACGAGGGGTTTGGAGGGGATGGCTGGGCTACCCAGCTACCTGCACGGTTGCGCGAGTGCTACAGCCACTGGTTGTGCAGGTATGTGTGCCCTGTTTTGTTTGTGTTTGTATGTGCCTGGTGTGTGTTTGTGGTTGTGCCCTATCCTGTGTGCGCGCGTACGTGTGTGTGGTTTGTGAAGGGTTGTGCACCTGGCAAGCGGCTGCAAGTTTGTGCGCGCTAGGGACGTGCATCCTTTGTGTGTGGCTGTAAGCTGAGGAGAAGCTAGGGGTTGCCTTGCGGCGGTCAAGCGCAAAAGCACAGTGGCTGAGTAGCAACGAGAGGGGGTGCCCTGCAGTGGTCAGAGTGCCAACAGCACGGTGGGTGAGGAGAAGCTAAGGGTTGCCCTGCAGCGGTTAAAGAGCCAAAATCACAGTGGTTGCTTGACAGCAAAAGTTTAGCCGTGCAACGAGGCAGTGCATGCAGTTGGCGCTCGGTTCTGAGAGTGAGCCTTGTGGTGCTTGGTGTGTGCTGCGCTGCGGCTGCTTGGCTGTGAGCTGCGCTGTGCTGTGTGCATTTAACTTGTACACGTGATGCATGCATACATGCCCCTGATCGTGCCTGCAGTATATTGTCTGCAGGCATTTCACAGTGTACTGTGGCACTGGCTGGGAACCCCACATGCATGCGCTGCTCCTGTCATCCTTTCAAATTCAACTGGACTCGCTTGCAAGGTCACATGCTGAGATCAGCTGCCACTGTGGTTTGCAGTGAGATCAGCTGCCACAGTATTTGCAGGACTCGTTTGCAAGGTCACATGCTGAGTTCAACTGCCACAGTGATTTGCAGTGAGATCAGCTGCTGCTGTTATTTGCAGGACTTGCTTGCAAGATCACATGCTGAGATCAGCTGCCACAGTGCTTTGCAGTGAGCAACAAGAGGCTGCATGGCGTGCCAGGTCACAGTCAGCAACGAGCGGCTACACAGTATGCCCAGTCAGCGTGCTGTGTGCTTGAAGCGCGCATCCAAAGGGGCATAGTGTTGCCCTGGGTGCGCGCTTCGCCTACTTGCCCCCCGAGCCCCTTGCGCCCCGCCTGTGCGCCCCTGCAGGCGCCGTGGGGTCATCCTCCTCAGGCCGCTGCTGGGCCTGCACTGCTGTAGTGCCCACTTCTTCATCCGGGTGATGCCTAGCCCAGGACCTGAGCCGCCAGCCACGGCACCAGAAGCACCAGGCCCAGCAGTCCTAGCCCCAGCACCAGCTGTGCGCATGCCTCCACCAGCCCCCGCCCAAGGGCCACCAGCGCGGGCTGCAGGACCAGCTACCCCAACGGCAGCAACGTCTGCGCCTCCGCGTGCCATGCTGAGGCTCAAGCCCGCAGCGCCAGCCACAGCAGGAGCTGCTTCACCAGCACCGGCAGTAGCTGCACCGACACCTCCGGCAGGCACGCTTGCACATGGCCCTGGACAGCTGCCATCGTGCCTTGACCCTGGGCAGCAGTCCTTGCTGGTGTGGAGGGTGCCCCTGCATCTGCGGAACGTGCACTGGGCGCTGCTGTGGGAGAGCCTGGTGGGGTTGGGAGCGGGAGCAACCCCCCTCGGGATGAATCTCAGCAGCGGCAGCAGCAGCAGCAGCAGCAGCAGCAGCAATGCCAGTGCTAGGGGCAGCAGTGGAAGGAGCGCCCACAGCAGCGATGGCGGCATTGCTTGCAAAGGGAAGCAGGGGGATGCTGATGGGGGTGTTGATGGCAAGGCAGCCTGCAGCAACTCGCAGGGATGTGCAGTGCCCGTCCAGCAGCAGCGTACACAGATGCAGCCGCTGCAGGCGTCGTGGGCGCAGGTGGTGGACCAGCTTGTGCTATGCCCTGGCTCCGGCATCCTGCCGGTGCTGTCCAAGTTTGAGCGCCCGTGTTTCATCCACACCTACATCTCCAGCAGCAACAGCAGCGGCAGCAGCAGCAGCAGCAGCAGTGGCAGTGGTAGTAGCTCAACATGGCCTCCGCCATCAGCCCTTGGCAACCCGTTCCCGCGTCCAGCACCTGTACCCACCGCAACTGGGCATGCACGTGTACCTGCAGCTCTGGCCTCCGGCCTGGCAGTGCGGCCAACAGCTGTGGCTGCGATAGATGGGCTTGCACCACCAGCAGCTGCACCCCCTGCAGGCACAACGGCGGCTGCAATAGATGATGAGCCAGCAGCGGTAAGGGCTGACGCGCCAGTTGCTGCACCTTGGGCGCAGCCCATCTCTGGTGCGGCAGGAGCACCTCCTGCGCGTGCTGCACGATTGCCCCTGGGGCCCCTTGCCATCGTGGGCGGCCCTTTTTCCCCAAGCTGCCCCCCCTGCAGCGCTCGGATCACTTATGTGCTGCCACGCTTTGGCCTCAGCTTCCACCAGGAGACGGCGCGGGCGCCAGCAGGGGCACTGTCAGCAAGAGCGTCCGGCAAATCTCCAGCCTCAGCAGTGGGAAGGCACAATGAAAAAATGGGGGTGGCCAAGTTATGCAGCAGGCGGCACCTGCAGTGCCCGCTCGTGCTGCAGTCCTTTGGCTGGCCTCTGTCCAGGCTAGGTCGCAGATGCAAGGCGGTGGGGGGGGCGGGGAGCATGCCCGGAGCCGCCCAGGTGACAGTGCTCCTGGATGCTGCCCTGGGCATGCCGGGTCCGCAGAGGCACAATGTGCAGTTCAACACCTGCTCATACTGCGCAGCGGCCAAGAGCACGCGTTGGCGGCGGTGCTTCATTCCTTGCAGCAGCAGTAAGCACAGCAGCGGGAGGGGTGGTAGGAGTGGAGGGGCTTGGGAAAAGAAAGGGGTGGCCAGCAGAACTGCCTGTGGGAAGCGGAAGCGCTGTGCTCTATGGGGTGCTTCTGCCAGCAGGTGCGCAGTGATTGCAGGAGGAGGGGAGGCTGAAGACACTTGCCAGCAGGAGGCTCACCAGGCGTGTCAGCAACAGCAACAGCAGCAACAGCAGCAGCAGGAGGAAAAGCACAGTGCATTGGAGGGAGCATTTGTGCAGCTTGTGTCTCAGGTGGAAACGTGGGCTGGGGCGGGACAAGCACTGCATGATAGAAGAGCAACGGAATATTGTCTCACCAGTATGATGTAGATAAGATCAGCAATCACTAAGGGTCTTACGCACACTGCGTAGGCAAAGACATGCTCGTTTTTGGGGGACCTGTGCTAAGCTTGGGCATGTAAGCCAATGTAGAACACTTGAGACATGCATGTCTATCTGCTTTTGAGGCCCTGATGCCTCGCTTGGCATGTCTCAATTGCCACCAGATTGCTTGCATGATCCCAATTCTTCAGCCTGCCCTCCACATGCTGCCAGCTTGCTTTTCTACCTATTTTAACTCATGCAAATTGCCCTAGCTCTCACTTCTTGACCACCTGACATCCTTGCAGGATTATGCTGGCTATGTACTTGCTGAGTGCCAGCAGCTTGTGAAGGTCTGCCCTGTCACACAACAAGCCGTGGGCTACACGCTACCAGGTCTGCCATGAGCTACTGTCTTTCCCAGGGCACATGAGCTACTCTATCCCTTGAATCACGCTTTAAGTCCAGTTTCAGAGGTTGGATTGAAGGAGGCAGGTGACACGATTTGGTGACCCAATGTTTTGAAGAGCATGAAGAATTGAAGCCGTGCACCGCTGACGTAGTCCTTGGTCTCAAGACATTAAGTTGTTCAAACTTGCTATAAATTCTTCACACATGCAGGTTTTGATCAGTATCTTGTCCTTCAGCGTGCTGGACGCAGCCGACCTCTGCTGGGTGACCGAAGAGCTGACACTCTTGTGCTCGTCCCTGAGGGTGGGATCTGGCGGACCAAAAGCCTAAATGCTCATGCTAGCCTACAGTGCATGCCGGCTTTGCTACATGCACAACAGCATGTCTATGATTGCACGTGTGGCACATGCAGGCTGAACCACATGCACAGCAGCAGTAATTGTCTTCACTACGTGAGCATGTGCAAGTGTCACATGTGTATATACTAATGACCCTCAATCAGCATACCTTTAATAAAAAAGGCATAAAAGTCTTGCACCTGCCAGCCAGCAGTGCGGGTTGTGGAGAGGACCATGGCTTCTTTTGTGCTGATGGCCAGCACAAAGCATCGGCGCAGATTTTCATAAGAGCTCTTGTGGATTGTTGGGCCACCTTATCATGACAGGGGAGGTGGAGGTTGTCGGCAGTTCAACTAGAACAAGTGAAGCTCATGTGCGGATTCAAGTACCTGAGGCCAGCAATGCGCTGCTCAAGGTACTTGAGGTCTGATTTCGACAGTGCTTGCGAGTTCACCTTTGTGCCCTTTAGATATATTATGCCTGATTGATAATAACCTTGTGCCCTTAAATGTGTAACACCTGATTGATAACCGCCGTTTTGGGACAGCAGGAGGAAGATCTTGCAAGATCACCTTAGGCCTTTATAATACGTAATGCCTGATTGATAACAACCATTTTGGGACAGCAGGAGGAGCACTTCTTGCAAGATCACCCTTGGCATTTACAAGCCCCCCATCTTTTGAAATACCCAACTGAAGCCCATAGACGAGATCTTTGCTGCAATCCTGACCTCCATTGAAAGCCTTGTGTGGTGCTTGTATGCAACAGCACGCTGGCAAAAGCACGGGGCTCCTCAGACAAGGGTTGATCGCTTTGGTTGTGCCTGTGGCTTGAACCCACTGTGCCTGTGCCTGTGGCTTGAACCCACTGTGCATGTGCCTGTGGCTTGAACCCACTGTGCCTGTGCCTGTGGCTTGAACCCAGGTACACTGCTACGAGGTGCACGGGCGGTATGGTGACCTGCGGGCATCCTCCATCTCATCACGCCTGCAGCTTGCAGCCTTACATGCTGCCACCTCCACACTGCTTCCTGAGCCCCACAGCAAGATGACAGGTACCCGTTCAGCTTAAGGGGCGATATGGCTTGTGGGAGATTATGCGGGTCAGGGACCTGTGTGCTCTTGTGGTCAGGTGTCTGCACGTAAATGTGCATGTGTACGTGACCTGCTTAGTCCCTGCAGCGCCTTTTACCTTTCCAGACAGGTTCAGGCATGAGATGGGATAGGCCATCAAACACGCAAATAAACGTATCAAGAAAATGCAGCACCCTCGCCTGTGCAAATAGCATTGTATGGGGATATGCCTATTTGCTCGCTGCTTGCCGTTACAATGCAGGCGTGCAGACTGCCATGCAACTCCTGCGCCAGTGCTGGACTAATGCCCCCTTGCCAGAGTCGGACCTTGTGCAGCTACGGAGGTACGGGGCTTTGACTTTTGCTCCCTGCCTCACTAGTTTAAACAATGCAAAACACAGGGCATGCCAGCCTTTGTTTCCTCTGGACATGTCGCTCCAATGCACCCCACTCTGCATCTCACAAATTAAGTCTCGGACACCTCATTGAGAAATCCATGGAAGCAAGCCCACTTCAAGCACATCAGGTAAATTCTGCAGGCACTTCTTTGAATCCTCCTAGCCCTGCCTACAAGTGGCCACACTTTTGACTAGCATGGAGCGCTTGCTTTTGGCTGCAGACCACTGCACGGGCTACACAAACTCAAGGTCAACACACAGAATTGGGAATGAGAGAGCATTTGTTAGCCTGTATGCTGGTGAATGGAGGGGATTCACAGTACTGGAGGGGAGTCAAAGTGCCTAAGGTGTCCTTTCCTAAAATGAGAGTGTCCTACTTGCTGTGTACTTGTTCCTATTCTCTCCTTTACCTACGTGCTTGAGATTTGGGCGTGCATGTGTGCTGCTCTTGTGCATGCAGTGTTGCGGCCTTGGGGAGCCACCTGGCGCCCGGCCTTCAGCTGCTTGCTTGGGAGATTGAGCTCAGCTCCTTCCAGCTCTCCCACTTGTACAGTCCACCAGCTGCCAGTGCCCAGCACCAGCAGCAGCAGCAGCACAGAGGTTTGTCGGGAGCCAGGGCTGCTCCAAACGCAGATGCAGAGGCTGGCACGCGGTATCTACTTGAAGCCAAGCCCGACAGGATTTGCCAAGCATGGGCGGCGTTTGGGGTAAGTAAAGCAGAGGCCTGCAGGAATCCTGGGTGTGTTGGCTTGACACGTCTCTTAAGAATCATGCTGCAGTCTTTTAGACAGGTGGCAGGGGCTTGCGGCCATCCTGTGTGCGCCTGGGCAATTGCATGATTCATTGGCCCATTGGCCGGTGAGCGGCAGGGACGCTTTGGCATGGTAACCCTTATCTGAAATGGATTGTTTTGATGTGGATTTATCTCTTCTGAAGATGAGGCAGCTGGCATGGAGGCATCCTTGCGTTTGTTTCCTGTTACCTCATTCTTACTCCAGGCGTGCAGCTCATGACGTGTTCACTGAACGCAAGGTCTCCTTTCCTGGTTTGCAAAGCAGCTTGCTTCAAAGGGGCGGGTGTTGCAGTATGTGCGAAAGGCCCAAATGCAAGAGCTCATAATTCATTTTGGTCTTCACGTCACACATTTCATTGCGCTGCTAGCTTACGCGCTAGCTGCACTGGTTCAATGCGTGCGTGCATACATAGAGCAGGAGGATGCTCGTCCACCGGTCCTCCTCTGTTCGCCATGCACTGGCCTTGGCGCTCTGATCCCGGCACTCTCACCTGGCTACAAGCGTCACCCTCAGGCGCTGTACCCCCAGGAACTGCACGCCCAGGCACAGCACGCTGCCTGCTGGCTCTTCGCTCCCCCCCAAATTGGCCTCAACAATTGCACGTTGCCCTCAACAACTGCCCTCAATGACTGCTTCTGCCCTCAATGACTGCCCTCAGTGAGGCTGCCTGCTGCCCACTGCCCACGGGTCCTTTGCGCACTGAGCACAGACCTTGCGCCTCTGCGCACCAAGCGCAGACTGCCAACTGCGCTTCTTTGAAGCACCAGCCAGCGCGGACCAACTACCGGCTGGCTCCGCTGCACCAGGCTATGGACCCTCATCGGCTGCACACCGCCCGCCAGCCCTTTGGACGCACATTGGCTCTGTACGCTCTGCTGGTGTGCAGGCACAGCCACGGGCGCTTCTGGATGCGCAGGAGGAGGTGCGGGTGCTCGGGCTGCGGAGGGAGCCCTCGCCCCGGCCTGCTTGGATGCGCACGCTGCAGGGGCACCGTCGGGGCCAGGGCCAGGGTCAGCTCCAGGTGCAGTGGCCTGGGCTTGGGGTGCCTGGAATTTGGGAGGGTTGATCTGTGGGGTCCTAGAGTTGGGGAGGGAGGATGGTGACCATGAGCACCGTTGAGGGTGGTCCCCACATTGGAACGGAACAGGCTGTTGCCCACGGAACTCAGGGCAGATGGTGCCCATGACCCCTCTCTGTACTTCTCCCTCTCAGCATGTGTCTCTGGGTGCCCTGGCCACAGCCGTGTGCATCCATGTCTCACCCTCTGTGCGTATGTCTTCTAGGGTGCCCTGGCCTGCTGTGTGCATGAATCTGCCCATCATTGACTTCCTTTGTGCGTACGTCTTCCAGGTTGCCCTGGCCTGCCATGTGCGACAGCCCCCCATTTCTCTCCCTCTGTACATATGTCTTCCAGGGTGCCTCGGCCTACCGTGTGCATCGATTAGCTCACCATTTCTGTCCCTCTGTACACATGTCTTCCAGGGTGCACCGGCCTGCCGTGTGCATCGATCAGCTCACCATTTCTGTCCCTCTGTGCATACGTCTTCTAGGGTGCCCTGGCCTACCGTGTGCATCAGCCCACCATTCCTCTTCCTCTGTGCGCTCACATCTAGGTACCCCGGCCTGACGTGTGCATCAGCCCACCATTTCTATCCCTATGTGCGCTCACTTTCAGGTACTGTTGCCTGCCCTGCACATATGCTGTCCGCAGCTTTCCTGTGTGCAGCTGCAGGTACATGTGCCGCCCTGCCCCGTGGAAGAGTCCCTCATCTCCAGCCTTGAGGGCCAGCTATCCTCCCTTGTGCGGATCAGTGACCGCAGCACATGCAGAGCCCCCCCTTACCCACTGGCTCTGCATCATGATGGGGCTGGGTCACAGGGGGAGACCCACGCATCCTTGTTGGAGAAAGAGCTGCACGAGGACCTGAAAGCAAGCTGTAGGTGTGGTGCCAGCAGAGGCTGGTGCTGTGGAATAGGTGTGGTGCCAGCAGAGGCCAGCTGGTGCTGTGGAATAGGTGTGGTGCCAGCAGAGGCCAGCTGGTGCTGTGGAATAGGTGTGGTGCCAGCAGAGGCCAGCTGGTGCTGTGGAATGCGTGCTACAAGATGGGCACGTCCCGCAGCAGACTTGTCAGCAACAGGGAGGCTTTGTGCATAAATGTTTTATCTGTGCTTTTCAGAAGCGCAAATCGCAGATGTTGGGGCATCTGCACAATATGGGTTCCTTGTGGGAGATGTTGGGGCTTCTTTTCTTCAGGTGTAGGTGGGAGACTGTTTGCATCTTGATACTCCTGCAGGTACAACTCCTGCCTTCTCAGTAAGCTCACGACCCATGCCTTATGGAATATCCTACAGGGAATGAGTACCATACCATGCCTCTCCATGATGAGCTGGCAATCCCACAAGGAGAGGTGTTGGCTTATGCCATCAGCGCTCAGGTGAATGCCCCCCAAAATCCCTTGATTGCCTTCTATATACATTGCTATATGGCAGGCATTTGCGTGGCATACGGATGGCAAACTGAAGAAGGATGACAAAAAGACGTATGAGATAGGACTCACCCCACTCTGGTCCTCCAGGAATCTGGGTGTGCCTTGGGCTCCTGGCAAACAAATTGCCACGCCCAACTCACACTGTCTGTCCTCTTTCTATGGATGCTGTGGAGGGGATCTTTGGCATCCGGGCATGTCGCAGGTGCAGGCAGATGTGGCCTGTCGTTTGCAAGCATTGAGTGCAACCTGGAACACCAAGGTTCAAATCACAATAAGAAGTGGCCACACTGCACATTAGAAAAGAATGTGGACCAAATTTGAATTTGATCAGGACAGTCTGATTGGCATTATGATAGAGCATGGAGCGGCACACTGCAATGCACAGGCTGCAGTGGCACTCTTCAATGCACAGGCTGAAGTGGGCCATCTACGCAAGCAAGTGGAGGAGTACCTGGAAAAGAGCATCTCAGACGTACCTGCGTGCACTGGCGGGTGAGGCAGAATGCAGTATACATTTCCAGATTGAAATTTTACTGGGTTAGCGGGATGACATGGTATACTAGGCAGTTTTCGCAAAAGGACAGAGGCAGTATTTGCAGGAGGACATGCTAGACAGGAGGCAGGATTTGCAGGAGGACATAGTAGAACTGGAGGCAGTGTTTGCCTTTTTGTGTCAAAAGCCATGCCTGCCTGCAACAGCAAGAGGTGGTTACCACCAGCTCAGGCAAGAACTGGATGCTGCTGATTTTCTTCATCCCAGCTGATGAATGCATGCTGATCCTAGAGCGGTGCATGTACCGTGTGCTTGGGTTACTCTAGCTGCGAGCTGCCGAGACTTATGAGCTCCTTGCCTGATGATGCACATTTAGACGATGCCTTGCAAGTGCTGGCGTGGCCGCTACATCGCAGCGCGCGCAAGTGCGTGCACGGGTATGCATATGTTAGGGTCACGCGCACGCCGTGCAACAAACAAAGCCCTTTTTGTGAGCGCAGGCATGGCACAAGCTTCAGGCTGAAGCGCATGTGTGATCTGGGTCCGTTTGTGAACCTGCTGGACCTCACTCGCGCGGCCTTTGAGCACCGGTCTGCGCTGCGCCAAGTGGGTGCTCTTTTCGGCGGAGGGGAGGGGAGCGCATTTTGTTTGCATGTGCACCACCAAGCCAGCATGCACAGTGCCACAACAGAGTTAGTGGCCAACTAGGCATCACGGGGATAGGTGGCACAAGCAAGGCAGATCACCTAAGCACACTTGGCACCGGTGCTGCTGTTGCAGTTCGTGGTCGTTGCATAAAAGCGCTGCTGCTTTGTCACAGGCACATGCCAAGGGTCCGAATGCGGCTGACAAGGTGCAGACAAGGCATCAGTGCAAAACACATGCATGCCATGGCCAGAAGTGTGTTGCTTGTCTTTTGACATGTTGCTTGAGTTTGTGTTCCAGCCCCTTCCCATCTTAATCTCAATACTGTTGCTCCTGGTGCTTTCGTCCTCTAGCTCCCTCTCACCTTTTTCCTTAACCTCACTCTCCATGTTCCGCAGTTCAACCCTTTCCTCTCAAGCAACTCTTGCCGCCGGCTCCAAAAAGGCGCACGTGTCTTCCTGCAGCTCTGTGTGCTGGAGGATAGGCTGTTGCGCGTGTCAGCCTTTGCGGCAGCGGGGTCTGATTGGAAGCCCCTGCTTATCCAGGTGGGCAACTGCTTTGTTTTTCCCACGTGCAGCATCGCTCACCACCTGCTTGAAACTGACAGGTGCAGCAAGACAACATCAGGCTGACTTACTTAGCTCCAGAGAAGATGTTGTAGGCTTTTACCAATAACCGCGCTTGCGTTCAATGCATAAGGATGTGTCTTGGCCTTCCTCTGATACGATACGTGTATGTCTCGACCTACTTCTTATACCCTCCCGCGGTGTGTGCCCTTGTATGGACACCTTGAGTGCTGGTAGGCATAGGATGTGTTTTGACCTGCTTCTGATACAATTAGGATACGTCTTGACCTACCTCTGATACGCCCTCCCGCAGTGTGTGCCCTAGTATGGACACCTTGGGTGCTGGTATGCAAACGCGGCTCCAGGACCTGCTGCGCGTTTGCACCCTCAAGAGCAGCTCAACACACACGCACACACGCTCACGTGCTACTCTCCACATGCGCCCACTGCTGTGTCGCTGTGCACGCACAACCTCAGGAGCTGTTGTGCACGCGCACCTGGAGCACAGAGGCGCACCCCAAGTGGCTGGCCCTGGAGGTTGAGGGCCGCCTCCAAATCCGCCCTGCCCAGCACCTGGTGGCCCAGCATCTGATGGAGCACCCGGGGGCCGTGGCGCAGCTCAACATGGTGTGTGGGTGTGGGTGTGGTGGGGGTGTTGGTACATGTTTGTCTTTCAGTGTCCTGCACGCGCTCGATGCGGCATTGCTGGGCGTGATGAGTGTGAAGGGATGTGAGTCCATGTGTGGCCAAGGCCAAGGGTGCCATTCAAATGCTCAGTGTGGCCTAGGCCAAGGGTGCTGTTCAAATGCTCAGTGTGGCCTAGGCCAAGGGTGCTTTTTACATGCCCAGTGTGGCCTAGGCCAAGGGTGCCGTTCATATGCACAGTGTGGCACTGCTTGAGAATGTGGCACTGGTTGAGGATGGTGTGTGGTTGTGCAGGGGTGGGGTGGGAGTGGGGGTGTATGTGTTTTTGAAGGCCGCGTGCATGCGTGCGTGTGTGTGTTTCAGTGCGCCATGCATGCTGAATGCGGCAAATTTTTGGATCGGCGTGTGTGTGCGGCTAAAGTGGCTGCACTTGCATGTTGTGATGCATGGCCCAAGGTGCGCAGCCTCCTGTGTAGGCACCTGCATGCATGGGGTACACATCCAGTGCACCAGCTGTGCCAGGGGTTGCCTGCATGCATGGCATGGAAATTTCAAAACAAGCGCACCAACTGCGCCTAGGGAGACTTCTCCTGTGTCAAGCAGCAAGGGCCCTCTTTTGGGTTTGTAGTGCGCGGCACAGTGCACGTGTGAGCGCACAGACGGTTGTCATTTGTGGGGACAAGTCTTGATCCCATAGCAACACACATGGCCCATTTCGTTGACCACTGCAACGCGTGGCGCTCAGGGGGAGGGCAAGACGCGCATGATCCTGCCCATGACGCGCGTGATCCTGCCCATGCAGGGGGAGGGCAAGACGCGCGTGATCCTGCCCATGCTGGGCCTGCACTGGGCTGATGGGCGCAGAGTGGTGAGTGCCAGGCTGTGTGTGCTGGGGCTGCACTGGGCTGATGGGCGCAGAGTGGTGAGTGCCAGGCTGCGTGTGCTGGGGCTGCGCTGGGCTGATGGGCGCAGAGTGGCCAATGCCGGGCTCTGTGTGTGCTCTCCCATTGCATGTTGCTGCGCCACTGTACACGGCTTATTGGGCTCCTTCACATGACTTCCACATGCAAATTTCAGCACCACCACATGCTGCTGCACACTGCACACAAGCCACCCTGCACACTCTCGCAATCATAGCACACAAGCCTCTGTTAGAGGCCACCCGACACGCTCCTGCAGCTGGGCTGTGTGCCAGCACGTTTGACCAAGCTGCTGCCTTGCATTCCTGCTTGAGCCCCACAAGCAAGTCAGAGCGGCACATCCAGGGCAACACCCCCTGCACCCCAAAAGCTAACAGCCTCAGGCCCATCCAATTTTTGCGCTTAGGTCATAAGTGTTCCACATGTCCCGCGTGCATCATTGTGCACGAGCCCCACACAAAGCATAGCGCAACTCAGCTTACCCTCGCTAAGCGCAGCGTACCTGACCCTCGCCAAAAAGTAAGGATCACTATCCTCTTGCCTACACTGGCTCAGCAGAGCCCCTTCTTAGGCCAGCACACAAGCGCACACAAATGCATACACACTTTCATGCACATGCAAACACATACGTTTACACACGCACATACATGCTCACAAGTTCATGCGCTCATGTCCCTTACCGGACGGACAGGTCCGCCTGAACTTCCTGGCGCAGCTGCTGGACGAGGCGCACGCCCACCTACACGCCTGCCTCACGGCCTCCGTCCTCAATGTCAAGTTGTTCAGGCAGCCCTTCCACAGGGATTTAGCGGTTGATCCTGGTAGCGTGGCCACAATGCATGCCAGCCTGGAGTACTGCCAGCAGGTGGGGGATGGACCTGGCTAGCAGAGAGGCTGAGCAGCAAGCAGGTGGGGGATGGGCCTGACTTGCAGAGAGGCTAAGCTCTGCCGCCCAGCTCTGTTGCAGCCCATGCCGCATGCTCTGCAAGGGAACCTTCTGGGCTTCCTTATCATCTCATCAGTAACCAGTATTGCCAGGGTCGGAGGGGCAGGAGCACTAGATTCATGTTTTCATTGTACGCTCATTTCACACACATTTACGCCACATGCTTACGTGCACTTGCATGCATGCACGCATCTCCACCACAGCTGGACAGCCTACTTTCTGCTTGATGCACACATTTGCATCTTTAATACAAATACATGTAAATCACAATGTGTATTACACGTAAATACGTGCACACTTTCATTTCCCCCCCGATTCACCTCACACGCACACACACACCCTGTGTGACATGCTCTGCAGGTGGGTGGCCTGCTGCTGGTAAGCCCAGAGCATCGGCTGTCCCTGCACCTCAAGCAGGATGAGCTGTGGGGGGTGGACCCAAGCACGTGGACAGCCCTGGCGGAGATGGATTTGGTCAACTTCGTGGACATCATGGACGAGAACGACGTGCTGCTGCACCACAGGTGCGCGCGCACGTGTGTGTGTGCGTATGCGTGACGGTGTTTGCGCTGCACCACAGGCGTGCGCGCGCGCCTGTGTGCGCGTGCACATGCGTCTGTGTGCGTGTGTGTGCGTGTGTGCAAGTGCGCATGTATGAGGGTGTTTGCGCTGCACCATGGGTGCACGCTGCTTTGGAACGATACTGCTGTGCTGGTTTGTGAGGGGGGTAGTTAGAGGTTAAGGCTTTTTTTGTGTGTGGTGCTTATACATGGTAAATGTAAGTGCAGGAAGAGCCTATTCCTCATTCTCAGGTAGCCTTGGCTGCCTCAGAAGCATGGCCTGACTGATTGTTTATGGTGGCATTTGATCCGCTAAAAAATAGACAGATCGGTTTGGCGGCACATGTTGTACTTTTCGGATGCGGGATTGGCACCAATTGCCAACAACCTCAATCACTCCAAACAAAGGCCTCCTCACTGTCCTACAAGGCATCAAGGCCGTGTATTTCAATCCTTCCCAGCCCTGCGCACTGCCTCAACTTGAGGTAGATTTGATAGAAAGGGTTAATGGAGTAAGTATTCCATAGGCTGCGCCTCTGCCTGTAAGCTCTTGGCCTGCAATCGAGATGCCCTTATGTTATAGAAAATGTGTGTGTGTGTGCTTGTGGGCTTGTAGACCCCAGGCTTGGTACTCAAGCAGCATAGGGTCCTTGTCTTTGCTTATGAATTTTAAGGGCCTGCTTCCACATCAATTCACTGTCGCCCCCTTTCTCGCCCATCACCCGTCACACTCCTCACACTTCTCACTCAGTGCGCTTCTTGCCCACCATCTTTGGCAAGGGTGAAATGACCCACTCGGTACTTGCGCAGAATCCTTCTCCCGCACTTAACGCGACACCCCAACCAGCACATCTCCTCACTCCCCGCCCGCTCACCAAGCACAGTTTGTGCTAGCTGGGTGCTCTGGAGCGCGTGTGCAGATTCCTGCTCCAGTGCTTGGCATAGAAACCACCCCTAGCACATTCCTCACACCCATCTCACTCACCAAGCACGGCCGGGCTATGGCCCCACCTTGTCCTGACGACCGCGTGCAGGTTCCAGCTTCTGTATTCTTGCGGCCCACGCATCCCGCTGCCTTCCCTACAAGCCCGTGCCATGGCTGCGCAAGCCCTGCTGATCACTGCCTCTGCCCTGGCCGACCAGCCACGCAGCGCTTTCAGCCTGCCAGGCCTGGCTGTCCAAACAGGCCCAGATCACCCCGGCAGGTGTGTGTCTGAATGCCTGGGTGTGCTGTCTTGTGGTGTGAAGCTAGGCCTCACTAGATCAAGCAGCATGTTGCACGCCTGTGAAGTGCTGCCTCCGTCAGGTGCATGCTGGAGCCGCCTGTCTGGGTGATAATTTCTTTGGTGAGCGATCGGATCAGATGCAATAGCTTTTCCTCGAGCTTACGCTCATGTGCTTGCTGGGGATATCTGAGGGAGGGTGTTTGAGCTCTGCTGGCCTTCCCCAGTTTGGTGGGGCCGGGGTGCTGGGAAGTGTGCCAGGGAACCCCCCGCTACTGTGGGTGCTGTAGTGGGTGCTGTGGAAATTCCTTCGGTGGGTGTTGCGATGGGTGATGCAGTGGGTGCTGTAGTGGGTGCTGTGGAAATTTCTTTGGTGGGTGTTGCGATGGGTGATGCAGTGGGTGCTGGGGTGTTCTCCTTGGTAATTACTGTGGTGGGTAGCGCGGTGGGTGGTGCGGTGGGTGGTGCAGTGGGTGATGCGGTGGGTGGTGCAGTGGGTGATGCTGTGGGTGATGCAGTGGGTGATGCTGTGGGTGATGCTGTGGGTGCTGTTGTGGGTGATGCTGTGGGTGCTGTGGTGGGTGCTCCAGCAAGGCATCTGACTGGCATTTGGCCTGCCTGCGATGAGAAGGCTCAACAGAGAAAGGATTCGCAACAGGGCTGGGTAGCTGACGCACGCTCTTTCTCTGCGGTAGCTGGTGCACATCCCTTGCTTGCGGTGGCTGAAGCATGCCCCTTTGTTGTCATCAAGGTGGCATTTGTTGTCATCAAGGTGGCATTTGTTTGTCGTCAAGGTGGCATTAGTTGTTATCAAGGTGGCATTTGTTGTCATCAAGGTCATCAAGGTGTTGTTGTCATCAATGTGGCGTTTGTTGTCGTTAAGGTGCCATTTGTTGTCATCAGTGTGGCATTTGTTGTCATCAAGGTGGCATTTGTTGTCATCAAGGTGTTGTTGTCATCAAGGTGGCATTTGTTGTCATCAAGGTGGCAGGTGTTCAGCACACAGTCAGCCTCAGGTTATGCATCCCATCAAACTGATCAAGCGTCATATCAAACTGATTGTGTGTCACATCAAACTGCCGCCAATCGATGAGCACTGCAACAATGTCACTTTAAACTGCAATGCTTGTCAGGCTCGTCCGGCGCACATGCGTGCATTTGGCTTTCAAGTACGCCTGTCTAGCATGCTCGTGTGTGTCTGGCTTGTCTGGTGTGCATGCGTGTGTCTGGCATTTCAGGTGCACATGCATTTATCTGGCTTGTCTGGCATGCATGCAAACGTTTGGCTTGTCTGGCACATGCAGGCTGACCCGCCAGAGGCCTCTTGGCACATACCAGTGGTCCTGTTGTCACTGACAGCCATTGTTATGTCTGTTGCAGGCGGCCTGGCAGCTTTGCTGGACTACGGCTGCTTCCTGGGAGCCCCCTACAGGCTGCAGGGCAACAGTTGTGCCATGCAATTGCGCAGGCGCTCATCAGTAACCCCCCTGCATATGAGCTGCGCTGGATGCAGCACTTCCCAGACAAGGTGCGAGGCGTGGCGGCACTAGCAATGGTTCTGGTGTTGCATGTGAGCAAAGGCAACAGCAATGTTGGGTGACGGGCGTCATTTCCCATGATGGACGTCATTAGGGCGCACATGGTGCAATGAGCGCTGCTGCAGTGGCCTCCGTGAGACATGAATGTCCATGAGACTCTATGAGCCATGAACGTCCACGAGCCATGAGCCTCCATGAGTTAAGAGCCTCCATGAGCCTTGATCCATGAGCCATGAGCGCCATTGTGATGACCTCCATGAGCCATGAGCCTCCATGAGCCATGAGTCTCCTTGAGCCATGAGCCTCCATGAGCCATGAGCCTCCATGAGCCATGAGCCTCCTTGAGCCATGAGCCTCCTTGAGCCGTGAGCACAATCACAATGGCCCCCACTCCACTGTGGCAGAGCGAGATTGTGAAGCAGCCGCGCAGAGGTCAAAGCCTCTGTGCAAACAGCAGCACAGAGGCTTTGGCAAAAGGTGGTGGGCCTCGTGTCCCAGAAAAATGCCAACATGTTGTGAGAATTAAAGAAAGGCGCCAAGAGTGAGGTTGCATGCAACGCATAGCTGGTTAGTACAGGGGCTCAGTGCGGCTGTTCAGCTTATGAGGCGGGGGCTCGCTCCCATGTCAGACTCTCTCTCTCTCTTACTGTGCTGATCCTAAGTACCCATCATACTGCTCCACAATCTGCCTGCACGTAGCTTACTGGCAGTTGCTAGCACTTGGTGTGAGTATCCAGGCGGCATAGCCATCTGCAAGCCAGCTGAGTTTCGATGCAGGGGTCCCTTTTGCACACCCCCTCACATGCCAGCATGTGACCCACGGGAAAGCCACGCTTGCTTGCACTGGGTGCCTTGATAGTGGAAATGCAGAAGCCCCGAAGCGCTGCTAAAGAAGAGATGCCCTGCAAACCTGGGCCAGGCCTGGAAGTGCAAGCCCTTCTCGCTTTGCTTGAGCAGCTCAAATCCTGCTTCTCGTAGGAAAGCTATAGGTGCCAAGCCAGAGTGCCGCTGCCGCGTCATTTTTAAGAGGAACCAGACCCAACACTTTACTTGCACACCTACCAGCATGGGCAGCGCCACGTTGGCCAGAAAAGAAATGGAAAGCCACGTAGGCGGTGAAACACCCCATAAATTGAATAAGGAAAAGGAGACACATCGGCCCTCACCCTCGCAGGCCACCCCCCTCCCCCCCTTGCACACCCATGAGCGCCTGGCTGCCTGCATGGTGGACAAGCATTTGCACGTGCTCCTTCTGCGCATGCACAGGCACACGCACACACGCGCACACACACATGCAGGCGCGCCTGGCCTCGTGCATGGTGGACGCCAGTTCCCCTGTGGGCGAGCTGCTGGGAGAGGGTGCGTGGGCCAGCCTGCATCAGGCGCGGCAGGAGCAATTGCTGGCGCTGAGGGGCCTCCTGGCAGGCGGGCAGCTCCTGCAATGCCTGCAGAAGCGGCATCGTGTGGAATATGGGGTCCGCAGGTGGGGCCACGTTTGATTTGGTGGGAAAAAGGCTGTGAGGCTTGCAGAGGGGAGAGAGAGAGAG
>LFCJ01001034.1_pt1 | contig 18669 bp, 15 predicted proteins | sample 643141 | NCBI WGS metagenome assembly LFCJ01 (sample SAMN03766243, study PRJNA286221) | soda lake metagenome | biome: soda lake; feature: Kulunda steppe; material: water; isolation source: sample B1-Br-g2 brine of Lake Bitter-1 | place: Russia: Kulunda steppe | collected 2010-07
CTCAACATCACGTTCACGTACTTAAACAAAACGCAATTACAACCTGCCGTTGATCACACACTTCAGCATTTGACGTCTCTTACATCTCTCGCCATCCCCAGTGTTATCTCGAACGTCTCTTCGCAACATTTACAGAACCTCTTCATCGAGAATCTTGACTCTTTGTTCGCACACGAACTGCCTGCTCTCCGTACGTTCTCTTTTGCACATATTGATGCGTCCGGTGGCAACGTTCTACCTCTTCTCGATCACATCCATCTACTTTTTGATGCACTACCGGTCACTTTGTCTTTAAACGCTTCATCACAATACTCGCTATGTGTCAGTTTTCAAGTCATATCTAATGCGTCCTTCACACCTTTTCAAAGACCTGCTTTCGAGCCATTACAACAACTGTTTACGCGTTTTGATACGTATCATAACACACAATTTATCGAGGAAATAGCACGAGCATTCCCTCGTCTGGAAGAGTGGATCATTGAAATTGGTCATGATTGGATCCTTGAAATCATCTCCGGTATCAACCGTGTTCAAGCTATGTTCCCTCATCTCCACCATGTCGTCATCAGGTGCCGGAAGACAAACCTCAAAATGCATATCAACGTCTCTCTGGACCCCTTCGTCAAACCGGTTGATATTGACATCTATTCTCACTTCCTCAGTTTCTACTCTCGATCCCCCAATGTCGTTTTGCGGACCCATCCCATACAAGACTACAAGCCTCCCAGTCTTGCAAGGCCTCCCTTCTAGAAAAATGCACCTCTTATGTTTTGTCTTTTAACACTTGTAAACATTGGCTAGGTTACCTGCTGAACAAGGACAGTTTAGCTGGCCGCAACCAAAACTAACAAAAGGTAGCCAAGGTTGTGATCTGAAGGTACAACCTAGTTAGGTTAGGTTGCATAGCTGTATCTGCCAAACAAGGGCAGCTTAGCTGAAGCCAAACAGTCCTGCAACCGAGCAACCGAGACCAATAAAGCAAGCTAGGTAGTGTTCTGAGGTCTAGGCACACCATTCAAGGCACCCATGCACATATAAGGCTAGACCTTTGGTGTCTACATGGCTAATAAAGACTCTTAGCCTGTTTGAGCTTCTAGAAGGGGTGTGGAAGAGGTAGTGGTGCTTGATGCGCAAGTTTGCTTTACATTTTAGAGACACCCTCAAAAATTTCTACCTTTTTCAACACCCACCCATCAAAGATCTTATATGTCCACAAAAAGAAAAAATAAGAGAGAAGAGCAATACCAATACAAGACCTCCAAGGTGTGAATCTAATGTAGCAATGTGGCAACAATGCAACAATGCAACAATGCAACAATACACAAAACAATCAAAATCCTACATGTTTTTAAACATGCACCCATGCTCATCTCGCATTATACCCAACCTTACATTATGAAGTGGCCAAAACATATCCAATAAACCTTACAAGACATAGTGCGCATGACTCCTTTGACTCCTTTGACCCCTTTGACTCTTGAATACATGCACTTATGCCCGCTCGCGTGTCTATCGCTATTCACCTAGAACATCTCCAAGTCCCAAATAATTGTAACTTTAAAGAGAAGATTAGGGCCTTCCAAAATCATTGATCCGCTTTAAACCCTCCCAAAATTAATGATGAAACACCACTCCCTTTAGAGTTAGGAGGACTCCGTGTCGGAGAACACGTACTCATTGGACCTGAAGAACATGTCCGCAATCTCAATCCCTTCCATTTCACTGATAAACGCGATCTCCCTTGACCCGCTTCCGTCACTCTCGTCGTCCTCTTCTCCTCTATATGACTCAAATCACTCAACACCATATCCTGTCCTGAATTACTCGATTTTATTAATTGAATCGATGCAGTATCCGAATTCCGACGAGAATGAACTACCGTCGGTATAGGCATAGACATTGAACGCCCCATCTCCCTTTGATCACTCCCCTCTCCCAAATTCACTGCACTTACCCTATTTATTTCAACCCCACCTTGATTGTAATGACTGTACAAAAACATACATATCGAACGCACCAATACCGAACCCGACAAAACACTGAATATCGTATATAACCACGAAAACATATATTTCATCTTTAACCATATCTCCCATCCATCTAAAGGACCTGTCAATATCTCTGACACTATACGCGAAACCATCATCCCACCCAATGTCAATCCCAAATGAACCATCATCACCACCATCTTCTTCATAAATAGCCAAGTCGTATCATTAACGTTCACATCCCCGCCCTTCAATATCTCGTATACGATCGAACACCCACTAACCATCAAGTCGTACGAAAATCTCAATATCACCACTGTTTGTAAGAATACGTAAAAGGTTGAATCCATCCTGCAAATAAAAAACGCACTTGTGATACAAAATTTGATATAGAGGAAGACGAGGATAAATTTCACATGGAGAAAATAGAAACAAAAGAATCGATAAATAACCGTATTCAAAAAATAAAACGGTACAAAAAAAATCTAGTAATGGGAAGTCTTCATATCAAATAATAAAATGTAAAGCATAAGCAATCCTAGGACTACCTAAAAACGACATAGAAATACGGGTAAAAGCTGGGTGAATTGAGATTTGATTAAATTTATTACGTAAAAATGCCATCAACTACACAACGGCGAAAGAGAAAAGAAACTTATTTTATATTAATAAGTGTAACGTTCTCGAAGGAATCGGGTGTAGCATAATCCATCTACGAATTGATGTATATATTTTTTAATCACCATTTCACTTCATTTTTTTAACAATTATGTTTTCCTTTAAAATATGAAATAACTTTTTTTCATACATTTTTACATGATCCGGAAGCATATGAAGAACTAATAGTGAACCAAGACACCTTAGCTCAAGTGAACAATTGCAGACATAATCACAAACAAAGTTCGAGTACTCCGCTTACTAATTAAATCCAAAAAAGACAAACACACACAACGCAACACATAAACTCACTCACAAAAACAGCATAGTGCGCTTAGATAAGTAATACACAGTTGAAACCATGAATTAGCAGCACGCTTAGTTAATTTTGTCTTACCCCAAAGAACTCAAAATTGGTATAGCATTTTAGAGATAGAAAATGAGACACCTATAAACTCAAATAAGAGACTAGACAGACTGGGTTTGATAGCTTATATGCTTACTCCAATTAAGATCCTCACAAATATTGTGAAGAGTGTTTGGTTGATGCTCCAAGACTTGCTCTTGAACTTTCCCCTTTCATGCGCGAAGGTGAAGACGGTAATGTGTCAGAAACAGATGTGTGTATTGGCGGCGACATTCGTCTACCTTTTCATAGACAAACGAGATTTTCTTTGAACACCTTGTACACTTTCTGTACCATTAGTGTACAGAATGTCATTGAAAGTTCTTGACCTTCCAAGTACGTATGTTGATGAGGTCTTGAGACTACCATTTTCTGACTCCCTATCAAAGCTTTGACTTGAAGCTTTTCTTAAATTATGGATCTCCTCGTTTATGGAATGTAAGGGTAAGGATTGGGATGATCCTGATTTGTAACCTGAACTCATGTTCATTTCACTTGACGGTGTTGGTGGTGTGTCAAAGTTTTGACTTAAATGTGGTATTAGCATGGAAAGCGGAGGTCTCATCTCTGTAGGGTATTGTTGTTGGTGTTGTTGCTGTTGTTGCTGTTGTTGGTGTGGTTGATGATCTCTACCAAACTCACGTCCATGACCGTAGTGATTCCAAAGAAACACAGCCACCTTCATAGAAACAAAGTGTGCAAAGACGATGGATACTAGCGTCACAGACAAGTAAGCCAGAATTTCCGTTAAGTTTTTAACGAACAACCAAGTCAATTCATTCATATTTACCTGTTCCCCTCTTTTCCACATTCCAATTATTAAAAATACCCCCATAGTGTTAGTTCGTACGAGCATTTCAGTATCACAGTGATCGCTACGAGTAGTTGCAATATTGTGTAGAAGTTCACCACATCCATCTGTCGTTCAAAAAACAATCTCGTTAGATACAACAATGCAATTCTAGTCTTGTTGACAACAAGATCATCATGCAGCTTACCTTGCTTACCTTGGTTACCTTGTTCGCCGTGTTCTTCTTACTTCCGTGTATCGCCCAAACAACAACAGCAACAACTTCTTGTAGTTCGCAAGACACTTGGGAAGATGATGTCAATACCTTGTCAAAGTCTTATCAAAACGCAAATGAAGTTGAAGACTTTGCCCCTGAAAAAGCAGGAACACAGATTATTGAATTGTATGTTCGTGTCACCGACATAGACAACGGGTTCTTTCATCTTGAAACTGATGAACCAGCCTGCGACATCCCTTTTAGAAACAATTTTTTTGATCCCAAGTCTACACTTGATACACACCATGATCATCAAATCATCGACATGTTTTGTCGTTATGTTGCAGGAATGTATGCAGGCACTTTAGACGCTGACGAAATTACCTTGCAGCCGGTTGAAACAAGAACCTTTCATCAAATCTATAAAGATAATGGTGGCGTCATTGACGATATTGACTTATGGGTCTGTCTTGCTGATCAAGGACGAGAATTTGCTATCTTTGACCACAAAGCCGCCGAAGGTGACTCCATTTCTACTTGCACCTACCTATTGAATTTAAAAACTTTGATGATATATGATTTGAAACGAGAACAAATGTTCGATTTAAGACGAGCAGACGCTTCTCTCTACAATCATGCTCTCGTTCCTTTCTACGGATGGGACTCTGATGCTGAGTGTTTTTGTGTTCTTACCGTCCAAGATGTCTTCACCTTCAAGTACCAACCGTGGACACATCGCTTCGTTTGGCAGCATGCACTCCTCACTACCAGAGGCAACGCTGTCATGAACTCATAAATACACACACAAACAAACACATATACTCTCATCTCATACCCACATGTAAAACACTCTCCCTCTTTCTCTTTCTCTTTCTCTTTCTCTTCTGTCCTTCTCTCTTCTCCCTCACATAGCTGAATTTCCCCACAAAAACAGCTTGCCTTTACCCAAACAAATCCACAACCAAACCCAATCATTAAGACAAACAAGACCATGCTGCTTGTTTTAGCATTTGACCCTTACCTCAAAGCCATAAAATGAAAGGTGCTAGGTAAGGTTAGGTTATAAAGCTGTACCTTCCAAAAGAGGGCAGCTTAGCTGAATTCAAACAGGCCCGCAACCAAAACCAAAAAAAGCGAGCATGGGTAGCCTAGGCCTTTGGTGTCTGCTTGGCTAATAAAGTCTCTTATCCTGTTTGAGTATCGATAGAGGGAGCGGGACAGTTGATGGTGCTTGATGCGCAAATCTACCAAGTCAGCACTCGGGCAATCTAAGAGGACATGCTTTTCATCTTGCACACAGTGTCAGTTGCATTTTGCGCAGATTCTAAAAAGATTGACAAGACGCGCTACAAAATCCATTGTTCAATAGCGTAAACACCCAATGTCACACTCCATTGAATGTAATAAAATGTCTTCTCGAGGGTTTGAACTCTGCCCCAATTTTGAGTCAATACGATTAAATTTAAAATTCAGAAAATTCTAAACTTTAATTTACATTTTTTGATAATAAAAAGATCACGCGATCGTGTAGATAAATTCAAAAGAGAATTGATGGCTAAAACGTGCATCCTTCACGATATATCAAACGGTGTTTCACATATCAATAAAAAGAAGAATAATAATAAGAAGAAGATGGACTTATTTTAATAATTTATATTTTCCATTGATAATTGTAAATTCATTTTTTTTACTTAGGGAAATATAATACAAAAAAACATGTGCTATTCTTCTAAAGCTTCATTATTTGCTTTTATTATCAATCTTGTCGGTTCTATTGTCTTATTTTTTTATCATCCACCTCTCGCTATTTTTTTTGCATTTGTGGGAACCATGCAATTGTTTGATTACATTTTTTGGACATACTATGGCGAAAATCGGGTCAATTATAATGCTACAAAATCTGCTATGATTTTCAATCACTTGCAACCATTCGTTTTAGCCTTAGTAATAGGAATTAATAAAAAGAAATTATCTAAAGCTTCTATAGTCTTGCTTTTAGTTTATTGTGTTGCCGTCATTCCTTACACCATTTCCACTTGGAACCGCATATCTTACACCGTGGTGCGACCCTCTTCCTTTCCGAGCTTGAAATGGGAATGGAATGTGCAACCTGGTTCTATACTCACATATATTCTTTTCTTCTTATCTCTGATCACTACATCTATTTTTGATATAAGATATCCTATAAATCTAGTGGTGGCATTCGTGATGACGTTTAGTCTTTTGATAAGTATTGTATCTCATAAAAAGTCTCCCGGATCAATGGGACGATTCTGGTGTCATTACGGTGCATACACCCCTCTATTTCTTGCCTTCATCATCAAAATATCAAAAACAAAATAGATCAAGTTCTTTTTTCATCATTCTATAGTAATATATAAAAAAGCAAGAAGTAAAATGATGCTTTTGCCACATCAATCTGATGTAATTAATCGTGTTGTAGAGCGTTGCCGGCATCAACATGGTTTGCTTATTTTTCATCAAATGGGAACAGGAAAGACTCTCACTTCATTAGCTTTATTGACACACTTTCCTCACGACGCCAAAGCGGTATTTTTTCCGGGACATTTGAGCTATGTTTGGTACACCGAGACTAAAAAGCATAATATGAATGAAAACATTGCTCTCAAAACACACAAAGATTTATTGAGCTACAACATTCAAGATAAAATAGTCGTGATCGACGAGGCCCATAATATCACACATATGATTCGCCAAATGGAGCCTTCACAAGCTCATATATTTGTTAATAAATTGCAAACGTGCAAACACATATTTCTATTGAGCGGAACTCCTCTTTACAAAGACATTACAGATTTGGCTATGCTTGTCAACATTGCCGCAGGTAAGAATGTTATCACATATAACGGTACCACTTTTTCAAAACGTTATTTAGATCTTACCCCGAAGACAAGTGCTATATATGGTTATTTTTTGCCTTATCTTAATCAATATGGAACTGTCGGATTATCCTTAGCTTTTTTTAGTACCACGAATAGAATGAAACAATATATGTTGACTATCGTCCAAAATTTTATGACCGATCATAAAATACCATGGCATCTTTTTCCTAAGATGTCTGAAATGAGCGCATCCTCCATCCTAAAAAACGAAAATACTCCTCAAATCGTCATTTATGGATTGCTCCTGATCTTGATGTCTATTACGATGCGCATGAACCAATATTCTCTATCCGCTATTTCTCGCTTCGGTACACGTATTGATCCTATACGCCAAGATTTCACCCCCTATATAGATTTTTTCTCAGCGGATCAGTTGGCAACATTCCCTAAAAATAAAGAAATAATCAAATACGTAAATTACAACATACAACAAGCCCGAGAATGGATGAAAGCCGCGATCAATATTTCGGATAAAGATTCGTCTTTTTTAAATGAAAAGTCTGAAGAGGATCCGGAAAATATGCTTTTCAAAGTAAGCACCGACAACTACTTAGACGTAGGTCGTATCATAGGAAATACCACTTTTTTAGAAAATCAAAAAACAATTTACCCACCCAAATTTATACAGATTCTTGAGTTTATTAAACAGAATCCAGGAAATCATATAATTTACTCTAATTTTTATAAGAAAGGGATTGTGTTGCTAGGAGATTTTTTTCGCCAAAACCGCATCACTTATCGTGTTCTGATGCCGCGCACGACCATAAAACAAAAGGGGAAAATCATAGATGATTTCAAAAATGGCAAGTTCAATATTTTACTATTGCACCCCACATTATATGAAGGGATATCTGTCCCGGGCGCTCAATTTATGCATATTTTAGAACCCATTATGGAATTTTATAAACACGAACAAGTGTTAGGAAGAGTGTTGCGTATTGACTCTCATGTGCATCTTCCTTCCGAGGAAAGACACGTCACTATTATACATTGGATCAGCGCCGAACAAAATTATTTTCGTCTTTTTATTCGCCAACTGATGCTTAAAATGTCATTATGGTCTCAATATTTTTCCAAAGTGTCTATGTTGAAAGTATTAAGTGATGATAATCTTTATGGCATCACGCGGACACCGGAACAGATCATTTTTAATCTCCGTAGCCATCTATTCACCTTCAAAAAAGCATTACATGAAGCTCTTCTCACGAGTGATAAACCATGTGGAAAAAAAAACTTATAATATAATAATAAAAGAACATGGGATCCTTTATATTACATGTTGGATACAATTAGAGGTATGAAAAAACTCTCAAAGAGCAGCTGCATTTGATATCGATACAAAATCCGATCAAAAGCAAAAAAATAAAAAGAATACTCTTGCTAAATCAAATGAAATTAAAGATAGAGAAAAATTAGAAAAAGAAAAAACAAAGCAAAACATTATCATCAATAATAATCAACAAAGAACAAATCCTATGATGTGGTATTTATTGCAAAATAATCGAAAAGCAAACATGAATCAATATCTAAATCAAAATGAAAAAGGGGAAAAATAAGGATGAGAAAAAAGAGACGACTATGAAATATAAAATTGCAGAAGTAAGTTTAATTCTCATAGGTGCGACTATAGCTATTTCGTCAATATATGCACTTTTTAATTCAATACCGATGCCGATTTCAGATACCAAAGGAATTTTTTTTTCCACAAGGTAAGAATAAAATTGATTTTGATCCCGAGAATTATATAATTGATAAGAACAAAGTGATTGTAGATATAAATCCTAAAAAATTTAATGACATCCTCGTACGCATTGCCAAAGCAAATAAATCTACTTTATTTTCAATCCGAGGAGAAAAAGAAAAAGAATCCGTGAGAGAGATACAACACCTGTTTTTTGCTTTCAATGACCAAGCTTATGCGTTTTTTGATATCAAGAGGTTTTTGAAAAGTCTTCCTCCAAATGTGTTTTTATACGGCATTTACAAAACAAATGAAGACACACATCTGACTCCAAATAATATAGAAACAAAAATGCAAACTGAATCTATCCAACTTTTTCCGAGAGTTGTATCTAAATCAAATTTGAATATTTCTGAAATGAGTATACGTGATCAAAAGATTGCTAAATATGGAGAGATATACTCATATTTTTTCAAAAAATTCAACTCTCAACAAACTATCCGAGACAAACTTCGAGATTGGAATCCATTTGTTCAAAAGCACGATTGGAGTCCAAATTCATCAAAATAGATATAGATTTATTATTTATCAGAATGAATAAAATATATAAGATTGAAAGTTTATAAGACTTGAACAAAAAAAGTTAAAAATAAGAATAAAAATGGAAGTTTTAAATTCTGCGGGTAAAGAAGTTTTTCTGATATCTGACAAAGACAGATTTTACAGATTTCTGAATCTCGGGTCAAATCAAAATTGTCTTAATGCTTTTGTGACAGAATCTTATACAGATAATTTAAAAAAGGGCGAATTTGATTATTTATATAATATCATAGATAAGAATCCAGAATCTTTCTTGTCCGTTTTGCATGTCTGTATCACAAATCAAGTGTGTAAAAAACAAGATCCGTTGCTGTTTAGTTTGGCAATCGGTGCGACTTATAAATCAAAGTCAAATACTTCTTTATCTTTTCGCAAAAAGGTCTATTCTATGATACATGAGTGTTGTCATACACCTACACAACTGAATATATTTTTAGATTATTGTAAGAAAGTTTCATTGTTTAAAAATAATAGCTCATGTTGGAATAATACACATAAGAAGGCCATTCTTCATTGGTATAATCGATGCCCATCTACAAAAATAATTTACCAAATAACAAAATACGGACAACGTAACGGATATGACCACAGAGATGTATTTCGTTTGCTTCATCCGAGACCCAAAACCAAGGCACAAGACATCATTTATCATTATGTGATCAAAACAAAAATCAAAGGTATTGATTCTGTGAATCCTTCAGCAAATACTCAAAATGATAAAGAAAAAGAAGAAATAGAAGAAGAAAAGGAAGCAAGACAGGTAAGAGATTTTTTAGAAGCTTATGAAAAAGTAAAGAATGGATCAGAATCCGTCGAAGAAGTATGTGAAATGATCAAACAACATAATTTTAGTCGCGAGCATCTTCCCACTTCTTTTCTGTCAGAAACTTTGGTATGGGAAACATTATTACCACATATGCAACCGATCGCTTTATTGAGAAATCTCAATAAATTAACGAGTATAGGGTTGCTCGATAAAGACGAAGTAAAAGATCAAATATTGGAAAAACTAAGAAATATTAAAGGCGTCCATCCCCTTCAAATTTTAGTTTGTATCAAGATATATGCTCAGGGAAATGGAAATAAAGGTTCTCTATGTTGGGTTCCTGACCAGGATATTCTTCGAATTTTGAATGAAAAGTTTTTAGATGTCCACCCTCTTGAGATTCAAAATGATAAAGGGAAAATTCTGTGTGCTTTAGACGTTTCGGGTTCAATGCATACCTACAAAGTATTTGGTGCAGAATGTTTGAGTGCCGCAGAACTTGTCATCGCTTATGCTATGATTCTTAAAAAACAATATGGAGAACATTTGGATTTGATGTGTTTTTCAGAAAGATTTTTACCTTTGAATGTAAGCCCACATAAGAGTTTAGAAGATAATTTGCATAGCATTAGAAATATTCATTTCGGATCTACGGATATAAGTGTTCCTTTCCTCTGGTCTTTAGATAAGAAAAGAGCTTATTCTAATTTCATCGTGATGACAGATAATGAAACCAACATGAATAAGATCCGGCCATCAGATGCTTTGAAAAAATATAGGACAGAAATGAATATTCCTGATGCAGGTCTACTCGTAATCGCGACATCGTCTTGTAATTTCACCGTAGCAGATCCTAATGATTCGAGGATGTTGGATATTTGCGGTTTCAACGACGTCGTGCCAAAACTTATTCAAGAATTTTGTGCGTAAAATTTCCAAAAAAAGATATATAAGATAATCATAAATATGAAAAAGTAAAATTGAAACTCCGAAGAATTTGGCTTATTTCAGAAAAAATAAAATGTCCAAATTCATGACTTGAGTTTCAGAAGAAAAATCGAAGTAAAACTCTTACTAAATACATAAAAGAAGCTCCGACGGTTTTGGTTTATAAAATATAATATTAAAAAACCATGCCATTATTTGAGCTTCACTGAAATAAGAAATGATGGTTATTTAAAGTAACTCCGAAGAATTTGGCTTATAAGTGCAAAAAAAGCCAGATCCACGACTTGAGTTTTTGATAAAGAGATAAGGCTGGCTCCGACGGTTTTGGTTTATAAAATATAATATTAAAATACCATGCCATTTTTTGAGCTACATCTAATTCTTTTTCGATCTTTTTAGATCCAATACAATTGATCTAAAAAATAAAATAATGAAAAATCAAGGGAAACGATCAAAAATTAAATAGGGAATTCATTGAGAATATGTAAATTACATATAATTCGATCTATGGTGACATTTCCAAAATAGAAAGAAAAATCAATAGCATCATGAATTTCTACCAATCAACAGCACATACGAACAATCGCAATTCACTTGACACATACTAAAATCATTGCCTTAGCCTAAGAAGAATTCATCCCTCTTACACCCCTTTTTATATCTTGATATCTTTATTTTTTGATTAGATTTTTAGTAGAGTAGTAGTAAATACGCTTTATAAAAATAATACTACATCAAAAAATGCTTATCAAATAAAGTAATAATGAAACTTCCTAGGAGAACATGAAACATGTCATAGAGCTAATGATACTTTCCATTAATTTGATGGGAAATGAAAAAATGAAAACATATTACTTTTTATAAAAAGTAAAAACAAGGTCAAATTCTCATCAATTATACGTCATATCATTTGATTATTGATTTCTTTGAAACATTGTGTATTTTATTTCTTCTAATATTCTATTCAGTTTTTTCACTTCTGACTCTGACTCTCTCGACCAACCTGTTTGACGAAAAGGTCGGCACTGATGTTGAGAATAAAGGCACAGTTGTTCTTTTTGAGGAACTTTAGATATATAACTTTTATTCTGTTTTAGGCTTAACATTTCATCTTTTATTATGGCAATCAAATGTTCACCTTCTTCCTTTGACAAGTTTGATTGAACCTCAGGTAAAGAACATAGAAACTCTACTAGCTCAACATTCTTTTCTTTTACACAAAAGTAGAGAGGTGTAAATCCATATTTCGTTTTTGCATTGATATCTATATTTATTTTAGTTTTTGCGTTTAAAAGTGCTTTTACACACTCTATATTTTTATCTACACATGCTTGATGTAAGATTGTAAATTGTACACGTTGATTTTTAATAGTACTGTAAGGCTCAATCTTAATTTTTGTATCTGATTGTATAAAATAGTTCACGATTTTATATAATCCTAGATTAAGGGCTAATTGAAATGGTGTTTCTCCCTTTACATTTTTAATATTCAATTTTAAATCAATGATGGAAAGAAGTTTTTTTACTATGTTCACATCTTGATTTCTGACCGCAGTATGAAGAATATGCTCACGTTGCTTTTGTGTTACAACATTTCGATCATACAAATTTTCATTTATAAGGTAAAGTGCAATATTGAGTCGTTTATGTTTAATGGCCAAATGCAAAGGGGTTTCTTGTTTGTTCCATTTACCCAAAATATCCGGATAATTTTTGATTAAATAATCACTGCTATTAATGTATCCATATTGTATAGACAATTCAAGAGCTTTCAGAATTGTTTTGCTTTTTAATTCAGAATCATTTGTATACAATGTATTCAATATCTTCATATATATGTCATCCCCATAATTCTTTTCTGCACATATTTGCAGCCATGATTCATAATCATCTTTTTTATAACGTACAATGAATAGTGACCATTTTACGATAGTACTAGATGATATGTCACTTAGAGTTTTACATGTAAGTAAATAAGACAACAAATCATTATTCTTCAATTTTGTCGCAATATAATGTAAACAGTTGTCGGGGAGTTTCTGCAAACATTCATCATTCGTCATTTTCCCTGTTTTTTTGTTTGTCCTCTACTCCTCATATGTGTAGATACATATCAATTTTTTATTTATCATTTGCCTTGATGGAATAAATAAGTACTATAAAGAATTATAGAATTCTGCATTTATATAATCATAATTTATTTACATCCCCATTTTTATTTTCTGCAGCATATTTTCATACTTCTTCATTCCAGGGACATCCATGTTCATGCACATACTTCAACCTATCTAATTGACCGCTCAAAGCGGCATAGTTAAACATTCTAGTTTTAGAGTCTGTCATAATCATTTATTGACAGATTCATTCAAAAAAAGTAATAGATTGTTCTAAACTAAAATATTCTCACATCATTCAACATAATTTTTATCCAAATACTTTTTCATGATACGTGGATGGATAATCACTCTCTTTATGTCTTGTACTTTAGTATCCCAAAATCGTTGTCTATTTCTAAACACTTCTTTCTTTTGTTTTTCAGATTTTTTCTCATTCATTTTTTTATTCGTTTCTTCTTTGTATTCCTCTCTAGACATAGAATAGTATTTCCAAAAATTATCAATACACGTCTTTTTTTTCTTGAATAGATTTTCATCACTTGAATCATAATCACTATTTAACAAAAAATGCGTCCCCAAAATCTTTTCGATTTTTCTGAAGAATTCTGCTTCCTCTAATTCGTCTATTACCTCTTCATAATTATTCTTCACACCTTTTATCAAATCCGTGACCAATTTTGATGGATAAAAACAATATGAATAATATTTGCTTTCATCAATAATTTCATAATCTAAATTGCTTTCACGCATTTTTTCAATCAATGTATTTCTTCGCCTATTTTCCTCTTGTCTCTTTCTTGCTACCGTTTCAAGATGGGACATTTCATTATTCAAATCGAAGCGTGAATAATAATTGAAACATTGTATAATTTCTTTCTTGTAAGGAGATTTGTTTATAGCTTTATTTCTGTCTGCATATTTTTGCGCTTCTGAAAATATATCTTCTATAGGATCATCTATGTTCTTCATATTAATTTCATAGTTCATAAACTTGGTAATGTATCCCTTCAATTTAGATTGAGATATGAGAAGACTTTTTTCATTATATTTTTTGACGTATTCAATAAACACATTAAGATCTCTGGTATGATCGTACAACATATCATTGGGAATGAGCTTTTTCAAATCTTGTCTATGAGGAGATTCCTCTATATCATTTTTTCTGCAGAGAATTTTTAACTTATGGTCACGCTCCTCTTTCCATTTATCCAGTTGGACTTTAATTATTTCTTTTATCTCATTTTTATCCATTTGGCTTACAAGAAGATCATGCAAGCTTTCTATATATTTCATGATTTTATAAGAGAATGATACCCCAAAAAATCCTTTCATGTCATGGATTAGGTTATACTCGATGATTCTTTCGACGTATAATTCAAGATCTCTCATATTTTTTCCGTTTTGTAAATATTTTCTTGTATAAACATTTTGATTGATAAATATCGATGATTTCATATTGATTCCGTATTCATTCATAAAGGAAAACAGTTTCATCAGATTATCAAAGCGTGACCTATACAACTGAATATTACGAGGCAGAATAATATTATTTATCTGATTGTTTTCATCTAAATCAACGATCATGTCTACACCATGCTTTAAATACATTAAAGGGAAGAGGTCTTTCCGTCGATAGAAAGGAAAATATGCACTTGCTGCTTTGATATAGACAAACTCGTATTTCAAATGTTCTATATCATCTTCGGTCAATTTGAGTTTTTGCTTCGCATATGTAGTGGATTTCAGTTTGTCAAATTTCTCATCACGTGGTATATCAAAATTTTCACCCAAATTACTTTGATATTTGGCTAGGTAAGGATACTCCGTCAAATAATAACGCTGACTTGTGTTTCTCCATGCCGTACGAATCTGCTCATAGGAAACAAAAAGCTGAGGAATGAAATGTTGACAGACAAATAAATCCCTCGCCTCTAAAAAACCATTTTCTGCCAAAAGGGATAACACTTGATGTCCTTTATCATCGCTCATGTTTCCTTTTTTTATCAAAATCAAATTTAAACTCTAATACAAATGCTTTATATTGTTTTTACTATTTATATTATTTATTGTAAATAATATTACAAAATTCAATTTTTTGATTTTTCAATCCGGTTTTACACTCCAGCGAGCAACATTGTTTGATAAAAAGAAAAAGAAATAAAAAGGGTTATCGTATCTGATAAAACGACATATTCTGTCGCTCATCAAGATACGAAGGTGATGGTACATGAGCTGGCTCTAAAACTACAACTACAATATTAAAGATATAGACCCTATACGTTTTTTTTGGTTTTTTACGGGTCTTTTTTTCAAAAACCTAACTAGGCATACAAGGCAGACAAGGCAGTCAAGGCAGACAAGGCAGTCAAGACAGACAAGGCAGTCAAGGCCTAAAGACGAGTGGCAAAACACGTGAACCACCTATATAGCAGACTATATCCCTCCACAACATCTGCACTAAGATCACCTGAGGTTCCGTCTGGTCTTTTGTTCTCTAGAACAATACGGATGTGTTTCTGAAAACGTTCCAGACGACGGATGAACATATCCCTAAACCGCTTCTGAGCTTTTTCATTGGTACTATTGTCATCAAAGCTCTTCTTTTTCAATTCCAACAAGGAAATAAAGACGGGTAGATTAATGATGCCAAAGGGATAAATACCTCTGCGACTCATTCCACAAAACAGAATCCTCAGTATCTGCACAGGTGTGTACGGATCCATATTACGGCACATGAAATACTCTTCTACCGTTGAAGGTACAAAAGAGTCCCTACTGAGACGCTTGGTGTCAAAGGACATTTGATGTCGTCCATAATATGACCATCCTTCCGTCTCCAAAAAAGACTCTGACCCCCCATACTCAGTCCAATCAGAATACTCAATGACATCCCGAAGAAGGTCCGGTAGCATAAAAGTAATCGAGAATTGCATGATGTAGGCAGCATCAATCTTGCTTATCGCCCGGTAGAATGCGGGATAAATCCTAATTTGATTACTCAGAATGTTCACGGCAATACTCACAGGATCATTGTAAAATGAATGTAATAAAGTAATACCACTCATACAATTCGAGTAACGTTCAGAATTCCTAAAATTTCGGTCTGAACCTCGCACATTCATCATGTTCTCAATATCCTCGCTCGTATTAGTCCAAACATGAGAATTCTCTGTCGGCGCAGATGACGGATCGCAGTAACACATCTTTGGAATCTGTCTTCTGTTCTGATCTCTAAAATCTTATAAACGACATTTGTTTCTTTATAATGAATCAAATTTTCTGTAATTTATTTTTTTATGATTTGAATTGAATATGATAAATATCAATTACTAAAATAAAAATAACTTTTTCATAAATATAGAATCCTTCGCATGTAATACATGTAATACATGTATAATGTATATCTATAATATAAATAATTAATTAATACTCATATATAGCTTTATCATGATGCACACTATCGCACATATCTCTCTTCAAACACTATACACAATTCTCCCTTATCTCTCAAACAAATCGCTACATCTTGTGCGTTCTTATCACGAAAACGTCCTTGATCATTATGAAAACCCTCGAAATATGGGGTCATTCAATAAAAATGAAAAAAATGTATATACGTCTCTTGTTGGCGCACCGGCGTGTGGAGACGTCATGAAGCTATCCATCAAAGTCGATGATCAGGGGTTCATCAGGGATGCAAAATTTAAAACATTTGGTTGCGGAAGCGCGATCGCAAGTAGTAGCTATGCAACCGAGTTGATTAAAGGAATGCATCTGCAAGAAGCAACTCTGATCAAAAATTCACATATCGCGAAACATTTATCTTTACCACCTGTGAAATTGCATTGTTCTATGCTTGCCGAAGATGCCATCAAAGAAGCCATAAAGAAATTTCATTTAGACCGTTTATAAATTACCATCATCATTCTTTTTATTTCCTTTGAATTTGTCAAAAAGTTTTCTTTTATTCAAAAAAATAATAAACTTATACGAACAAGATATTTTACACTCTTCCACTCACTACACTACACCTACAAAATACATCATTTATCCGCGGTGAAAAACCTAAATGGAATGAGACAACATATTATTTATTCAGATATACAAATCATTTTTATTCATTCATCAGAACTCAATTCTTGATTCTTTTCATAAATGATATTTAAAAATGAATTTCTCCCACGTTCATATCCCGGTCGACCAATGACAGGTGTATAAGAATATTGTATCCAAGCATCAGAAATAAGATGTACCATTTTCTTCATTTTTCTTTTTTTTATTTTTAGAATCCTTCTTAGAATCACACGCAAAGAATGCCATCGTTTCAATATTGTTTCTACATCTTGAGGATGAACCCTTCTCCAAGAAGCTTTTTTACTTGTTGCATAAGCTAAACAATCCCAATTATGATTTTGAACAGCAAATGCACAAACATAGTCATCCCATGGACATCCATTCTCATACGCATATTTTAAACATGTTAGATGGCCATTTTTTGCTGCATATGCACATGTTTTTTCATCCCATTCACATTCATGTTTATGGGCATAAATTAAACATTCTAAATCACCATTTTCTGCAGCATTTTCACAAACATATTTGCTCCATGGACATCCGTGTTCATATGCATATTTTAAACAAATCAAATGTCTATTTTTGACCGCATATACACATGTGTTTTCGTCCCATGGACACCTATTATCATGGGCATACTTCAAACATTTTAAATGACCATTTAATGCCGCATATGCACAAGTGTTTTGATTCCAAGGACACCCATTTTCACGGGCATAAACTAAACAATCAAAATGACCATATTTAGCCGCATTTGCACAAACTGTTTTATCCCAACAACAACCTTGATTATATGCATATCTTAAGCAATCAAGATGGCCATTTTCTGCCGCATATTCACATGTCCAATTGTTCCATGGACATCTATGTGTATGCGCATACTCTAAGCATTTCAAATCTCCTTTTTTTGCGGCAAATGCGCACGTTAATTCATCCCATGGACACCCGTTATTGTGAGCATACTCTAAACACTCAAAATGACCGTTTTCGGCAGCAAATGTACAAGTCCAATTATCCCATGGACACCCGTTCTCATGAGCATATATTAGACAATTCAAATGGCCATTTTTCGCGGCTTTTTCACAAACGTATTTGGACCATGGGTATCCTTCCTCATGCGCATGTTTTAAACCTTCTAAATCACCTATTTCTGCAGCATTTTCACAATATTTGTATTTCAAATATAAGATCATTATTTAAAGTAAATAATGATTTAATCGTTGTTTAATTCATGATTTACTTTATATAAAATTCAATTTTTTATTACACTTATATGATAAAAATTGTTTGAAAATGATAGATCATAGAAAATCTGAAGTATTTTATTATTGGATTCACTCTCACCATCCTTTTTTGTGGATTCTAATTTAATTAAAAAATCGATGACAATTCTAAAAGCCATGACATTATTCATAAGAAATGTGTAATGAAGAACGAATCGGAAATAATCTTAAATATTATTTTTCTTTTTATCTATTGATGATATCCATTCTTCTATACCTTTTAATAAAGTTTCTTCTGA
>LFCJ01001035.1_pt1 | contig 18663 bp, 30 predicted proteins | sample 643141 | NCBI WGS metagenome assembly LFCJ01 (sample SAMN03766243, study PRJNA286221) | soda lake metagenome | biome: soda lake; feature: Kulunda steppe; material: water; isolation source: sample B1-Br-g2 brine of Lake Bitter-1 | place: Russia: Kulunda steppe | collected 2010-07
CCCCCCCCACACACTGGCGCGCACACACAGCCCTGATTTGCACAGACCTGCGCCTGCTCCTTCTTGCGTGCCCTATCACTCAGCCCTGCCTGCCGCGCCGCCTCCGCGAGACGCCGGCGCTCAGCTGCTTCCTCTGCTACGAGCGCGAGCTCCCGCTGACGTGCTAGCTTTTCTTGCAGCAGCTCCTGGCGCCGCGCTCCACCTGCATCCATATGCCATGCTTGCATCTGCACGTCGTGACTGCATCCTCCATTCGCTCATTTCTCAGAGGTGTCATGCCTGCTTGTGGACCAGCCTCGAGGCATTTCCCGCAGGCTTATGGGGCACACATGCACACGCGGCCTCTCCTGGGTCATCAGCTCAAAGTGTATCAAAAGGGGCTGTTGAGTTCTGCAGTCATCACCAAACAGCATGTCAGAAAGGGACACCCCGCGGGAACAGCACGCGATTGCGCCAAAGCCAAACAGATTGTTAGATAGGAACTCCCCGCAGAAACAGCGCGCGTCGAGGATTGCACCAAAGCTCCCCTCCTGCAGATGGGCCCCGCCAAAGTCCCCGAGCTGCCTAGGAGCATCGGGAGGGGTGTGGGGAACCACAAGGACATGCAATCAAGAAATGCAGCCACGCTGCCTGCGATGCGGCGCACCGTCCTTGAGCTTCTGCAGCAAGGACAGCTTCTTGTCCTCCTCCAGCAGTTGGTTGATGAAGGCCACCTCGGCCACCTGCAGCAGCATGCACATCCGCATCGCGTCTTCTGAGCATGCAGGTGCCCTATCACTGCTCCCATGCACGTGCCCTTCAGATCCTGCTCCTTCAGCTACCCCATGCAGCGCACCTGATGGTGCGTTGCTTCAAGCAGTTATGCATGACACACACACCCTGTTGATCCCGCGCTGAACAGTATTGCATAACACGCTGATCCCGCGCTGAATAGTGTTGCATAATACGCTGATCCCGCGCTGAACAGTGTTGCATCACATGCTGATCCTGCGCTGAGCAGTCTTGCATAACCCGCTGATCTCACGCCGAACAGTTTTGCATAACACACACCCTGTTAATTCCCGCGCTGAACAGGCCCTGTGGCAGACATCCCCGCCTCCAATGGAAAATTTCATGGGCCCTGCTACTGTGTCGGGCATGCTCTCCTACAATGTATGCGTGGTAGGCAGGCATGCCTCTCATGGTGGACGCATGCCAGGCAAGCATGCCTCCCGCCACACACGAACCTTCCGCGTTTCATCGCTTGCGCGCGAGACGACAGCCGCGATGTGGGCCAGGCGGAGCTGCTCGCTGCGCGCAATCTTTTCCTCAAACCTGCTTAGGATGGCCTCGATCCTGCCCTCCTGCATGGCAAGGGGCAGCGGCCACAGGGCTGGATGGCGCTTGCTTTGGGGTAGGCAACTGTGGTGCCATTTTAGCTAATGATCTGGGATCAGGGCAGATGATCTGGGATCAGGGCTGAGGAGCGGATGATCAGATCGGCGATCAGGGCTGATGAGTGGATGATCAGAGGGTCTCGGCTTTGCACCATAGCTGCTGCAAGTGTGCGGGGCATGTGGATAAGCGCTGGCGTCCAGGACGAGCATGCTCATGTACCGCAGCCCGACGTGGCCTCAGAGGCCACCTAACTGCCTGACATTTCCCCCGCTGCCTGAGTGAATGCACCTTTCACATGGCTTAGCAATGGGCAGGGACAGGACAAATCGTGTTAAGTGCACGCGCCGCGCCACGCGCGCGGGCATGCAGCACTCAGGGAGTGAAAGGGCAGTGCGTGCACCAGCCAAGTACCGGCTTGCACACAGCCTCTATGGATTCTATTTACTGTGTGTGTGTATGTGTGTGTGTGCACCAGCAGACGCGGCGACACACAATCGCTGCATTGAAATCACCAGGAAAGTATTCATAGGCCATGGGGCCAGGATGGTGACCAGGCAGGATGGTGACCAGGCAGGGTGCTGAGAGCATGATCAGGGAGGGGTACATTATGTACACCGTATACGTAGAGAGAGAGGGAGAGAGGGAGTCTTCCCTCCTTCCTGACCACCATAACGCACAAGCAGCACTTCAGCACACACGCACACACACACACCTGCGTCGAGCGCGCACTCTCGCGGGACTCCCTGGCGCGTGCCATGCGGGCCAGCTGCTCCTCCTTATGCAGCTCGCGCAGGCGCTCCGCTCTCTCCTGTGTTTTGGACGGGTAAAGGCACGGGCTCAGGCTGTTTCAGACACAAGGGCGGCTCAGGAGGAAGACGAAGCAGGCTTGGTCTTGAATCCATCAGAGAAGAAGCTCGTAAAAGACCTTCCGGCACACCCAGTCCACGATGATTTCAGAGTCGTAAGAATGCCGGGGGATCGCAGGCTCAGACCTGTCAAGTACACAACAGGCGCGCTTTCCTTCCTGCCACTTAAATGACAGGACGTGAGCATTTGTGGGTGCGACTGTATGTGCTCAAGCAGGTGTGCACGCGTCTGTTGCGCATGCACGTGTGTGCAAGTATGTGTAAGAAAGCCGCAAAGAGTATACGTTGCCCTTGCCAGGAGACGACCCCTCGCAAATCAAGGTGATAGCATGCACTCATCCAGCCGTCTTGAAGCACCTCCACATGCCTCTGTCCCTTATGTTGTTCACCTGCTCTGTGTTGCTGGCCTGCTTACCTGCTTTGTATGGCTGGCGTGCTCACCTGCTTTGCGTTGCTGGCGTGTTGCGTCTCCTGGGGCGTGCGCTTGCGGGAGCGTGGGGACAGCAGCAGCAGCTTGCCACGACCTGCCACGACGAATGCCCCGCTTTCGTCGCTGTTGCCCCCCTGCAGCAAGGGGTGCACAGCATGCGCGTGTACACAGCATGCGCGTGTGCACGGCATGCACGTGTTGCCCCCCTGCAGCAAGGGGTGCACAGCATGCGCGTGTACACTTGTGCACCACCAGGAATGCAGCCGAGCGCGGTGCGCAAAGCGCGCAGTAAGGATGGGTGCACACGCGCGTGTGGGGGGCAGGTGGTCATCACTTTCGACCCCAGGAAACACCCTGGGAAGGCACAGCAAGGCTCCATGCCCCTGGATAAGACGATGGAAAGACCTTTTTTTGACCGGTGGTAGACCCCGGGAAGGCTTTGTGATCAAAGGTTGGCAAAGCTTGTACAGCCCTGCGCCCATCTTTTGGGGGAGAGCCTGTAGGCCCCATATGCATAGGCACCCCTTTACGCAGACGCACCTCATCGCCCGGCGCCACGCTGCACGCCCCTGGGCTGCTCCTGTCCTCACATAACTCAGCGGCTGCCTCCTCCGCTGCAGCTCCCGCGCCCACAGCCACAGGCGATCTGGCCTTAATGGCCGGCACCGCGGCGATGGCTGCCGCCGCCGCTGCCGCCGCAGCTGCCGATGCCTCCAGGGCATCCGCCTCTGCGGGCGCACGCATGCAGGCAGGCGAATGATGGGAGGTGCGCGGGCGTCCGCCACACACGCGCACAGCGGCACTCGTGGGGGGTGCTCAGTGCATGATGCGCTTGTGCGGCCAAGCGAGCAGTGCAGGAAGCATCAGTGCAAAGCAGGCTGAGCACATTCCAGCAGACAAGCTGCCGCTCGTGACACAAGGGGTCAAATGTTCCCATACATTTTCCAAAGTTGTAGGCCACCCTTGTGCATGGCACTGCTGGGCCTGCTTTGCTGGCTCAGCAGGCCCATAGGCAGCCACTAGGCAGATAGAAATTTGGCGCCACAGCCATGTCACAGCCCACGACAACGCACATGGCAGGGCTGGCACCCATGCTCAGGCCCACGACGCGGCGCATCATTCCATGCGCTGCCACGCTCAGGCCCCTGTGCTGCCACACTGAGCGCACAGCCTGGCACACGCGGGTTTGTGCAAGCCTGTGCTCGCGCAAGCCTGTGCTTGTGCAAGCCTGTGCTTGTGCAAGCCTGAGCCAGTACAAGCCTGTGCTAGTGCAAGCCTGTGCTAGTGCAAGCCTGTGCAAGTGCAAGTCTGTGCAAGTGCAAGCCTGTGCTAGTGCAAGCCTGTGCTATTGCAAGTCTGTGCTTGTGAAAGCATGCGCTAGTACAGGCCTGTGCTAGTGCTAGCCTGCGCTTCTGCAAGCCTGTGCTTGTACAAGCCTGTACTATTGCAAGTATATAACTAGTGCAAGCCTATGCTAGTGCAAGCCTGCACAAGCCTACGTTCGCGCAAGCCTGCGCGCGCGTGTATGTGCATGCATGCGTGCTTGCATGCGCCCCCCCCTCACGTGCGAGCTGCCTCCAACGGCCCAGCACACACCCGCCAGTGCGCGTACATCAGTGAGCGCGTCAGGGGGCACCACGCCCTCCCCCTCCTCCTCTTCCTCTTCCCCTGCCTCCAACACCACCTCCACTCCCCCCGCTGCCCCCAGAGACGGCACAGCAGGGGGGGCGCGCTTGCCTTCCTCCAGGGCTTGGGAAGCAGCGGGGGGGGACCCCGCCAGACTGCCTGGAAGGGTGCTGGCAGGGAGGCAAGCATCAGGGGGGCCAGCACTTGCCCCCCCCCTCATTTCGGGCTCGCTACAGCTAGCCGGCTGCGGACCGGACGCAGGTGCAGGGACGGCTACGGAAGCTTCCGGGGCTGCAGGGGGGGGCGTGCATGTGCTAGGGGAGGCTGTGAAGGCGGGGCCGGATGGTGCAGGGACCCGCGAGCTGCAGGTGCATGGCTCGCTTTTGGTGCAGCCGCTGGCGGAGGGGGGAGGAGAAAGGGAGGCAGGCGTTGCAAAGGTGAGGGCAGAGCTGCACGGGGTGGCCAGGGCTGAGCTCGTGGCGGTGGCGAAGCCGGCAGACGCATGGCTGGCGAACGCGGAGGGAGGTGCGGAAGGGGGGTTTGTGCTGGGTGCCAGGTCGCGTGCTGCGGCTGGGCTGGTGGGGAGGCCCCTGGGAGAAGTGTTCTTGGGTGCCGGCGGCCGGTGCGCCCCATGGCGAGAAGGGGGCGGGGCAGGCAACAGGAGGGAGCTGTCAGGCGCCTCAGGCTGCGGCTGCTGTGAGGGCGGCCTGCGCTTGGCGCATGGCACGCCTGCCCCTTCTGGTGCAGCTGGGGCAGGCGGTGCCGGCTCCCACTCGCTGCCGCCTTCCTCTGCGAGTGATCCATCGTGTACAAAGAGCAGGCGGTGGCCTCCTAAAAGCAGGATAAGGAGGGCCTGTGTCAGACAGGCTGGCCGGCAGCATGCCCACAGGAGAGACCTGAAAGCAAGGCTTCAAGAGGGCTGGCAGCCTGTGATGTCCAACAAAGTTTTGATTCCAATGCGATAACACGGGTAAGCAGGAGCAGGCAAAGTCGGCTATGGTGATGAGGTCAGTCCATGCTACGTGCAAAGTCCTCGCGGCCAATGTGCAGCATTGGGAGCTAGTGGGGTTGCCCACCATCAGTGCGTGTGGTATGCACGTCCGCACGCACTGAAACAGAACCAGGCTTTCCTTAATCACCAGATCACTACACTACATAACCGACCATCAGGTACAGGCTTGAGCTGGACTGGGGATCGGCCAGTTCATGATCCTGAATTCTTTCCTGGCAAGCTCATTCTAAGACCCTTTGTGTAAGCATTGCTTACAAGCACGCAAGCCCACCTGCGAAGGCCAGTCCATTGTGGCGAGGCGAACCATTGGTGCTGGACCGCCTGAGGGAAATGCGCGATCTGACCTCCCACGCCACTGACTCGTGGCTCTTGGTGATGCGGCTGTGCGTGATGCGCCGGATCTGGTGCGCCAGCTGCGCATCCCAGCAGAGCAGCAGAGGTGGCGATGCTACGTCTGATGGCCGCGGTGGCAGTGGTGATGGTGGTGCTACAAATCTAGGATATTCAGCAGGCACGTGTACGATTGTGGCGGTGTGGCACTGCACACGGGTCCGTTTACAAACAGCTGCGTCTCTGCACTCCCTGGTGCTCTACCAGTGGGTGATGTGGCCTGCCTTATTAGGATGCACGTGCACAAGATTAAGCTCATTTGCCACAGCCACGGGTTGTGCGCCACCTGCTTCCATCCATTGCCCGCAATTTCACCCTTGTAGGCACCTAGCGCCTGTGAAGGGTTAAGTAAGTGCTGGATTGCTGGGCCATGGCTGTGAAGGGAGGGACGGAACCAACCACACAAAACGACCTACAAATGGTTTAGACAAAGAAGCCTGGCCAACTTCACCCTCCTCACCTGTGTGACCTCGTTGCAGGTGTTTCAACAATCTAGTGAGGTGGTGCTATACTTGCACAGCGTGCCTGTGCATCGCACCTCCTTGCAACCGTGTACTCACCCTTTGAAAGTCATCTAATGAGTCTGAAAGGAAGGACACAATTTCATCCACACGGACGACATTGCAATCCAGTTCGCATGAAAGGTAGAGGCAGTCAAGCACCTCCTCCAGCTTGTCTAGCTGCTTAGCCGTGAAACCCAAATCCTGAGAGCATGCAAAGAAGCAGACATGCGCATGTGTCATAACCATTTAATTGCACGTGAACAAGGTCTTAGAAGTAACTAGCAGTAACTGCACCGAAGCGGGGAAGGCACGTCACCTCCATTGGGCTGTCCATCAAAAGAGATGCCAGTTGATACGTTAACGCATAACGAAGTTTACATGATGTTTTATTCAAATGACTACTATGCTATGACTGTTTTTTTTTAAACAGACCATCGAATGAAATGAGCTAGATTGACAAGACAAAGACGTCATACCACAAAAGATGAACAAATGACGGGAAGAGCAGATGACCTGGGAACCGGTATACCTCCTCCTCTTGCTCATCCCGTCGCTTGCATGCTCCGCCGGGTATCCAGATCGCTGGCAGGGAAACAACAGTATCCCACACCAACAGTTCCTGGATGAGAGAAGCCGAGTGGCCTGGCGCCAGGCACTAACAGGCCCTCGCCGAGAAGGCAAGCGCTGTACTCAGCACCGCACAGACGACATACGCCTGAACTGCACCGTTGTGAACAACAGCGGCTACCTGTGCGGAGCATGGAAACGGGCTAACGGGCTGGCTTGCACGGCCATCACGCTGCTGACCCATCGGCATTGTGCATGCCTGTTTGCAGGCCAAGACGGACTGTCCTCCTTCAGCATCAGCTTCAATGTGTGGCAGCAGCTGGATGTTGACTCCTCACAGGCTCATGTCATCCGCGCTCTTGACTCGTGGGGTGCTGATGACTGGGTGCTTGCAATACCGCCCAGCAATGGCCAGCTGCAACCGCAGGTAAGGCCTTGTGATAGAGCTTGTGCATGTTCCTGACATCAGTGTTCAGCGCACTTGCTAGTCAAAGGCAATCTGCAATGGTCTGTTCTGAAGCCTCATCACGGGTCATGTGTTGAAGAGAGTGCACTCATTTCCCCCATACCCTTATCAGGTGCTCGACTGCCTCAGCGACACTGCTGTCTGCCAGGAGCTGTCCAAGAGGGACAATCCACAAGGGTCCGCCTGGATGCAAGCCCAACTCAGAACTGGGCATGCAAGCGCTGGTGGGACGTGGCTCAGCTTGCTGCTCGTAGCCAGGGCAACAGCTGGGGTGGAGGTGGCGAACATGGCATCAGCATCAGCATCAGCAGCAGGAGCATCAGGGGCACGTGCAGGTTTGAACGCCACCTACCAGCTGTATGCAGACGGCAAGCTCGTGCAAGCATGGCAACGCACGCAGTTGGGGTTCCCCTCCGAGCTGCAGCTGCCAGCAATGCCATGCGTGAAGCGAGTGGAGCAGTTGCACCTGCCAGAACAGCAGCAGCAGCAGCAGCAGCAGCAGCAGCAGCAGCAGCAGCAGGCGAGCATGGAGGATGGTGTGTGGGCTGCCAAGGGCGACACATGTGGGTGGCTTGAGGCGCTTGTCCTGCCCTGCGCTTCGCCCGCGCCCCAGCCCGCCGCCGCCGCCTCTTCTACAAGTGCGCACGTGGCGGAGCTGGCAGTGTGGGAGCATGCGCTGTCACCACATGCGGCTGCCCAGCTTGCCCGCCTGCGGTGTGCCAGCTCCATTCACGCCGGCCGAGGTGCTCCTCACGACCCGAGGATGCTCAGCCCACCCTCGGGTGTGTGGCAGGTTGACAGCCGAGGCACCTACCCGTGCCTGCTTCGCTCAGATGCAAGTGTGGGCACCCTCACAGCTGCAGCCGCCACCCACACCCGCAGCAGTGGTCAGGAGAATTTGCGCAGCAGGAGCCCCCTCACAACACGCGGAGCAGCAGCTGCTGGGGCCTCCATTGCAGGAGGGGGCAGCTCCGCTGTAGCGCCTGCCTCACCGCTGGGGATCTCTACCTTGGCCAACGCCGCGCTCCCTGTGGCCTCCAGCAGGAGCAGCCGGAGTGCGCGCAAGCTGCTGTCACAAGTGCGCGGCGCGCCTGCTGGAGTGGTGGCGCCGGCGGCAGCTTCTTTGTCCGGTGGGCCAACAGCGCGCCGACAGCTGCTGGGGGAGGATGAGTGCCGGTCGGATGGGACAGTTATAGGCCTAGCCATCGCCCTTACTGCTGTGGGCACGCTCGCGATTGCCCTGGGTGTGCAGGTGCGTGTACGCGCTGTGCGTGCAGATGGATGCTTAGCTGTGCTAGCAGGTGCACACACATCAAGGCCCGTGTGCGCGTGTGTGCGCGTGTGTGCATGTGTATGTAGGTGCGTCATTGTGTGTATGTGTGCATGTGTAGCAAGCCCTCTGCTGTTTGCGTGTGCACACGCACATGCACACATGCCACATATTGTATGTGACATGTGATTTGGCCATGTTATTGCGCATGCACAGGTCTGGCGCCTGGGCAGGAGGCTGGCATGGTGGCAGCAGGTGGTGGCCAAGCTGACCGCAAAGGATGACGCCTCCTCCAACCAGTGGGGAGCAAAAGGTAGGCGGGCAGGCGGGCGTGCCCTCGGCGCATGTCCATGCAGGCAGGCAGGCAGGCAGGGAGTGCGCAGTTAAGCCCCCCTGTGCAAGGAACCAGAGGGCTACTTGGACTGTTACGCATGCCAGGGTACCCTGACAATTTGCAGTGACAGCAACAGAGGCCTGCTTTGATTGCACACACCTCTGGCCACCCTGCACAATCATGCGCTGCAAGTGCGCTGCAAGTGGTGGGCGGGCAGCACAACGAACAGGCGAGGGATGCGCATATCCACAACAGGCGTGTGGAAGAGGCCGCCCTGGCTATGTCTGATGCGTGCTGTGCCCCGCACTTGAGTTGGGTGCGACGGGGATGCACCGGCCCTGCACGGCAGCACTGCTCTGAAACACTTGAGCCATGGCCCAGGCCCTGGCCCTTCGCGGCAGCACAGCACTGCACCACTTGAGGGCAGTGTGCTGGGGATGCACTTGCCCTGGCGGGGCAGCAGCCCTTTCTGTGCAGGGGGGATTGTGTTGCTGCAGGGGCTGAAGCGTGGGTGTGGGTTTGCATGCGTGTGTGTGCCTGTGCGTGTGTGTGTGTGTGTGTGTGTGTGTGTGTGTGTGTGTGTGCGCGCGGGCACGTACCTGAGAGCACCGGGCGCGCAACGGGGGGTAGCTGTGTATGCACGCGTGAGGGCTACTCCGGAGAGTGCCACAGGCCTTGCACGGGCCTCTTACAGGCAAGAGTGGTCTCCAGAGCGCCTGACGCTGCCCTGGGCTGCGTACGCGCGCAGAGGTGCTGGCCCTGCTGGACCCCCTGACAAGCTTGTCCCCCTCTCCCCGGCATCCCTTCAGCAAGCGGCAGGACGCTTCTAATAAGGACGTATCCACCCACAGCCCACCATCCCCACGCCTGCAAGGCCAGCGCCAGATGCAGCCACTGCCCCCGCCTGCTCAGCCGCCCGCGTCCCCAAAGCTGCAGGAGGGCCGCTCGCAGCAGATGCCCGCCCGCAGGCCTCCCACAAAAGAGGTGGCGCCGGGCGGTGCGCCCTCGGCATCCGCCGGTCCCGAGGAGCTCGTGGAGTCACCGGCGGATGCGTCGCAGCTGGAGCTGCCGCAGGCGCCCTGGTCACCGAAGGCGGAGCTGCGCGCGCGCGCACAGCTGCAGCCGCAGCTCGCGCAACTGGTGCAAGAGGTCGAGATGCAGCAGCAGCAGCAGCAGCAGCAGCAGCAGCAGCAGCAGCAACGGCAGCTGCTGCTGGCGTCCGGTGGTGGAGGCGGTGTCGTGCCGGGCCAATGGGCGCCTTCCGTGACCATGGAGGCACCGCAGCAGGGGGGGGGGTGGGCCAGCGGGATGCCGATGTATGCAGCAGGGCTGGACGGTGCCTTGTTTGAGGCAGCTGCCCCAATGGACGTGGGCAACAGCCACGGCGCGCCAGGTGCGCTTTGCTGTGCGCTGGGGCCTGGAGTGGCCTGCCTGCTTGGAGATGTGCGCTGCGCGTGTGTATGCATGCGCGTGTGCATGTGTGTTTTGTGTGTGTGCGTGGCCTTTTTTTTACTGGCGCTCTTGCGGTCAATATGTGCGCCCTCGCAGCGCTCTCACCTGTGCATAGCAGCATGCTGTGTGTGTGTGTGTGTGTGAGGAGTGTGCACGCATGCGCCCCCACACTGTCTCCCTGGACAGCGCCGCAGTGGCAACCACCTTGCAGCGCCGCAGGCGCACCTGCCACTGCGCCTGTGCGTGTACTTACCCCACTCGGCTGTGCGCGCACACGTGCTGCAGGCTCACAACCCATGTTCCCGCCAGGGCCCTCGGGCTCCGCCGGCCAGCCAGGCATGCCACAGCTCAACCGCTACCAGCGTCGGGAGGGCCTGAACGAGGGAGGCATGGTAGGTAGGGTGTGCCTGTTTGGCTGTGCGTGCGTGTGTGTGAGCATGCGCAAGTGTTGTGTTTCCAGGGGTAAAACGGCATATGTGAGCGTTCGTGCGTGTGAGCAGATCCTCACACGCATGTCCCCTGCCTCCTTGCCGTGGCGTGCGCATCCCCGCGCTGCCGCCGCCTTTGCGCTCTGCCGGGGGCATGAGGGCTGGGAGTCCTGGCGCCTGGGAGTCCTGGCGCCTGGGCTGGGAGTCCTGGCGCCTGGGAGTCCTGGCGGGAGCGCCTCACTGGGCAGCAGCAACAGGCATGCCTTCTTGCCCCTCGGTGAGGGCTGCGCGCCTCGTCGGAGGGCGAGGTAACAAGCATGCCTGTCTGCCTCATGGGAGGGCAAAAGGTTACAAGCATGCCTGTCTGCCTCATGGGAGGGCAAGTTAACAAGCATGCCTGTCTGCCTCATGGGAGGGCAAAAGGTAACAAGCATGCCTGTCTGCCTCATGGGAGGGCAAGTTAACAAGCATGCCTGTCTGCCTCATGGGAGGGCAAAAGGTAACAAGCATGCCTGTCTGCCTCATGGGAGGGCAAGGTAACAAGCATGCCTGTTTGCTGGCACCAGCTTCCCAGCAAAGGCGCGCTCGTCCCCAGCCTTGCCTGCCCATTCCTGGCCTGGGGATTGCCTGAGAGGGCATTGGCTGCCCTGGCGGCACCTGCCCCCCTGCCTGCCTAGCCGTGGTGCATGGCCGGCCTTGCAGCTGGCAGCAAGGCAGGAGAGCATGGCACAATGGCCGTGCGCGGTGCAGGTACTGAACTTCAACCCATTGTATGGCCGCCCCCTCCCTGCACCGCCGGCGTCCGTGGCCCCCGGATACGCACTGCACCCAGCCTACCAAGTACCCTGGGCACTGGCAGGCCAGTACCTGCCGCCGCAACCACCGTCCCAGGAGCACTTGCAGCAGCAGCACCAGCAGCAGCGCCAGCAGTACCAGAAGCAGCGCCAGCAGTACCAGCAGCACCCAGAGATCATGCCAGCTGGGCCGCTGCTGGACTCGGCGCCCGCGGGCAGCGGGCCCTACCTCCCGCCCGCCGCGCACACGCTGGATGGCCTGGCGCAGCGCCGCGGCCTGGGCAGCGCCGTGATCAGCGCCCCGGCGCTGGCGCAGCAAAACGTGCGGCCTGTCCGTGACCTTGACGAGTGGGGCAGGTGGGCCATTGACACACATGCTCTCGAGCGAGGGCCCCTGCCAGCCCCTGCTTTGCTGCATGCCCGCCTGCCGCAGCTTGCTTTCCTCAGGGTCCGCACCTCCTCCCAGGCTCAGCCGGCCACGCGTGCTGCCGCCCTGCACTTCTGGGTCCACACCTCCTTCTAGGCTCAGCTGGCCAAGTGTGCTGCTGCTCTGCCGACCCGGCCTCTGGGGGCAGTGGCCAGTGTCATTCGGCCCGGGTCGCGGCCTGGCAACCACCTGCTGTTACTCCTTTTGAAATACTGACCCTATTGCCTCTGTCTTGTCCCTGCCTCATGGCCTGCATGCCCTCACACACTCACACAAGAGCATGCGCGCGCACGCACACACACACACGCAACACACAAATGTGCGCGCGCACGTGCATGTGTGTTGATGCCGCATTCAAGCCTCCGCCTTCCCACCTCACACACCATGCAGGCCCCGCCCCTTCCACCCAGCCTCCGACCCTGCGCAGCATCCCAAAGCGCTGGGGCAGGCCGACGAGGCACACACCCGCCCAGACAGCATGTTCTCGAGTGCGAGGCCTGAGTCTGACCAGCCCCCCCCCCAGGAGGCGTCGTTGCTTGCAAGCGCGCATGCACGTGGCGGCGTGTCTGATTCTACCCGGCAGCTTGCGCAGATGCTGGGCAGCAAGGTGAGTGTGGCTCTGGGCGGCGCAAGCCGTGGCCCCAGATGGGGCAGCTGCAGCAGCGCCCAGGCTGCATTTGGGGCGCGGCAGCTCACGCATATCGCTGCAGCAATGGGAGAGCCGTGGGAAGCTGCAGGCCCCCTCTTTCCCAGGCAGGGCTTTGTCATTGGCCGCCATTGGATTTCCAATGCGCCAATGATCAGGTGAAACCTGAAGAAGCGCCCATTGGATTGGAATGCGTGAACCACACAGCCTAGCTCCTAGGGCATTCCAAACTCCAAGCAGCCATAATGCTGCCAGGCAGCACCCCTCCCATGCCAGCCTGCACCCCCTCCCAGATTGCTGCCAGGCAGCGCCTCACACAGGGCCACATAGTTGCATGGATTCAGGGGGAATGACCCCCGAACCCCCGGGCAAAGCCCGAACCCTGCTCCTCGATCCAAACCCACTGTTGTCCCTTGCAGGCAGTGACCCTCAAGCGGCCGCACAGTATGGACAGCTTAATGCCGGGCATGAAGCATGCTGAGGCTCAGTGGCAGCAGCAGCAGCAGCAGCAGCAGCAGCAGCCTCAGGCCCTGCAGCCCATGGGGGCCCCATTGCCGCCATGGCTACTGCCGCAGCAGTTCCTGGCGCAGTCTCCCACCGCTGCATACAACAAGGACTGGGTGCAGCAGCAGCCGCAGCTGCAGGGTAAGGTTGACGAGGACAGAGAGGGTCAGCAGTCAGAGCAGTGGGGGCCAAGCAGTGTCCCAGGGAGCGTGAGCAGCGCGAGCAGCCCTGCCAGTGTGGATGTGTTCTACAAATCCGGGGGCCTGGGGCTGTCCACGCCTTTTGCGGCCCCGCTGTACACCATTACCGGTAGGTCTGCAGCATGCGTGCGCGCTTCCCCACGGCTGCACCTGATGCTTGTCTGCGAACACGCTGCCTGCGCACGTGCTGACGCCCTGGCACTGGCAGTGCTGGCCCCACTCCCATTCTGCAAGCCTTGCCTGTAACGCATTGCCATGCGTGGCCTTACTGCGTGTGAGCATGCACACATGTGAACGCATGCACACGCACACAGGCGCACTCATGTGTGCGTACACGCCACTTCTCATTCCTTCCCCCTACTCATGTCCTCCTGCACTACACATGCCCTCCCCCCCCTTAACACACACATAGGCCTGACTCCTCTAAGTTCCCACCCTAGGGTGCCCCTAGGATTTTCCCCCCACATCCAATGACATGCATGCTCGCATGCACCCAACAACGCGCACGCGCGCCACAGAAACACATCACCCCCACACCAACACATGCACACGTACACGTACTCGCACATGCACAGAGGCCAACGACGCGCAGCATGGAAGTAGCAGCACCCGCCTCGACAAGTCCTCCAATGGTTATGCGCCCACGCTGAATGAGCAGAGCCAGCAGGAGCAGGCAGAGTGTGAACAGCCCTCAGACCTGGCCACCTCCAGTAAAAACCTGGTGGACCCCTTGCAAGCACAGCCTGCGGAGGTTGATCAAGGTGGGGCCTGGTGCCTTCGTGCAAAGGCGTGTGTGTGTATGTGTGTGTGTGTGCTCGCGCGCGCCTTGTGCAAGCCCGGGCTTGCCTTTCAAGTGCGTGAGTTTTGCGCCTCTTGGACTTGGATCTCTGCACTGCTGCGTCACAGCCTCTAGAGGAGATGGCGGGTGAGTGATTGAAGTTTGTGGTGTGGGGGAGGTGTGTGTGGGGAGGGTGCTGTGCTGTGCTGCTGAGGCAATGCTTCTGGTGGGGTGGGGTCGTGCGCCATGCTGTGCTGTGCTCCTGCATCATGCTTCTGGCGTGCCTTTCCTGGAGTGTCGCCTAGGCCCAGATCAGCTGGTCTGCCCCCTCAACCGGCTTGTCACATCCAGCACAGGCTCTGCAACCTGAGCAGGTCTTGGGGTGACTCTGACGTGCACATGTGCACCTTGTGCGGCTCAGTGTGCACTGCATGTAAGCATGCTGCCTTTAGCTACGTTTCAACTGGCTTGAGGTGAGTGCGCAGGGAGAGAGCAGCACAGCGCGTGGCAGAAGCATGCCCGTTAGATGGCCAGCACACAAGGCTCGTTTGATAGTCCGTTCTGCACGTAGTTTGCCTGCCCTCCCCCCTTCGTGCTCCTGGCGCTGCAATTTGTATGGGAAAGCTGCCCCTTTTTTACAGACCAGGCCCAGGCTCCTTGCCCTCATATCCAGCCATGCGAGTCTCGAGTCTTGAGAACAAGCGCCCCTTTCCCCAAGCTGCCCTCACTTCAATGATAAGTGGCCATGATCCCCACCAGCCGCATTTGCTGCCCTGCAACCTTGCACCGCCTTGGCCAAACCCTCAAGCGCTGTGCCGCTGAGCCCTGGCCTCGATCGCTGCCCCCCCAACCTGCGCGTGCTTGGCCCACACCCTGCCCCTCGCCCTCCCTACCAGCTGCCCACCAGCCTCAAATCCCCACCAGCCGCTGCCCATCTTCCCATGTGCCGCGCTTGCAGAACCTGGCAACACCACAACAGCCAGCGGCAAGGTGCCTGAGTCCTCCAACGCCCACATGGCCAGCCAAGGCTCCTCCCGTACCGCGCACCAAGGCGTGATAAGCCCAAGCATACTTGATCGCATCAGCCAGTCCATAGCCGGAGGTGTGCGTGCGTGTGTGCATGCGTGCGTGCAAGCGTGTGCTCATGCAAGTGTATGGCTGTGTCTGTGGCACGAGTGTGTGTGTGTGTGTGTGTGCCCATGTGCAAATTTGTGGCTGTGCACATGTGAATGCACACACGTGCGTCCGTGTGTATGTGGGTGGGTGGACGTGCGCGCCTGCATGCTCGCGTGTGGGTGCTCAAGTGCTTGCAGTCTTACAAGGCTCAGAAAGGTGTGCTGGGGAGCAGCCTGAGGGCAAGGTGAGCACGCCTGAGGGCAAGGTGAGCAGCCTGAGGGCAAGGTGAGCACGCCTTGCATTGCAGCGCACGATTGTGGCGTGGGAATTGGTACCCAACCTGTGTGCCTCTGTTGAGGGGAGACGACAGCAGAAGGTGATGGGCGCCAGTGATCTGTTGAGCAAGCGCACTGGCAACAGGGTGCAGGTAGCTGCAGGCGCAGAGGCGGTTATCAGTGGCCCGTGTGCATGTTGCATGTGCTTCGGGATCCATACGCATGCAGCAGGGAGCGAAGCTGGGCCGCGTGTGGGTGGAATGCAGCCTGTCATGAAGCTGGGCTCGCAGCTGGGTGTGCCTCGCCCAAGGGCGCTGCCCACCTGAATTGGCTGCAACCTTTTGTGTGGGTGTGTGGGCATGCTTGTGGCGCACGCAGGCATGATGCGGCTGGCGAGCAAGAGCGGCCTGCGACGGACCAAGCCCAGTAACGAGGGCAGCAAGCACGGCAAGTCCGGCAAGCTGGCCAGCAAATCGACGCCGGTGCTGACACCTGAGGATGAGGTGGCCAATGGGCAGGCCAGCTTCGCCAAGGTGTCAATCTCAGACGCAGCACGACGGGGAAGGGATGTGGACCTGCAGCCGCCCTTTGCCGTGGCAGCAGGCACGCCGGCAATTGCACCCGTAGCCCAGGGCACGAGCAAAGAGGCCGGGCTTGGCCAGCAGGCAGGCTGGCAGCCACAGCAGGAGGGCTGGCAGGAACTGCAGCAGGTGCTTGCCACAGACCACAGGCAAGTGCCTGACAGCCCAGATGACCCCGAGGCGGATCTGTCTGCCAAGCTGCACAAGCAGCAGCAGCTGCTGGTGGCGCAGCTACAGGGAGAGGAGCTGCTGGAGGAGGCGCTGGTGCAGGGCGATCAGCTGCCGCTGCAGCAGCCGTCGCGGCAGTCGCCTGAGCTGCGTAGCCGCAGCGCGCATGATGTCCCGACGCTGCAGCCCCTGCAGCCCCTGCAGCCCCTACCCTCACTCCTCCACAACAGCTCGTCCCCGCTGCCGTCAGGGGCCGGCCCACCTAAGAGGCACAGCTCCTTGGGGCTGTCCAAGCCAGGGACCCCCAGCACCGACGGGCGCGCCACAGGCAACAGGGGGCCTGCGCCCTGTCAGGGTTCAGCGGCTGCGCAGGGTCAGAGGCAGTGTGCGCGCAGCAACAGCGACAATGACATAGGGGCGCTGCAGCCCCGGCGCGCGCCTGTTGCCATTGGTAGGGCTCCGGACGTGTTTGCATGTGCGCGCTTGTGTTTTTTGTGTACGCGCGCATGTCCTTTCGAGCCCTCTGCAGCTCAGGCCCTGGTCATGCTGGGGACTTGCCCATGGGCGTGCCCCTTGTGCGGCCAGCAGCAATAATGGAGGACCTGCCATGTGCAGCGAACCACATGCACCACAACACATGGCCTGGGACGCAAAGGCTAGGCCAGCGGCTTGCTCCCTTTGCCCTTGCGTTGTGCGCTTGCTTGCTTGCACTCCAACACATACAGCGCTGCTATTGGCACAGATCACAGCGACCTATCGTCTCATGCGCTCTGCATGCCTGCTACCCTCTCCCTGCCTTTTATCAGGGAAATCCAAGAGCCACCATTCCAGCACCAGCACCATGGAGGACACTGGGTTCAGACCCAGCAGGCCTGAGTCGCCTGCGGGCCTGAAGGTGAGGCAAAAGCACGTGCGCTGTGTTGATGGGGTCACCACAAATCTGTTGACGCAGCAAGCCCAGCATTGCCAGTGTCCAGCACTGCTGTGCACTCGTATGCATCGCCCACGCCCTCCTGCGCCCTCCCGCCTGCGCTGGCGGACAACGACTTGATGCCTTGTGGGATAGTACATAGGCCTGATTGCAGACGGTTGGTAGGTGTGTGCGAGCTTACACGCGCGCACGCACACACACACACACACATACACACACAAGCAGCGTGGCATAATTTCATGGAAGCCGGGTTGTGCTTGCACGGCACAATGGTCACTTTGCTGTGCCAGCGTTTGACTTTCGCGCCTGCACACACGCCCGAGTGCACACTTGCCTCCTTATGCTGCGATGGTGTCAAGCATGCACAACATCTATACTCACATACACCTGCAATGACGCCGCGATTGCGGGGGCAGGAGTGTGCAACTGCCCTGCTCCCCCGCGCTTGCGTTCCTTTACCTCTGGCCACTGTCCCCCTTGTTCCCCCCTCATCCACCCCTCGTTCGCATCGCCAGGAACTCGCCAGAGCTGCAAAAATGGTATAAACGCATCATTTATTTGCATCTGACCCGTCACTGCACCGTTGGCGGTTCCTGGCTCCGCACGCTGCCTGCACACGGAGGCACAGCTCAGCACGACTCAGCACTCAAGCGCTCAACGACTCAGCTCAGTGCAGTCAGGGCTCCTCGTGGGTGTCAGGGCTCCTCGTCGGTGTCCGCTGGCGGCCCTTGGCTGTGTGCATGCACGCACCAGGCGCCATGCACCACCTTGGTCGTAGACATACAGCAGAGCGGCAGTTCAAGGCGCAGGCACGTGAGGCAGCATGCGCGCGTGCAGATGCAGCTCCCAGACCCAGCGCCTGTTCCTGCTGTGTGTGTGCCTGCTGCATTGCCAGGCTGGCGCGTTCCAACCAGCAGCAGGCAGGCAGGAGTCTTCAGTCTCCAGCTCCATCGTCTCACCAGAGGGCCACTTTCCACCTGCGGCGCACCGCCTGTTGTCCTCCTACAACGGCCCAGTCTCACCCATCAACAGCCATGACTCAGAGCATGGCAGCGGCAGGCTAGCGCAGCTCACAGGCCGGTTGCGGGCGGCGCAGCCCGAGGACCCGCTGCGCCCTTTTGGACATGCAGGTGCGCGCGCTGGCCAACGAGAGCGGCTCCAGTACATCGGCTTGTGCACATGTATGCTCTGGTGCTGTAAGTGTTGGTGCGCGTGCAAGCAGCAGTGTGCGCCTTGCCCCTGCAGATGCCTGTGCAGACTCATGCACCTCATTTAGGTAGCCCTGATGGCCTCAGGCCCCTATGTTCTACTCCCTTGTGCCGCCCATGACGCTTTGGTGAGCCATTTTTTGCGCACCATGGGCGCTAGGCAGGGCTATGTGCAGCGAAAAGTAAACCAAGGCATGGTGCAGCCTGCAGTGTCAATGCAGCAGGAAGCAAGCCAAGGCATGGTGCAGCCTGCAGTGTCAATGCAGCAGGAAGCAAGCCAAGGCATGGTGCAGCCTGCAGTGTCAATGCAGCAG
>LFCJ01001037.1_pt1 | contig 18660 bp, 22 predicted proteins | sample 643141 | NCBI WGS metagenome assembly LFCJ01 (sample SAMN03766243, study PRJNA286221) | soda lake metagenome | biome: soda lake; feature: Kulunda steppe; material: water; isolation source: sample B1-Br-g2 brine of Lake Bitter-1 | place: Russia: Kulunda steppe | collected 2010-07
TCAAGACTTTCATCTTCCTCGAACTCTACATCAACAAACTCTTCAAACTGTTCTGACCCCAGAACTTTTCCAATTTCAAACTCTGGCTTCTCCAGACAGCTCTCCACATAATCTTTTTTCTCTTCCTTAGACATGTTATCAAGTTCATCTCTAAAGTTGTGGAAAACTTTAGATAGATTCTCTTCTCTAGCTTCAAGTTTTTCTTCTTTTGCTTTCATACGAGCTGTTGAAATAGCCTTCTTCCGATAACTTTCTTTTTCTTCTTCAAGCTCCTCTAAATGTTCCTGTCTGATTTCCTCAGCTTCACTTCTAGCTTTCTCAAGAATTTCTTCTTTTTTCTCTTCAGCTTCTCGGATTATCCGATCTGCTTCATCCTCTGCTTCGTTTAAAATGTCGTTTTTAACTTCTTCGAATCCCATAGTATCACGTTAAATAAATTAATGGTTTGGAGGGTCTCTCGACCCTCCTCTGATTTTAAATGAATCCTGCTACAACCAGCGCAACAACCAGGCCGAAGATAACCATGGTCTCCGGAATAACTGTTAAAAGGAAGACCTTACCGAAGAGACTGTCGTCTTCTGCTAGTGCTCCGACGCCAGCGCTTCCAATCTTTGCCTGTGCCCATGCTGTCGCAAGTGCTGTAACAGCGATTGCGATTGCTGCACCGATTGCTGGATATGTTCCTATTGCCATTTTCTAGGTTTTCACCTCAAATATTGTTTTACTTTGATTTTGCTCCGAATGGAGCGTATTTTCTTCCGCCGCCTTCATAGAACCATCCGAACATCTCCACATAGTGGAGTCGGATGCCCTGAATGCCGCCTTCCATGATTTTAATGAATGTAAGTAGTGTGTGAGCTCCTATTAGGATTATTACGCCTGATGCTACACCTAGGACGGTTCCTGATGTTAGTCCTGGAGCCGCTATTGCATTTGCTGTTCCTGCTAATGTGTAAGCTGCCATACATACTCCGAAGAGTCGGAGATACGAGATGATGTTGGAAAGTAGACTTGGTATCTCTACTACGCCTTCTACGCCTTCTCCTTTGTATAGCATCGCTATTGCCGGAATACCTAGCCCTAGGAAAACTGCTGTTCCTGGTGTGCTTCCATACATCATATTTGCTAAGTATCCTCCTACCGCAGCAATTTCAAGCAGTATCCACGATATCTTGGCATATATGGCCTCCATTAAACCGTGGTTTACATACTCGTTATATGCTCCGAATAGTAGACCTAGGTTCACGTGAGCTACACCTATACCTACTGCAATGTAAAATATCTCTGTCCAGTAGTCCGCTCTATAGAACGGAGACTCGTAGATCTGGAAACCGAACATTTCACCGTAGATTAATCCAAAAAGGACTGTAGCGCCTGATGTCCACATTAAAGCCTTGAATATATCTGAGGCTTCTTGGAACATCTTCATTCCTGCGTAGAACACTATTGCACTTGTAAGTCCGTATCCTACGTCTCCGATCATTAGTCCGAAGAAAAGCGGGAATGTTATCAAAAGCATGAATGTCGGATCTAATTCATTATATCTAGGTACTGCAACTAAGTCAGTTAGATCTTCAAAGGGCTGTACAAACCTGTTATTTTCATGTTTTACCGGAGGATTTTCTTCAGTTTCCTCTTTCTGTACATAGACTTTGCCCTCTGTTATTTCGGCTAATGTTTCTTTTACCTCTCTATATCTCTCTGAGGGCACCCATCCCTCTGCTATGAACGCGTTCTTTGTTGTAGCAAAGTTTAGAGGTGCTTCTGCCTTCTCTACTTTTTCTTTAAGAAACTCTTCTTTATCTTCTAATATTGGAGCCCATTCCTCAGCTAGATCTTCAAGTTTCTCATCTCTAGAATGAACCTCTTTCTTTAGTTGTTTTCTACGCTCTTTTAATCCTTTAATAACCTGTTTTATATTGCCGTCTAGCTCTGTTTCGATTACACCATAGTTTTCACGAGCATTTTCCTGTATTACTCTTTCAACATCTTCTGAATCCTTCCTGTATACTATTACGGAAGCTTTTTCTCCTTCAAATACGTGGTAGCTTTTGCTCCCTAGCTCTTGACTTAGAATATCTGTTTCAATATCCACTACGGCTACATCAAGTGTTTCAGTACCTTCTAAGTCTTTTACTTCCACACCTGTGCCTTCAAGTCTTCTAAAGTACGTTAATTTTTCTTTTATATTGGATAGCTCTCTTTCCAAAGCAGCTTTGTCTCTTTCACTGTTCTCTATAGCTCTGCTTATTTCCGGTATTTTTTCTTGTAGCTCTTCTATTGATACGTTTCTTCCTTTCTGGTAATCTCCTTCAGGTAGTTTAGACAGTAGAGATCTTATATCTACTAGAAGTTCTGATAGATCCTCTGCCTCTTCAAAAGGAGATCCTGTGTCTAGCTCTCCGTCGTATTCTTCAATATCAAGTAGTTTTAACTCATAAAGTTTCTTTATTACTCTGTCAAGTTCTCTTTTGGGTCCTGTGACCGATATTTTGTCCATTTCTGCTGGTTTAATCTCTGCACACCCTTATAAGAAATCTGTTTGGAATCTGTCCCAAAGAAACTCTTCTACGTCTTTCCTGTTATCTGCGGAGGTTTCTCTTATTTTATTAGCTTCTTCTCTACCTTCTTCTATTATATCGTCTTTCTCTTGATTTACTTCTTCTTTAAATCTATTCATGCTCTCTAGTTTCTCTTTTTCAGCATTGTTCTTGGCATCTTCGACTATTTCTTCTGCTTTATCACGAGCAGACTCTATAGTCTCTTCCCTAGTTTCTTCGGCATCCTCAACTATTGATGCAGCATCTTTCTCTGCTTTTCTTACTTCCTGAACTACATTAACCACTTTTATTCCACCGCATTAAGCTCTACAGGAGGGAAACTTATAAACCCTATCCGGAGATGGCGCCAAGGGTAAAATAAATAAAGGTTACCGCGGGGAAGATCGGTAACTTGTTTAAAAATGTTTGGCTAAGCTTTCTCCATACATGGAAGAGAGAGGCTACAAACTATTCGTCCCCGAAGAACAGGAACCTGGTAAAGACTCAGAGGTTTTCTACAACCCAGAAATGATCTTAAACAGAGACCTATCGGAAACCGCGAGCAAAGTATTCAAAGAAATTCTAGACAGTGAAGAGTTCCGAGTTTGTGACGCACTTTCCGGTTCAGGAATAAGAGGACTAAGATACGCCTCCAGCTCAACAGAACTTCACCTAAATGACGCCAACCCAAAGGCGGTTGAAAGTATAGAAAATTCTATTCGCACGAATAACGTAGATAATGCAAAACCTCATAACAAAGACGCTAACGTCTTCTTAAGCGAACACAGAAATTATTTCCACCTGATAGATCTCGATCCTTTCGGCCCGTTTACAAACTATCTAGATTCCGCAGCAAGAGCCGCCAACCATCAAAGCTTCATCGGTTTAACCGCCACCGACAACGCAGTACCAACAGGCAGCTACCGAAAAACATGCAGGAGACGCTACAGCTCCGAACCCCTGAAAAACAGTTTCATGCACGAAACCGCTCTAAGAATATACATCAAAGAAGTTTTCCAAAACTTCGCTAGATACGACAAAGCCTTTGATCCAAAACTCTGTTTCCACGAAAAACATTACTCTCGGATAATGGGAAGAGTAACAGAGTCAAAGAAAAGGACAAATAAGCTTCTAGACCATATAGGACACCTGACCTTCTGTAGAGAGTGTCGGTGGAGAAAACTTGAGAGAACAGAGAAATGCGAAAACTGCGGGAACACCAATATACATATCGCCGGGCCTTTATGGACAGGGAAGTTCGTTGATATACGTTTTACCGAGAAAATGGTTGATAAACATCCTTCAGAGTGGAAAGAAAGCTTAGAGATGCTTAAAACAGTTCATAAAGAAGGAGAGCTCGTCACTCCTTTTTATGACCTTCATGAACTCTCCTCCTGTATGAAAATATCTGTGCCTAAAAGAGAAAACGTTCTCAATGATTTGAGGGAAAAAGGTTATCCTGTTTCAAGAACACATTTTACCCCTACAGGTTTCAGAACCGACGCCTCTATTAGAGATATAAAACAGATTTTAAGAGATAATACCGACAAGTAACTATTTCCGAAATCTAAGTTAATGAATATGCTCCTGTAGAGTCCTAAATAAGCATTAAAACCCAGATATATGACGAATTATAATAAAAAGTATATAATCGATTTAGAAAGCGTTTACATAGGTGTTACAAATAACAACTAATAGTTACCCTATAGGCTTCTCAACTAAAGGTACGGAATTTGAAGACTACGAATCTCAAAAGTTTTCTGTAGATAAACTAGATAATAATATCGACTATGAAAAACTTATAGAGGTTATTGAAGGGCATTACTCCGCCGAAATTGATATAGAAGACTATTCTAAGATCAACAGCATAGATATTCTAGGAGAAATCTATATGAACGGAACAACACACACCGAGTCCGTGCATCTAGAGGTGCATCATACTCGTTGTAGAGAATGGGTTCCGGAAGTTCTTAAGCACAGTTCCCTACAAGGCTCGCCTTATATCACAACTAATGAGACAAGCCAGTACAAGCTTGACACAGATGACACTTTCAACGAAGTTAAAGACTTTATAGAAGACTATGTTGAAACCGGATTTGTTTTCAATAACGAGCTAGAGAATCCTCTGTAAAGATATCTTCTATAATTTAAACAAAAAATGTAAGATAGTAAGAATAGAGAAGTTGTAGACAGGAGATTTATCTCCTAGTTGCTTTTCTCTTCTAGCTCTTCTTCAAGACCTAGCTTCTCTGCTAGTTCCTTGTAACGGTTTCTGATTGTTACCTCTGTAACTCCTACAACATCCGCTACTTCTCTCTGTGTTCTCTTCTCTCCTTCAAGAACTGCTGCTATATATAATGCTGCAGCAGCCAGTCCCGTAGGTCCTTTTCCTGAGAGGAGGTCTTTTTCTCTTGCTTCTTTGAGGATCTGTCTTGCTCTTGCCTGTACTTCTCCTGAGAGCTGTAGTTTTCCTGCGAATCTTGGTACGTAGTCTTGTGGTTTTGCTGGTAGGATTCTTAGTCCTAGTTCTCTTGCCACGTATCTGTATGCTCTTCCGATTTCTCTTTTTTCGATTCCTGATGCTTCGCTGATTTCGTCAAGTGTTCTTGGAGTTCCTTGTTTTCTTGCTACAATGTAGAGTAGTGCTGAGATTATGGACTCCATTGAACGTCCTCTTACAAGTCCTTGGTCAACTGCTTTCTCGTATAGTCTTGCGACTTCTTCGTGTACGGATTCTGGCAGGTTTAGGTTTGAAACCATGGAGTTTAGTTCGCTTAGTGCGAATCCTAGGTTTCTGTCTTTGGACTTTGTGAGTCTTTTATGCCATTTTCTTAGTCTGTAGTACTGAGCTCTTTTGTTTCCTGATACTTTGTATAGTTCTCCTGAGCCTTTTCCTATCTCTGTTGAGACTCCCATGTCGTGTTTTGTGTACGTTAGTGGTTGTCCTGCTCTTGCTTTCTTCTCTCTTTCTTCTTCGTTGAATGCTCTCCATTCAGCAGATTCATCGATACGGTTTTCATCGATTACAAGTCCACAGTCTACACATACTAGTTCTCCTTGTGCCGAGTTTTGTTCAAATCTTTGTGCGCCACATTCCGGACATGTTAGAACTGTGTCTCCTTCAGATGCTTCTTCTCTTCTTACTTCGTATCCTTGTTCGCTGGATACTTTTTCTGATTCAGATTCTTGTTCTACTTCTTGAGACTCTTCTTCTTTTTCGTCTTCTTCGTCAGCTTCCCACTCTTCTGGAACCTGATATTCGTCGAATTCCCTTCTAGGGATGTTGTGAGCTTGGTCAGTCATAGTATTTTTATACCTCCAATTATAATTTTGTCTTAGTAATCTGTTCGTTCTCTACGAACTCCGCAATATAAAATTAGGATCCACAAGTTTTATATATCTTTCCATGGTTTTTACACTGAGTCGTGACAACACTTGTGGCCGGTGGTAATTTATGGATAAAGACTACTCAAAGTAATATATGGTAGATCAAAACCTTCGTTTCAAAAGAGAGATTTTAGGTATAGCAACTCTTCTCGTCCTAGCCAGCCTCTTCGTTGTATATCCTTTCCTTGACGCCATAATACTTGGTGCTGCGACCGCCTACCTCCTAAGGTTCGCACACATAAAACTCAACTCAAGACTGGACAACGAACTACTTTCCTCATTCATAATAATATTCTCCGTTATAGGAACTATAGTACTGGCATTATTCCTTTTCATAAACAACTTTTACGACATACTTTACTCTCTAAACGTTTTCGCTCAAGACCTACAGCAAAACGTTAACAACATAATAGACATACTCCAGCTACCTGAAAACTTCAGGGCCCACATAATAGGGTTCATTAGTGCGCTATCTGTAGGACTTGAAGAATATCTTCGGGCCACGCTTGCCTCAATTCCTCGCGTAATGATCGATATAGGAATCTACCTTGTCACAGCTATCTACCTTTACAAAGACGGTGAAAGAATAAAGAGAAAGACATTCAGTTTAATAGACAGCCTTCCGAAAGAAGAACAAAAAATCGCAAAGACTCTTATAAACTCTATAGACTCTATATTCCGAGGAATATTCCTTACACAGTTTATAGTGGCGCTTATAATAGGTGTACTAACCGCAATAGGATTCTACCTAATTGGATTGATAACTAGCCCTATCACCTTTGCAATATTCTGGTCTATCGTAATAGCCGTAGCAGCACTACTACCTATAGTCGCGGGTTTCATGGTTTACGCTCCTCTAGGAGTTTACTACCTCCTCTTTGGAGAACCTGTAAAAGGTACTTTGATACTAGGTTTCGGCACAGTAGTTGTCAATATACTTCCCGAAGTATTCCTTCGCCCCTACGTGGGTGCCAAACAGCTCAATGAACATCCTTTGATAATCTTCATTGGGTTCCTAGCAGGACCATTAACGCTTGGATTGAAAGGTATAGTTCTCGGACCGGTACTCCTTATCCTATGTAAAGAATTTATTCTGAACTACAGCGAACTTGTTTCCTCCTAAAGCTGTCAGAACCACATTTAGGACAAACACTTCCCCCGGTTTCAAAGCCACAGTTTGTACATACTCTCTCCCACTCAAACTTCTCTCTCAAAGGCTCATCCATAAAACCCTCAACTTCCTTATCTATGTGTAAAGCAAGATTCTGCAAAGCCTTATCATCAGTCAGAAGTATTTGATCTTTATCACAGGCTAAAGCCAAGAGAGCTTCATCTGCAGGCGAAGTAGGAGAGTTTAAATCATCAGATTTATCTTTAACTATTTTCAAAGACTCTTTTGAAGGAGTTAATACCTTATAGTCTATATTATTTAATGCGTTTCTAGCTGAAGCAGTTTTAACTTCTTCAAAGACCTCCGGAGTAATATACGCAGTATCAAAAGAATAACTACCTCTACCATGTATGAATACGTTAGTGTCAACTACTCTCTCCATAACTACTGTAGATCTCTCAGTAATCAAAACCGTTTTGGTAAAAACCCGAACTAGGAAACCGATTCATATTAAAAACCTGTACGAGTATTGATTGACGTGATTAACAATGAGTCTACCTAACGCACCAATTGAAAGAATTATCCGTAAAGCAGGAGCAGAAAGAGTTTCACAAGACGCAGTAGAAGAACTAAAAGAAGCTGTAGAAGAAGCAGGCGAAGACATTGCAAGAGAAGCTGTAAGAGTAGCGGATCACGCAGAGAGAAAAACAATCAAGAGATCAGACGTAAAGATGGCAACCCAGTGATCTGTTAATGCCTAAACAAGTAGAAGCTTCCAGCGTAAGAAAGGGAAGCTACGTCATAATAGAAGATGAACCCTGCGAAGTCAGAGGTGTTTCAAAGTCCAGCCCTGGTAAACACGGCTCCGCAAAATGTAAGATAAAAGCGCGTGGAGTCTTCGATGAGAAAGACAGACATATAACAAAGCCAGGAGACGCCATGATGATGAGTCCTGACATAGACAAGAAAGTCGGACAGATCGTCTCAAAAGATGGAGACATAGCACAAGTCATGGATATGGATACTTACGAGACGGAAGAAATGCAGCTACCTGAAGACCTTGAAGTGTCAGAAGGAGAAGAGATCAAGTACTGGCAGATTGATGATCGGAAGCTCGTTAAAGGAGTCAAATAAAGACTCCGTTCTTTTTTTATAATTTGAAAATATTTCTTACAAATCCAAGTCTTCTTCAGTAGTTACATCACACGGAATAGACTGTGCAGCTACAGAGTTTTGCTCTTCTACATCCACATCTTCAAGATCAACTGTTACAGTATCAATCGCAGTATCGCTTGTAAGCTCTTCAGTAGTGTTCTGCTCTACTGACGGATACACTGTAACCAAGGTTTCACCAAGGTTTCCTCCTGTAGCTTGAAGCATAACTTCTAACTCTTCATCAGCTTCATTGTAATCTATCTCTAAAAACTCTATATTGTTTCCACTACAGTCAAGTATCTCATCTTGATGATCTCCTGCGTCGTCAGTACTTCCATCTACTAGTTCAATAGACCATTCGCTGAACATACCAGCTATAGCCATAGTAAAAGCGATTATCAGCACTGCTGCGATAAGTGGAGATATACCTTTTCTAGTACTCATACTTCTATTTTGATTCGAACCTAAATAAAAACCTTTCCTAAAAACCGTGTTTTCGAAGGATTAATAGGTCTTGGAAATCATATTTTTTCTATGAACTGGAAAAGACTTAGGAAGAAGGTTTTGAGCGATATATATCCCTCAAAAGAGGAGCTTGAAGAGATCAGAAAAGAGTACGAAAAAGTATCTAGGTTTATAGAAGACAAATACGGCTATAATACTCATTTTGCAGGGTCTGCTTCAAGAGGAACAGCAATGAAGAACGATAACGATCTCGACATTTTCGTTCTATTTCCCGAGTCTGTTAAAAAATCAGAACTTGAGGATCAAGGCTTGGAAATCGGGAAAAGTGTCTTTGAAGAGTTTAATGGAGAGTACGAGATTGAATACGCAGAACATCCTTACACTAAAGGCTCCATAGATGGTTTTGAGGTAGAGATTGTTCCCTGTTACGAGACATCTCCAGACAGCATCAAAAGTAGTGTAGACAGGACTCCTCACCACTCTAAATGGGTTGAAGATAACCTGGACGAAGAGCAGAGAAAGGATGTAGTGATTCTAAAGAAACTTCTTCAAACCGAGGGTATCTACGGATCATCTCTAAAAGTTGAAGGTTTCTCCGGATATCTTTGTGAGGTCTTAATTGCGGAATACGGAGGCTTCAAACCCCTTATGACTGAGGCTTTGGAATGGAAAAAAAACAAGGTTGTAGACCCTGAAAACCATCATGAAAAGCTTCCAGCAGAACTAGAGAAAAAGTTCAGTGACGAACCCTTTGTCGTTATAGATCCTGTTGATGAAGAACGGAATGTAGCGTCAGTACTTACCGAAGAAAACTACTCTCGTTTCATCTATCTGTGCTGGAGGTTCAACACTAAACCAGGCTTATCTTTTTTCCGAGAAGAAGAAGTTCAGTATACCGAGTTTGAAGTAAAACAAGAGATAGAGAAACGGAAGGATTTCGTAGTGATAGAGTTCGAAAACCCTGAAGCAGTTGATGATGTAATACATCCTCAGATGCGTAAAACCTTGAGAAGACTTGAATCAGAGCTGAAAAAGAAGGAGTTCCGAATATTTGAATCAGGATACCATATCGGAGATAAAACACGAATATTCTTTGAGATGGAGAGAGAACTACCTGAAAACGAAGAAGTAGAAGGCCCCAGTGTATTCCACGGGATTAAACATCTTGAACAGTTCACATCAAAATATGGAAACGTGTACATTAAAGACGACCGAGTTCACGCTAAGACAACCCGCGAGTTCACTGACGCAAAAAAATTCTTGAAACAGTTCCTATCATCTGGAAACCTAGAGGATAAAGGAGTACCTCACTACGTTGCGAAAAAAATAAAGAGCTATAGCTTCTCTCAACCCGTTGTCAGAGACGAAAAATGGTTAAATTACTTAGGAGAAAAACTAAATATAACCAAGAAAGGTGGAAAAAATTGACTGAAGTAAATATCGTGGTAGGACTATCAGGAGTTGGAAAATCAACAGTTATAGAGGAGGCAATGCTTCTATCTGATAAAGAATACAAGGTTATCAACTACGGCGACCGTATGGTAGAAACAGCCAAGGAAGAAGGACTTGTGAACTCTCGTGACGAGATGAAAAACTTGGATACTCAAACATACAAGCGAATTCAGAGGGATGCAGCAGAGTCAATAGTGGAAGACTCTCAGGAGGAAAACGTTCTGGTAGATACACATGCCGCCATCAAATCTCCTTACGGCTATATTCCCGGCCTACCGAAATGGACAGTAGAAAATCTTGAGCCTTCAAAAATAATAATCCTTGATGCTTCAGCAGAAGAAATATATGCTAGAAGCACTGGAGACGACGATAGAGACAGAGAACACGAAACAGTTAATGATATTGAAGAGTACCGTAATATCGCTAGAGAAATGGCTGCAGCAGGATCAGTATTAACAGGCGCATATCTTAAAGTTATCAAGAACAGGGATGGAAGAGCAGAAAAGGCTGCAGAAGAACTTGTGAAAACCCTTCGGAACTAACTCTCTAAGTAATACTTGGGGGACACTACAAAAATATAGGTAGTAACTATTGCAGAAAGTAGTCTCCCAAGTACAAACCCTGCATAGCCTAAAAGTTCTAGATACTGGTTTGACCCGAAAGTAAGGCCTAGTAAAACAAATGAAAAAACCGTTAAAGATATTACCTCCACAGGACTTGATACCGAGGTACTTAAAGAACTTTTAACGCTTCCGAGAAGTTTTTCTTCTTCTATCAAAGCTATGGGAAGAAAGTACGAGGAGAAAACTATCGCAAACATCATAAGCAGAGACAGAGATACTCCCGTTAGAAGAGCCATAACACTTCCAGTAGCCATAAAGATGAATAATCCTGTCGAAGCAGGTAGAGCCACAATGAAACCTAGAAACATGAAAAGCAGAGAGATATAAACTGCTTTTTTCCATAGGTGAACCAGTTCCTTAAACCCTTCAATAAGACCTTGTTCCTTCTTTACCACTGATGCAACCAGTAGGGATGCGAAAACCCCAACTATAGAAACCGGTATAAGAGATACTAGTAAAAACCACAAAGGCAATATACCCGTTAAGAGTCCTAAAAACCAGGCCGAGCCTATCAATGAAGACACTATTTTCGGAATAAATATATCAGGACGTTTAAGAAGAAGTTTCAAACTCTCATTTAAACTCCTGAAAAGACGGCGCATTATTCCTTAAGACACGGACCACGTTTATAAAATCACTATGCGCCTCAAAAAGATGTTATCACGAGTTAAAAACAACAGAACTGTTTAAGAGGCGGCCCAAGCAATTTCTATAATCAAAATGTTAAAAAGAGTTACTTTACATCAATCTGATATATGGCGAGCCTGTGGGACATCGGTAAAAGCACTGAGGAGAAGCTCGCCGATGAATGGAAAGACAATGGCGAATTTCAAGACATGGTAGAACAGCATAGGCATAAATTCGAAGAAGACTTTAGGAACAACATGAGTAGAGATGTGCCAACCCACCCATACAAGATTTACAGAAACATTGTTGAGTCCAACGAACTAAGCGATGAGGAAAAAGTAGTACTCCAGCATATGAAGGACGAGTTTTCCGAAAAGTGGCAGAACTTGAAAGAAAACCATTCAAACTGAATTCATCGGTGGTCTCCTCAAAACGGGAGGGGAGACCAACACTTTTTATTTTTATCAGGAAATTTTTCTACCTTCCTATATCCTCTTCAGGCTCCAAATATGCTCCTATTGCACCGAGCGCTAGTCCCGCAGATGAAACTCCGAATATTGTAGCAAAAGTAGTGCCTGATGCGTCTCCCATTCCGATGTATGCGGCTTCTGAAGAGTAAAGTCCTACCGAAAGTGTCCCTGTTACTACGGATCCTAAAGCTAGTACTCCCGGAAGATTTGTTCCTTCAACCTCATCTCTCTCAACATATTCTCTCTCATCTATCTTTTTTCCTCCGTCAGAAATTAGATCCTTCGTGTATCCGTTTTCAACCATATAACTTTCTCTTGTGTCTTGGTCTTCCATTAAATATTCAAGATGATCCATGAGTATGTAACTTTTATCAGGTCATAAAAAAAATTTCGGCTAAATCTCCTTGACCATATATGGTCCTTCAAGATTGTAACCTAACTTTCTGTAGTATTCTCTAGTTCCTACCGCGGATATAACCACTATCTTACTTTTTCCTAGTTCTTTTGCTTTTTCTTCTGCCGACTCCATCAACTTTCTTCCATAGCCTTTGTGTTGTACATCTCCTTCATCTCCTATAGCTGTCGAACTTCCCATTACTTTAAGCTGTCTAACTATTAAGGTATCCTCATCTATCTCAGGCCGGAAACTTTCTCGAGGAGCTCTTAAACGGAGAAAACCTAGTATTATATCTTTTTCTACATCTTCATAGCTCAAGAAAAACTCTTTACCCCCAGACGCATCATAAACTCTCTCTACCATCTCAGGGTTTTCAGGTTCAAGGTTATGCGTCCTTTTGACGTGCCCTACCTCCCTACATCTTATACATCTGCAACGTTCTCCCTCTTTATGTAGTTCTTGTAAAGCCATCTGGCGCATATTTGTCAGCTGAGGCCCTGCATCTACCTCTGTCGAAGGTATATCTCTCATAACTCGTTTTACTCGAACATGAGGCGGTAGTATATCTTTCTGTATCTGTTTAAGTCTTTCTTTGGCTTCTTCATCATTTATTGGTTCGAAATCCCCTTCCTCATATCTTCTGTAAAGCTCGGTGCCTTGTATTACTTCACAAGGATAGATCTTTACCTCGTCAGGCTGGTACTCGTCTTTTGAGAAAACGTCCTTAAACTTCTGTATATCGTCTTCATAGTCCTCTCCGGGAAGACCAAGCATCAGATGGTAGCATACTTTGAAACCTGCGTTTTTCAGTTTCCTGGTTGCCTCTATTACTTTGTCCATTCCGTGTCCTCGGTTTGTAATTTTATGTGTCTCATCGAAAACTGTTTGTACACCCATTTCTACCCGGGTTCCTCCCATTTCTAGTATCCTATCTATGTGTTCTGTTTCACAGATATCCGGTCGTGTTTCAAACGTCACTCCTACGTTTCGGATTTCAGCAGTCTCATTGATCTGTTTTGCTTCTTCAAGAGTATCTACTTTGCTTTTTTCTCCTTTGTACGTGTTGAAACCGTTAAACGCTTCCTTTACAAACTCTTTCTGATAGTCCGGATTCTGGAAAGGGAATGTGCCTCCCATAACTATTAGCTTGGACTTGTCGATTGAGTGACCGTTTTTTTCATACTGTCCTAGACGGTCGTGTACCTGATCATAAGGATCATACTGGTTTCTTATAGCTCTTCTAGTTGCTGGCTCCTTACCTGTATAGCTTTGAGGCGCATCCTTTCCTTTTGGACAGTAGATACATCCGCCTCCACATGGAGCAGGCCTAGCCATTATTGCAATGTTTGCTATACCTGAGATTGTTCTCATGGGCTTTGTCTTCAGAAGTTTTTTGGCCCTTTCCTCGTCCTCTTGAACAAAACTAAGTATATCGCTGTTTTTAGGCATCCCGTTAAACGAGGTTTCCCTGCACAACTGTTTCTTTCTCTGCTCTATATCATCTTTAGATTCTAGTTGTGAGTCCTCTATCTCTTCAATTATTGTTCTCGAGATACTTTTCAGTCCTGTCATATACCCAAGATGTGCATCAAAAGTTAAAAAGAAACGCAACTACTAAACTGGTTATATGAGAAAGTATGTATTTTTGATGATTCTAATAATGTTGACAGGTTTAAGCACAGCTTTTCTAAACTGGGATAACTGGAGTAGCTGGGACATAGCACAAGAGGGTCAAGTTGGAATAATAGAGATGGACGGACAAATAATGCCTTCCAGTCCGGGCTTTGGTTCCGAAGCAATCACCCCCGACCAGGTAGAAGAGTTCAATGATGAAGCTATCGAGCAAGGCGCAGACGCAATAATATATGAGTGGAACTCAGGAGGAGGAGCAGTAGTAGCCTCAAAAGAAGTAAGAGATGTTATAGACTCTGCCGAAGTACCAACTGTATGTAGATTCCGAGACGTGGCTGCCTCAGGCGCTTACCTTGCCTCTTTAGGATGCGATAGCATAGTAGCTGACTCTGCATCACTTACAGGAAGCATAGGAGTCACAGGCTCATACCTAGAGTTCTCCGAATTAATGGAAGAATACGGTATCAGTTACGTTAACGTAACCGCAGGAGAACACAAAGAAGTTGGATCTCCATTCCAGGAAGCAAACGAAGAAGACATGGAGATACTCGACAATTTAGTAAATGATGTGCACGAAGAGTTCTTAACTTCTGTAGAAGAAGAAAGAGAACTATCTGAAAGTGATCTAGAAGAGATAGAAACCGGCAGAATCATAATAGGCTCCGAAGCAGAAGAGCTAAACATGGTCGATAAACTAGGAAACAGAGAAACCGCTGTAGACGAGGCAGAAAACCTGACAGAGCTAGATCTGGAACCCTTCAGAGTTGAAACCGTACAACCATTTAATTTCTTAGACCTTCTACTGGTTGAAACCGGATTCACACAATTCTTTCAGGAGTTCCATCTAACATCCAGAATAGGCTAAACTCTCTGCTAAAATAACTTTTACTGATTCATTAATAGAGAAAACTAGAAGAAAATCTGAGAAACAGTTATCTGGCCAGTTCTAAAAGCTGGTTACGGATTTTCAGAGTGGTGCCACAGCATATCAAATACGGGCTCCATCATATTGTCCGCCATATGGCCGCTTCTCGTCCAGAATGCTGTATCCTGGGTTTGATGCACTTCCTCATGTGTCATAGACATTGTAAGTGCATCGTTGTCTATTATCGCAAAGTTACCTTCAGGAACATCGAACTCCTCTCTGTGTTCTAAGTGTCTTACTTCTGCTGCATTGCTTATCTCTTCGAATTCTTTTCTGTTGTTATCTGTTACAGGTGCTAGAATTCTTACGTTAACTCCTTTATTTCCGGCTTCTTTTAGGAATTCTGCATGGTTGTCATGAAGATCTTTTAGTCCTCTTTCAGAAGTTACAATCTTGATACTTTCGTTAGCATCTTGGAACATTGTTCCCATGTGTTGCTGGATTTGATGCCTTCCTTTAAGTGAGCCAGACATTTCTTCAGGCTCTACAAGCTCTAGTCCTTGATCATATAGTTCTTCAAGTTCGCCTACAGCTTCAGAATCTTTGAATCCTTCAAGCCTGTTTAGTTTTTCTTCTAGCTCTTTTTGGTGTTGTTTTTTGATGTTCTCGATCGCTTGCTGTGGTGGAATCGCTACATACTCCATTGGCTGCGAGGACTTAATTACGGAGAATCCTTTTTCAGCTAGAGATTCCAGTACGTCGTAAGCTCTTGACCTTGGAACGTTAGTCATTTCGCTTAGTTCTCCTGCTGTTGATACTCCTCTCCCTAGTAGAGCTGAGTAAATTTTTCTTTCATACATGTTCAGTCCTATATCTTCAAGCTTATCCAGTGTCTCTTGACTCGCAACCATTATGTTTTACACCATCTTAACAATTCGTTTTCTACGGGTAGTTATAAACCTTATCCGGTTCTCTCAAAGAGACCCGGTCGTAGTTTACTATTGCCCGGTAAATAAACAATTAATCTGAATATTTATAAAAACTTCCTTAGTTTTCGCTTCAGCTGATTGAAAAATCCTCTAGTCTTCCTACCATATATCTGATTTGTCTCTCTTATACCTTTGAACTCGAACGCGTCAAACACACTTCCAACCTGATTCCCATACTCCTCATAGAAACACACGCTGTTCATACCAAACTTTTGTGGTCTACCGACAGGACTATCCGTATAACAGAACGATATAACCGAAAGAGTTCTCTTACCCGCAGGAACGTTAAACTGGTCGGCAACTGACTGAGAATCAAATCCGCTAACCCAGCAAGATGCTATACCTTCTTCAGAAGCCACTAATCTCATATTTTGAACTGCTGTAGCTGCCTCCGCATTACAGAAGTCGCGGCACAAATCTTCTCCTACATGACGAGTCATCCTGTCTTCATCAGCTATAACTATGACTGCAGTCGGAGCCTTTGCAATTCTCTTATCATTAACAGTATTTGAAAGCATCTCTCTCCTTCCCTCATCCTCCACTACAACAAACTCCAGAGATTGAGCGTTACCTGGAGAAGGCGCCTGACGACCAGCTTCCAAAACTTTGCCCATCGTCTTACGAGAAATAACTTCTTTATTACAGTCTTCAAACGAGGAAAGATTCACGATAGATTCAAACGTCGTCATAGTAAGACTATAGATACCAACCGTTTAAACATTTCAGTCCCGAAAACTGTTGACGTGAAATACTCAAAACTTGTAGAGACCTACAAAAAGCTGGAAGAAACTCAGTCAACACTGGAGAAAACAAGCATTCTAGCCAGTCTTTTCTCAGAATCAGAAGAAAACATAGAGGAAGTTGTACTTCTGGCAATAGGTCGGGGATTCCCCAAGTGGAAAGACCTAGATCTCGGTATATCAAGCAGAACAATGGTTGATATTATAGTCCATGCAACAGGAAAGTCCGAAAAAGAGGTAGAAGAAGCCTGGAGAGAGGAAGGAGACTTAGGCCTGGTAGCGGAAAAAATGGTTGAAGAAAAGACGCAGCAGAGACTAATGACTCAAGAACTTACAGTAGAGAAAGTTCTGAAAAGAATAAATAAAGTAGCAAGGATGGGAGAAAACAGTCTTGAATCCGTAGACATGGACACTAAAAAGAAACATGTAGCAGAACTTTTATCTTCATCAGAGCCAGAAGAAGCACGTTACATAACAAGAACAGTACTACAGAATATGAGACTTGGCGTAGGAGAAGGAATAATAAGAGATGCTCTTTCAGAAGCATTCTTTAAAGGGGAAAATACGGAAGAAATTCAGAGAGCATATGATCTCACAACAGACTTTTCAAAAGTAGCCCGAGCATGTGTAGAGGGATTAAAAAGTCTTGAATCCCTAGAAATCGAAGTTTTCAGACCTATCCGTTCAATGCTCGCCAGAAAAGTTCAAACGGTCGAAGAAGGGTTTGACGCCGTTGGCCGTCCTGCAGCCATAGACTACAAGTACGACGGTATGCGGGCTCAGATACACAAGGATGATGACGATGTAAAGGTTTTCACTCGTCGACTTGAGGACGTGACCGCGCAGTTTCCCGACATACTTAAGTCTGTCAAAGATAACGTGGAAGAAAAAACATGTATAATAGACGCAGAGATAGTTGCTTACAATCCTGAAGACGGATCTAAAGTCCCTTTTCAGAAGCTTTCTAAGAGAATAAAACGAAAGTACGAGATCCAAAGACTTAAGGAAGAAATACCGGTTGAAGTAAGACCTTTCGATATTATATACCTAGAGGAATCTCTTCTAGACAAGAAGTACAGCGAGAGATGGGAGAAGCTCGTCAGTATTGTAAACGAAAAAACTCACGAGTTAAGACTTGTGGACAGAGACGTAACCGAACATGAAGAAGAAGTCGTCTCTATGCAACAAAAGTCGTTAAGCGAAGGTCATGAAGGAATTATGATGAAGGCCTTAGATGCAAAATATAAACCAGGTTCACGTGTGGGATACATGGTTAAACTGAAGCCTGTAATGGAGACCCTTGACCTAACCATAATAGGTGGAGAATGGGGAGAAGGTAGAAGAAAAGGATGGGTTGGAAGCCTAAAACTTGGATGCTACCTGCCTGAAGAAGACGACTATCTTGAAGTCGGAAAGATGGCTACCGGCTTAACAGACGAACAGCTTGAAGAGTTGACTAACAGACTTCAACCACTAATAGTTAACGAGGAAGGACGCGACATAGATGTAAAGCCCGAGATAATAGTTGAGGTAGAGTACGAAGAGATCCAGAAATCTCCTAACTACTCATCAGGTTACGCTCTGCGGTTCCCTCGCTTAAAGGAATTCCGCGATGACAAAGATAAAGCCGATAATATCGGTAAAGTTGAAAGACTTTACAGAGAACAGTAGAAGAAATAAAAAGAATTTTTGAACAGCACTGGTGCTGTCTACTTGTGTTTCTGTGCTTGATGGATGCTTAGTCCTCTCTGTGTGTCGAAACTTTTTCCACACTGAGCGCAGGCGTGTTCATCTTCCGGTTCTGGCTGATCTTCTGTCTCCTCGACTCCTTGCTTGAACTGTTCAAGTCCTTGTCTCTCTTTCTTCTGTTCTCTCCTCATTTTAAGTTCGTCGCTTTCAAGCCAGACTATAAATGCACCTATTAGGACTAGTAGAGGTCCTACACCTGCCTGAACAAGTATTAGGAGTTCATTCCAGAATGTTACTGAACTGAATACTCCCAGGATTACCATCAAGGCTCCTGCAGCTATCTTTAAGGCTGGATGCATAGTATCACATCGGAATAATAACACATCTATGTTTTATGTGTTTCGGAGTTTTACAGACCTGTACCAGGACGTCGAATCTTGACAGAGTTTATAATATTTTCCTGTTATCTTTTGGTGTACGAGGCTATCAAAAATGAGTTACTACAAATATGCACGGGA
>LFCJ01001038.1_pt1 | contig 18659 bp, 14 predicted proteins | sample 643141 | NCBI WGS metagenome assembly LFCJ01 (sample SAMN03766243, study PRJNA286221) | soda lake metagenome | biome: soda lake; feature: Kulunda steppe; material: water; isolation source: sample B1-Br-g2 brine of Lake Bitter-1 | place: Russia: Kulunda steppe | collected 2010-07
CGGCAAGACCGGGGCGTTCGTCCGCGAACTCGACGAACGGGTCCTCGACGGCGAGGTCGACGGCGCGATCCACTCGATGAAGGACATGCCGACCGAACAACCTCGAGAGCTGGTGACGGCTGCCGTCCCCGAACGCGGCTCGCCAGGCGACGTGCTGGTGACCCCCGACGGCTCGAGCCTCGAGGAACTGCCCGACGGCGCGACTGTCGGCACCTCGAGTCTGCGCCGGCGCGCACAACTGCTGTCGGAACGCCCCGACCTCGAGGTCGAACCCCTTCGCGGGAACGTCGATACGCGCCTCGAGAAACTGCTCGCACCGACGCTACAGGCCGAACACCAGGAGCGAAGCGAGGCCGACAAGGAACGGAAGGGCCAGACCGGAAACGAGGAGTTCGAGCCCAAGTACGACCGGACCGTCGACGAGTGGTTCGACGACCTCTCGGAACTCGAGAAGGGGGCGCTGGGTCGCGAGGTCGAAACCGAGTACGACGCGATCGTGCTGGCCGAAGCCGGCCTCGAGCGAAGCGGGCTGGCCCACTCCGTCGACTACTGGGAGCTCCCGACGGGCACGTTCGTCCCTGCGCCGGGCCAGGGGGCGCTGGCGGTGACGGCGACCGACGGGGAGACGGGCCGGGAGATCCAGTCCGTGATCGACCACCCGCGGAGTCGCGTCGAGACGACGGTCGAGCGGACGATCCTCGCGGAACTCGGCGGCGGCTGTATCGCGCCGGTGGGCATCTACGCCATCGTCCAGGGCGAGTACGTCCACGCGACGGTGAGCGTCTTCGACCGCGACGGCGAGGAGTCCGTCCTCGCGAACCGTGACCTCCCGATCGAAACCCACGCCGATGCGGCCCGGGAGTTCGCCGCCGACCTCGCGGACCGCGGCGCCGCCAAACTGATCGATCGCGCGCGCAAAGACGCCGCGGATGAGGACGACGCGGATGAGGACGAGACCGTTTCCGAGGGAGATAAGCCGGCCGGCAAATAGAGTCGGGTACGGGAATGCCAGGAGATGCCACGCCCGAGCCCGGAACCGTCTACCTCGTCGGCAGCGGCCCCGGCGATCCAGAGCTGTTGACGCTCAAGGCCAAACGCCTGCTCGAGGAGGTCGACTTCGTACTACACGACAAGCTGCCGGGCCCGAAGATCATCGACCTGTTGCCGGACGACCGTCGTCAGGACGTCGGCAAGCGAGCCCACGGCAACCGGACGCCCCAGTGGGAGATCAACGAGCGACTCGTCGAACTCGCCCGCGAGGGGAAAAGCGTCGTCCGACTCAAAGGCGGGGACTCGTTCGTCTTCGGCCGCGGCGGCGAGGAGGCAGCCTACCTCGCCGAACACGGCGTCCCCTTCGAGGTCGTCCCCGCCGTCACCTCGGCGGTCGCCGCTCCCGGCGTCGCGGGCATCCCGGTCACCCACCGCGATCACGCCTCGTCCGTCTCGTTCGTCACGGGTCACGAGGACCCGACGAAACCGGAATCGACCGTCAACTGGGAGGCGCTGGCCGAAACCGGCGGCACGATCGTCGTCCTGATGGGCGTCACCCGACTTCCCCAGTACGCCGACGCCCTGATCGAGGGCGGACTGGCCCCGGAAACCCCGGTCGCGCTCGTCGAACGCGCCACCTGGCCGGGCCAGCAGATCGCCACGGGCACCCTCGAGACGATCGTCGACGTCCGCGACGAGGTCGGCATCGAACCGCCCGCCGTCACCGTCATCGGCGGCGTCGCCGGCACGCGCGAATCGGTCGTCGAGTTCCTCCGCAACGACTACAGTCGGTCGGTCGAAGACGTAGCCAATGACTGACCAGCCCACCGTCGCCGTCTTTCGCCCCGACGACGAGCGCATCGAGGCTGCCGTCGCCACCCTCGAGTCGCTCGGTGCGACCCCCGTCGCCGACCCGATGCTCGAGATCGAGGCGACCCGGGAACGACCACGAAGCGACGCCGACTACGCGATCCTCACGAGTACGACCGGCGTCGACCTCGCCGCGGAAGCGGCCTGGGACCACGGCAACGGGACCATCTGTGCGATCGGCCCGAAGACCGCCGACGCCCTCCGTGAGGCGGGGTACGACGTCGACGTCGTCCCAGAGGAGTACACCTCGAGCGGGATGGTCGACGCCCTCGCCGACGAGGTCGACGGCGCCCGCGTCGAGATCGCCCGCAGCGACCACGGCAGTTCCGTCCTGCCCGACGGCCTCGAGGCCGCCGGCGCGTACGTCCACGAGACGACCCTCTATCGGCTCGTCAGACCCGACGGCAGCGGCCACTCGGCCGAACTCGCCGCCGACGGTGACCTCGCGGCCGCCTGTTTCACCTCGCCGCTGACCGTCGAGCACTTCCTCGAGGCCGCCGGCGCCCGCGGGGTCGAGAATATCAGAGACGCACTCGAGGACGTCGTCGTCGGCGTCATCGGCGACCCGACCCGACGCCGGGCCGCCGACTGCGGCGTCCCCGTCGACGTCGTCCCCGACGAAGCCACGTTCGACGCCCTCGCGCGCGAGACGCTCGAGGCCGTCCGGTCGTAGCTTCTCCACATCTCCACGCTTTCCAACCCACCCGTCCAGCCACCCGCTACGACCGCCCGTCCAGCCGCCCACCACGACCGCCCGTCCAGCCACCGCGGGGTGGGACTGAAAGGGGCTGGCGGCGTCGACGACGCCCGGAACCCCAAGCACCGCAGCGAGCGGAGCGAGCGAGGCGCGCAGGGCGTTCCGCGCGAGTCAAGGTCGCCAGGGGCTTTCGGGGTCGTGTCGGTCCGAAAACCGACGTCGGAGGAGACCACCCAGACGGATGACCGCACATTTATCCGAGATGACGACCCACAGGGGCCTATGACCGGGCCGGTCCCCGAACTCGCCGATCGTGCCGTTGCCTGTGCCGAGCGCCTGCTCGAGGCCGACCGCGTTCTCCTGGCCTCCCACATCGACGCCGACGGGCTGACAAGCGCCGCGATCGCCGCCAGCGCGCTCGAGCGCGCGGGACTGCCCTTCGAGACGGTCTTCGAAAAACAACTCGACGAGGCCGCGATCGGGTCGATCGCCGCGACCGAGCACGAGACCGTCCTCTTCACGGACTTCGGGAGCGGCCAGCTCGATATCATCGGCGAATACGAGGACGCGGGCGCGTTCACGCCCGTGATCGCGGACCACCACCAGCCCGCCGAGCGCGACACCGAGTACCACCTCAATCCGCTACTGTTCGGCATCGACGGGGCCTCGGAGCTCTCCGGGGCGGGGGCGAGTTACGTCCTCGCGCGGGCGCTGGCCGAGGTCTCGAGTGACATTGACGGGGACGGCTCGCCGTTCTCGACCGACGGCGGCACCGCGACGGCGGCAACCGGAGCCGCGACCGAGGCTCGCGCGGACAACCGCGACCTCGCCGCGCTAGCCGTCGTCGGTGCCGTCGGCGACATGCAAGCCTCCGGCGGCGAACTCCACGGCGCGAACGCGAAGATCGTCGCCGAGGGCGTCGACGCCGGCGTCCTCGAGACCGGCACCGACCTCGCGATCTACGGCAAACAGACCCGTCCGCTGCCGAAACTGCTCGAGTACGCGACCGACGTGGGCATCCCCGGCATCTCGAACGACGAAGCCGGCGCGCTTCGCTTCCTCGAGGACCTCGACCTCGAACTCAGACGCGACGGCGAGTGGCGTCGGTGGGCCGGATTGACCAACGAGGAGAAACAGGTCGTCGCCAGCGCGCTCGTCAAACGGGCCGTCTCACGCGGCGTTCCCGCGAGCAAGATCGACCAGCTGGTCGGGACGAGCTACGTCCTGTCCCAGGAGCCCATCGGCACCGAGCTCCGCGACGCCAGCGAGTTCTCGACGCTGCTCAACGCGACCGCACGCTACGAACGGGCCGACGTCGGCCTGGCGGTCTGTCTGGGCGACCGGGAGGAGGCGCTCGAGCGAGCCCGCTCCCTCCTTCGGAACCACCGACGAAATCTCTCACAGGGGATCGATCTCGTCACCCGGGAAGGCGTCACCCACGAGGAGCACGTCCAGTGGTTCCACGCGGGCGATCGCATCCGCGAGACGATCGTCGGCATCGTCGCCGGGATGGCAATGGGTAACGCCGGCGTCAGCCGCTCGAAGCCGATCTTCGCATTCGCGGAGAAGTCGGACGACCGCGCCGACGATCCCGACGGCGAGGCCGAGGTGAAAGTGTCGGCACGTGGCACCCACAGCCTCGTCCGACGGGGCCTCGACCTCTCGGTCGTGATGGGCGAGGCCTCCCGGGCCGTCGGTGGCGACGGCGGTGGCCACGACGTCGCCGCCGGCGCGACGGTTCCAGCGGGTGCCGAAGACGAGTTCGTCGCCCGCGCCGACGAGCTCGTCGGCGAGCAGCTCTCCTGAGACGGACTCCCGTCGCTCCATCGGCGTCGACACCGTCGGCTCGATCGGACAGATCGGCCGCCGTCGGCCGGACACCCCCGAACGCCCGCACGTGTCGCCACTGACCCTCCCCGGCCGCCGGCCTCGCTTGGTGTGTGTGTCCCCCGGAGAGCCGTCCAGCTCTCACGCTCGAGACGACGGCAAAAGCGCGTTTGCCCGCACTCGAACTGCTGGCTGCGGGCAGTCGACGGTTCGGTTTCCGCAGCACGACCCCAGTAAACCATATGCTGCGATATAGAATTGGGTGCGGGCCGACAGTGGAGCCCTATGGAGACGGCCGGCGATCCGGGACGAAATCCGAGAACGAGACGTCCTCGAGGACGGACAACACCTCGACTGGACCCGACACGCCGTCGGCGGCGTGAATGGATCGCATGCACTCGAGGAGTCCGTCGATGGCAGCCCGTCGCGTCGACACACAGCCGATCACGTCGGCAACCGATCGGTCACCGAGGTGGTACCGACAGCGCAGTTCCCAACAGCAGTTCAGCCCCAGCGTGGGATGACACCGGTTCGCCGGGGTTCGATCCGCGACGAGCTCGATCGATGGCGTCCGGTGACGGTAGCCGAACCGGCCGTCACGATGCTCTGTGAGCCCCCACCCCGGCGGGAGCGCTTCCCGCGGGATAGGCGGCTGATCGGGTGACATGTACGTCGTCATTGACCGTCGAGCGAGTGGGCGTTCCGCTTGCAGGCGCACGCTCCGGTAATACGAGCTCCGGCAGGTCACCTCCAAAACCGCCCTCCTGTACGGGCCGCATACCGTCGTCCGCGTGCGCGTAGGCGATCCCAAACTTCGCGCCTCCCGAATGCGTCGAACACGGGCCGATCGTCCGACTTTTGTCTCCGCTGGTCGTTCGGGTACGTATGGCCGACTTCGACCCCGACAAATTCGAGGACAAGTACGTCCACTACTTCCCCGAACTCCAGCAAGCGTACAAGAACGCGTTCAACCGGATGAACGACCAGTACGACTCCGAACTCGTCCACGCGATCGACCAGCAGGTCCTCAACGAGAGCGAACCCTTCTACGAGGGAGACGGCGAGTTCCGCATCGAACTGCCCGACGATCCCTACGACAGACTCGCCGGCGTCCTCGTCGACGAAGCGCGGTTCGAGACGGTGCTCGAGAAACACCTCGAGGAGATCGAGACCGAGCTCCGACGCGTGTTCGGGTTCCAGTGACCGCCGGCGAGAAATCGTTCGTCGGCCGGGTCGAGACACGACACCGCGTGGAGACCGAACGTGAGTGACGGAAGGTTTAGGGGCTCGGACCCCCAACAGTGTTCCATGAGCACCGAAACTCAGGACGGGGACGACCTCGAGGAGCGAGTGACGAACTTCCTCCGCCGAAACTTCCCACAGATCCAGATGCACGGCGGCAGCGCAGCGATTCAGGACATCGACCGAGAGAGCGGCGAGGTCACGATCGCACTCGGCGGCGCCTGCAGCGGCTGTGGCATCTCCCCGATGACGATCCAGGCGATCAAGAGCCGGATGGTCAAAGAAATTCCCGAGATCGAGAAGGTCAACGCCCACACCGGCATGGGCGGCGGTGGAGGCGGTGACGCAGGCGGCATGAGCCCGTCGTTCCCCGGCGAGACCGTCGACGACGGCCAGGAAGACGAAGGTCCCGAAGCCCCGTTCTAGATCGCGTTCGATCCGCGAGTCCCGTTTTCGTTCACCGTTTCGACCGAAGCTACTGCATCCTCCACCGGCCGGTCTCGAGTCCGCTCGAGAGCTCATTCTGTTCTGCGATCGAGGGTGACTCGAGCGACAGCGGTGCCCGGAAACCGGAATCCGAACGGTCCCACCATCGAACGCTGCCGAAACGTGAGTATATCGCCCGGGAGACGACCGCCTCGCTTCGGCCGACGAGCGACGGCACCAATTCCCGACCGACGGAGATTCTGTATAGCAATAATTGGTTTATGGCCGCCTGGAGAAAACGGCGAGCAGGATCCGGAGAGCTGTCGGAACGTGCCAAAATTGGGAGTACACACGAAATCAATCTGTAGAGAGCGGGAGTCAGGACTCGAGCGGATCGCAGCCAGCGAGCTGGGGGAGTCGAAGTCCGAACCAGAAGCCGCGACCCAACGGCTAGCCTCCGGTGAAACCGGATGCAAATCGAGGGATAGCGGCTCCTAACGGTGGCCGACGCCGCGCTCCCACGACCGGATCAGTGCGGTGAGCGTCCGGTTCGTCGGGACTGCACAATCGTGGTCCGCCGCCCGGTCGACGACGTAGCCGTTGATCGCGTCGATCTCGGTTCGGCGGCCAGCGAGGACGTCCTGGCGCATCGAGGAGGTGTTCGCGGCGGTATCAGCCGCGACGCGTTCCATCGCCGCGGTCGCCTCCCGGTCGGACAGGGAGACGTCGCAGGCTCGAGCGACGCGGGCCGTCTCCCACGCTGCGGAGCGGGCAAGGTCGGCCGCCGGCGGCTCGAGCACGGCACCGTTGTCGACGTTCGAAAGCGCCGTCACCGGGTTGATCGCCGCGTTGACGGCGAGTTTCTCCCAGCGCCGTCGAGGCATGTCGCCGGCGACGGTCGTCTCGAGGCCGGCCGCGTCGAACGCGTTGCCGATCCTCTCCGCGAGCGGAGCGCGGCCACCGGTTCGCGTCCCGAGGACGACCTCGCCCTGGCCCGTACACTCGGCGACCCCCGGCTCCTGGAGGATCGCTCCGTAGGTCGCCGTCCCGGCGAGAACCGGCGGCTCGAGGCGGTCAGCGAGCGTCTCCTCGTTGCCCATTCCGTTCTGGAGCGAGAGAACGGCGTCGAACGACCCCGTCGCGAGCGCGTCGGCGGCAGTCGGGGTGTCCGCGGCTTTCACCGTGACGATCGCGAGGTCCGCAGCGAGTCCGCGGCTGTCGGTGGTGGCACTCGGCGAAACGTGGAGATCGACCGCCCCGGTCACGGTGAGCCCACCTATCCGAACCGCTTCGGCGTGGGCCGGACGGGCGACGAGCGTCACGTCGTGTTCGCGCGCGAGGACGCCGCCGACGAGGCTCCCGAGGCTTCCGGCACCAAAGACGACGATCTCCATCGTTGTGGCCTACAGTGGGCCGGGCGCGAGCAAAACCGTTTTCGTCGACGCGTGCGGTCGACTGCAGGTCGTTTCAGGCGTACCCACACCCCCGTGGGGGGTACCGTAGGCGCTCCCGCACCCGGATCAGTCCTCGGTCCAGTAGTAGAGGTTCTCCCGTTCGGCCCCACAGGAGGGACACGCCTCCGGCAGATCCTGATTCAGGTCACCCATCTCGCCACACTCGAGACATCGCCACATCAGGTGGGCCTCGCCGAACTCGTGGCCGGAGCGGACGTGCTCGACGCTCATCCCCTCGAGGCCGTCCCGGAGCGTAACGTAGAAGCCGTCCTCGTCGAACCCCCGGATCCGACCGACCTGCGTGCCGTCTTCGGTGTAGACTTCGGTCCCGAACCCGAGCTGTGGACGTTCGTCTTCGATAGCCATGTCCGAGTCCACGAGTCGAATCAGGATAAAGGGAACACGCGGGTTAGCAGGCCTGAAAGTGCTATTTTCGAGATAGTCGGGGTTCGACCGCTAACCAGTAGTAAACACTGTAGTGCTATACAGAACCCACAGAATGCACCACCGATCGAACCGAGGGCGAGGGAGCCCGAGTCGTCGCTACCGCGAGCGGGCAGAAGACGGGACGACTCCAGGACAGGAGATAGCACGGCCACAGATAGGAGAGAGTCACGCTCGAGCCGTTCGTGCGATTCGACGAACGACTCGTGACGACGACCGAATCGGTTCGACCAGCGCCGACGGAGCGGCTGGCGAACTCGCCGGCCGCTGTGCTCACATGAAGTCCTCGATCCCGGACTGTTTGTTCTTGTCGTTCTCGAAAATACTCTCGAGCGCCCGCTCTAACACCTCGAGGCGCTGTTTCGTGTAGTCGCGGCAGTCGTACTCCTCGGCGACGTTGATCGCCGTCTGCATGTACTTGTTCACCGAGCCCTTGTGGACGGTGAGGTTGACCCGGCCGCCACACTCCCGGCAGTCGCCGGTCAGGGGCATCCGGCGGAACTTCTCGCCGCAGTCGAGACAGCGCGTCTCCTGGCGCGAGAAGGCCCGAAGGTTACCGATCAGGTCCGGCAGGAAGTGATACTCGATGACCCGCTCGGCGACGTCGGTCTCGTCGACGGCCTCGAGTTTCCGCGAGAGCTCGAGCTGGGCGTCCATCTTGTCCATCATCGACCCCAGCGTCTTGTACGCCGACAGATCCGGCCCCATCGCGATGTCGGTCGTGTCGTGGGTGTGGGCGAAGCCGGTGTACTCCTCGTCGGTGCCAATGGTCTCCTCGGCGATCTTGACGTCCACCTCCCCGGGATCGGCCTGCTCGAGGGTGGCGAGGTAGAACTCGCGAGGGTACTCCGAGACGATGTCCATGTTGTGGGCCTCGTCGTCGATCTCGGAGGGGTCGATTCTCGAGGACATGACCAGGGGTGCGTCCATTCGTCCCCCACGCTTATTTGGCAAGAAGCTTATACTAAAGTTCAATAGCCCGTCCATGAGGAGCATTACACAATCTTCGTCACCGTCACAATTGCGGCGCTTAGCGGCGTGGAAGTACGGATGTGCATATCCGACAGCGGCACTCGTGAAACCAATCACTCTTCCGACAGTTGCCGCCGAGGTGTGGGGAGCCATCCCGAAGACCAGCTCGCCGACGAGGTCCTGGCGATCCTCGAGTTCGTAGAACGGCTCGAGGCCGTAGTACTGCTCTAACAGGTCGTCGATGAAGTCAGCCGTCTGCATCATGTGCTCGGCCGCGCCATCGGAGAGGACGATGTCCTGGACGTTGAGTTCAACGAGCTGGTCCTCGTGTCTGAGCGGGTCGCCGTGGATGTCCGTCTCGTAGCCGAGTGCCTGGAGCTGGCCGACGTCGACGTCGAGTTCGCTCGCTCGGACCGCCGTGACGGGGAGGTCGGTCATGTCGTAGCGAACGGTGCCGTCTTTGAACGCCGAGACGTCGTGTTTCGCGCGCAGGACGCCCTTCTCGATCGGCTCGGGGATTTTGGTCGTCGAGGTCAGCCCCTTGACGCCTTTGAGGATCTCGAAGGCGTTCTCTCGCTCGCCGACGGACTCGAGGGCGCTTCGGAACTCGTCGTTGACGTCGATCTCGCGGGGCTCGACGCAGGTCGCCTCGATCTCACACCGGCCACACTCGACGCGGCCGGCCTCGTCGGGTTCGACCTGCTGGTCGCAGTCGGGACAGCGGTAGTCGGGCGTCGTCCGCTCGCCGCAGTCGGGACAGCGGTTCTTGAACGTCTCCGTGCCGCAGTGCTCACAGCGCTGGCGGCCGATCTGGAGTTCGACGACGCCCGGCGTATCGCGCATCGTCTCGGCGTGTTTCGCCGCGTCGGCGACGTTGCGCTGAGCACCGCCAGCCTCGCCGATGGGAAAGAGCGTGTGGACCGGCGGGCTCAGGTCGCGGCGTTCGGACTTCTCGGGACGGCCCATCCGGTTGCCGATCCGGGTCGGGGCGCGCTCGCGGATCTCGAACGGCGCGACCTCGTTGACGGCCTCGACGGCGTTCTCGCCCGTCCCGTCACCCCACGTGCGGGCGCGCTCGGAGAGGTCGTCGTCGTCCCACGTTCGCTCGAGTTCGACCGTCGCGGTCGCTCGCTCGCCCGACTCGAGGGCGGCTCCGTCGGTCGCGGTTTGGCGGATCGCACAGCCGAGCGAGCGGACGAACGGCTTCCAGTCGTCGATCTCGATGCGACCGGCCGAGTCACGCTGGCGGTGTTCGATGACGATCGTCTCGAGGGCATCACAGGTGGCCTCGTCGTAGGGGAGAACGAGGGCTGCTCCGTCGTCTGTCCCCTCGACGCGGCCGTCCGTGACGGCGTCGGCGAGGGTGCAAAACTCCTCGACCGAAAGATCGTGCCAGAGGTAGGTGTACGCGGGGTGCAGCGGCGCGTCGTACTCGGTGGCCCATTCGAGGGCCCGGTCGGCGTCAGGGTGCTCGAGGTCGATTCGAGGGTCGTCCTGCAACGCCTGTACGTCCGCACCTGCGGCCTCGAGGTCCTGGATCCACCACTCGGGGGTGTAGGAAGCCGGCGCGAGCGGGTGGTTGTTCTCGACGAACTCGCCGTAGTTGACCAGATACTCGCCGAGATCGAGGATCTTCTCGACGCCGTTGCGGATCTCGAGGGCTTCGACCGGGTCGTCGATCTGACGGACGTCGCCGTTAGCCAGTTTGATAGTCGGTCCCTCGATGGAGTCGACGGGGACGACACCCGCCGCCTTCCCGGGTCGTTCGGTCTTGATCTGGGTGCCAGTCGCGAGAAAGTCGTCGACGAGGTGCATCGCGGCGGGGTGGACGCCAGCGGTCGCGAACCCGTGGTTTCGCGCACGGCCGTAGCGGAGTCGGAACCCCCCCTCGGCACACGGGTGGCCGAAGACCGGCCGGCCGGCGATCAGGTCCCGGAGGAACTTCGTCGACTCCTCGACGCGCGGTGGCCCGTCGGCGCTGTCGTCGCTGTCGTCGTCGACCCCCGCACCAGCCTCGTCGTCACCCCCGTCGTCGGCCGCCTCCTCATCGTCGGCCCCGTCGTCGTCCGCCTCGGCTGACTCGGCGTCGTAGTAGGTGCCGTCGATCAGGTCCTGGAGCCACGGCCAGTCGATCTCCTCGAGCTGGGAGGTGTACCGCTGGATCTTCGGCGCCTTGAGCGCGATCCCTTCGGCCATGACGAGACACATCCCGCCGCGGGCGCTGTTGGTGTCGACGCGCTCGAGGTCCCGAAAGCCCGAGACCTCCTCGTCGCCGGTGGCCTCCCCGTCGAGCATGATCGGGAGGTGTTTGGCGATGAACTTGGTTTCCTTGTCCTTCGGCGTGTACTGTAGGCCCGTCTCCTTGTCGTAGAGAGCGACCTCTTCGGCGTAGCGTTCGACCTCCGCCGTTCGGGCCTCGTACTGGGCCATCCCCACGAGCGCGCGGGTGTAGTCGGCGACGAGGACCGACAGCGCCTGTGCGGTCCCCCCCGCAGAGCGGATCGGGCCGGCGTAGTAGACGTTGACGAACTCGGAGCCGTCGTCGTTGGTGAGGATCTCGACCTTGTCGATCCCCTCGATCGGCGCGGCGACGACCCCCTCCGTGAGCAACGCGACCGCCGTCCGGACGGCTCCCTCGACCTTGCCGGCTTTCGTCTCGTAGTCGCCGACCCGGCCCTCTGCGAAGTCTTCTGCGAGTTCGAGCGCAGCCTCTTCCCGGGACATCTGCCCCTCGAGTTCCCGGACCCGCTCGGCGACACCGTCGATGCCGAGGATGTTCTCGACCCGGTCGGCCATGTCCTTCGCGACCGGGATCTCGACGTCGGGTTCGGGGTCACCACCGCGCGCTTTCGCTTCCTCGGCGACGTCGAACGCCGCCTCGAGTTGCGATTCGAGCCGCTCGAAGTACCGTTCGTCTGCCTCGCGCATCTCAGAGCCAGAGGTCGAGTTCGGTCGTCTCGTCGTAGGCGCGCTCGAGCGGCTCCTCGAAGACGCGCATGTGCACTTCGCCGGCCCAGACGGTCGCCTCGTTCAGGTGGCCGGCGTAGGTGGTGCCGTCGGGATCGGAGAGTACCGCGTGCGTGTGTGCGAATCGGTCACCCTCGAGCAGGGAGACGTTTCCGACGCAACTGGCGACCTCGAGCGGTTCGTCGAACTCGATCGGATAGTACGCACACTCGTCCTGGTCGTAGAACCAGAGTTCGGCGTCCTGGACCGCCCCGAGCGCGGTGAACCAGGCGGCGTCGGCGTCGACCTCGTCGGCGAGCGTCTCGATCTCGGTGCGCCACTCGGCTCCGGTCTCGAGGCGAGCGACGTACTCGCCTGCGGATTCGACGGCTCGGTAGTTCATACGGAACACTGTGTTCGCCAGTGGAAAAAGATGTTCGTACCGATCGGACCAGTCGTCGGGTCGGAACGCAAAGGTGATCCTTCACAGACAGGATCGAGGGGCGACGGACACCAGCGTACATGTAAAGAATCCTTACGTCGGGCCATCTGCCAGTACCGGCGTAATTCGTTCGTTTTGGTAGAGGATAACAAAGGACGTGCAGAAGGATCGTTGCCAGGATGGTACGGAACTCAGTACACGCGACCCGTCGCCGAATTCTCGCCACGGGTGCGGCGGTTTCGGCAGCGGCGTTCGCAGGGTGCATTGGTGGGAACGGTGAGGAGCAGGAGGCCACCGGCGACATTCTCGATCCGGAAGAGTACGACTACGACAGGGAGGAGCCCGACGACGAAGACGCGGCGCGTGAGAGCACGCTGGTGTACACCCAGGAGCTCGAGCGCGACGAGGACTTCGACACGGTCGTCTCGAACGACGCGTACAGCGTGCAGGTGGCGAACCTCGTCTTCGACAGCCTCTACGAGTTCGACTACGAGTACGAGCTCCAGCCGAAGGTCGCCGTCGACTTTCCGGAGGTCGAACGGGACGACACCCGATACCTCTACGAGATCCACGAGGGCATCGAGTTCCACAACGGCGACGAGCTCACCGCCTCGGACGTCGCTCACTCGTTCACCGCTCCCGTCGAAGAAGAGACGCCGAACATCTCGACGTACGACATGATCGAGGAGGTCGAGGTCATCGACGACTACCAGCTGCAGGTCGACCTCGAGCACCCGTACGGTCCGTGGGAGATGTTCAACCAGGGTGTCAGCATCGTTCCAGAAGACGTCCGGACCGACGACCCCGAGGCGTTCAACGAGGACCCGGTCGGCTCCGGCCCCTTCGAGTTCACCGACTTCGAGTACGGCGAGTACGTCGAACTCGAGCGGTTCGACGACTACTGGGACGAGCCACAGCCGTACGTTCAGCACATCCGCTTCGAGGACAACGTCGACGACGCGAGCCGCGTCAGCGAGATTCTGGCCGGCGATACGGACGCGATCGGTGACGTCCCGAACGACGACTGGGAGACGCTCGAGGACGAAGAGGACATTCGCGTCCACGTCGCCGAGAGCCCCTCGGTCGCGTACATCTACTTCAACTGTAACGAGGGGGCAGGGACGGCCGACCCCAACGTCCGCCGTGGGATCGCCCACGCCTTCTCGGCGACCGACTACGTCGAGACGTACCTGAACAACGCCGCGATGCCGCTGGTCACGCCGACCTCCCGCATCACGAACGAGCTGTGGGACTTCCCGCTCGAGGAGTGGGAGGAGCTTTACCCCGACTACGATCCCGACCTCGCCGAGGAGTTGCTCGACGAACACGCACCCGACGACTGGAACCCGACGTTCCTGGCACCGGACGACGAGCGGGCGACGCTGGCCGAGCGCGTCGCGACCCGCCTCGACGAGATCGGCTACGACATGCAGGTCCAGACGATGGACTTCGGCGCGATGCTCGACCAGACCATCTACAGCGACGGCGACCCGGACGACTACGAGGCCTACATCGTCGGCTGGACCGGCGGTCCCGACCCCGACCAGTACCTCTACCCCAACTTCCACGAGAGCCAGGAGTCGGTCAACCAGGGCCACTTCTACGAGGGGAGCGACGACTTTCACGACAACATCGTCGCGGCGCGGGAGTCGGCCGACCACGACGAGCGCGAAGCGCTCTATACCGACGTGATCGAGGAGATTCTCGAGGAACTGCCCGCCCTCCCGGTGTTCACCGAGCACAACTCGATGGCGACGGGCGAACACATCAAAGACGTTCACGTCCACCCGCAGATGCAGTACAACCCGAACCTCGTTCACGACGGGGCGAACGTCTGGGTCGACGACGAATAATCGAACAGGCCACCGGCCGATCACGGATCGAGCGGCCGGGTGAACACACATGCACGTTCGGTTACACAACAACGGATAAACTCTCGAGATGGGACTCCTTCGATACACGGTGTACCGGTTTCTTCAGGCGATTCCAGTACTGATCGGGATCACGATCATTACGTTTCTCCTCGCGAATCTGGCCCCTGGTGATCCCGTTCGGTTGATGCTCGCGGGACAGGAGGTCGACGAGGAGTTGATCGAGACGATCGAACAGCGGTACGGGCTCGATCGGCCCCTTTACGAACGGTACGTTACGTACATGGCTGGCTTGATACAGGGTGATTTCGGCCACAGTATCCATCGCAACCGGCCGGTCACCGACCTGATGCTCAATCGTGTCGGTCCAACGCTCCTGCTCGTGCTCTCGGCGTACGCGTTCGCGCTCGTGACGGCGATTCCGCTCGGCATCCTCGCGGCGACCCGGCGAAACGAGCCGACCGATCACGTCTCGCGGATCGTCGCGCTCATCGGCGTCAGCACCCCCTCGTTCTGGATCGGGATCATGCTGATCCTCGTCTTCGCCGTCCAGCTCGGGTGGCTCCCGTCGACCGGGCTGGTCTATCCGTGGCGCGGACCCGACGGCTACGACTGGATAGAGACGTGGCCGGAGCTGATCTACCAGACGATCAGACACCTGCTGTTGCCGATGGTCGCCCTCGGGACCTTGCAGATGGCGACGTTGATGCGCGTCGAGCGCACGCAGATGATCGAGTCGCTTCAGGGGGAGTACGTCAAACTGGCCCGCGCGTACGGCGTTCCCGAGCGGACGATCCTCCGCAAACACGCCTTCCAGGTCGCACAGTTGCCGATCATCACGATCGTCGGACTCAACCTGTCGACCGCCCTCGGCGGTGCCGTCCTCATCGAGACGGTGTTCAACATCAACGGGATGGGACGGCTGTTCATCGAAGCGATCCAGCAACTCGATTACCAGCTCATCATGGGGATTACGATCGTGATCGCGACGATGTTCGTCATCGGCGTGATCATCACCGACATCGCGTACGCGTACGTCGATCCCCGCGTCACGTACGGGGAGGGTGAGTAACCATGGCGATTGGCGAATCTCAAATGGACGACAGTGGCCCGGGCGACGACATCGAGGTCAGACGCGGCTGGCGCCACACAGTCAGAACGGTCAAAGAAGACACCACCGCGCGGTGGGGACTGTACATTGTCGCGGTCGTGCTCCTGATCTCCGCGTACACGATCATCGACAGCAACCTGTCCCGGCTCACGCTCGGTGCGATGGCGGATTTCACGTTCGCCGAGGCGCTGCCGATCTTCGAACACCCCGAGCGAATCCCGGGGCCCGGCGAGGGTGAGGGACACCTGCCGCCAGCGTTCCACGCCGACGGCTCGATGGCTCATCCGCTCGGGACGGACCCCGACGGTCGGGATTACTTCACCCGGATCGTCTACGGGGCGCAGGTCTCGGTGAGCGTCGGCATCGTCTCGACGCTCATCGGCTTCGTCGGCGGGACCCTCGTGGGTGCCGTCGCCGGCTTCTACGGCGGAAAGGTCGACGACGTCCTCATGCGCATCATCGAGACGGTCTACGCGATTCCGCCGCTGATCCTCATCATCATCTTCACGGTGTTCATCACCGGCGGGAACCCGGATATCATATACGCGGTCGTCGGCGTCGGGATCACGTTCATCCCGGTGTTCGCACGGATCATCCGGAGTGAAGTCCTCTCGATCCGCGAGATGGACTACATCGAAGCCGCGAGAGCCTCCGGCGTCAAAAACCGGGAGATCATCCTCAGACACGTGATCCCGAACAGCTTCGCGCCCGTGCTCGTCTACGCCACCTTGCAGATCGGCGTGACGATCCTCATCGTCGCGGGGCTTTCGTTCCTGGGCTACGGCGCCCAGCCACCGACGCCGGACTGGGGACAGATGCTCAACGTCTCCCACGGCTACATGCACGCGAACGTCTGGCTCTCGATCTGGCCCGGAATCGCCATCCTGATCACCATCATGGGCTTCAACCTCTTCGGTGACGGCCTGCAAGACGCCCTCGACCCACGACTCAACGACTAACGATGTCAGAACCACTCCTTCGCGTCGAGAACTTGAAAACGCAGTTTTTCACTGAAGCGGGTACCGTTCGAGCCGTCGATGGCATCTCCTTTACCGTCGAAGCGGGGGAGATCGTCGGACTCGTCGGCGAGAGCGGGGCCGGCAAGAGCGTCGCCTCGATGAGCCTGTTACGACTCGTCGAGAATCCCGGCGAGATCGTCGCCGGCGAAATCACCTACAAGGGCGAGACCATCTTCGCGGTCGAAGAGGGTCCCGACGGCGAGTTGCGCGAGCGCGACGACGTGCTGTCGGACGAAGAGATCCGTCGGCGGATCCGGGGCAACGAGATCGCCGTCATCTTCCAGGACCCCATGGAATCGCTCAACCCCGTCTTCACCGTCGGGGGCCAGTTGCGCGAGTTCATCGAACTCAACCGGGATCTCTCGAACGACGAGGCCCGCGAGGAGGCGATCGAGATGCTCCGGGAAGTCGGCATCCCGGATCCCGAACAGCGCTACGACGAGTACCCCCACCAGTTCTCCGGCGGCATGCGCCAGCGGGTGCTGATCGCGATGGCGCTTGCCTGCGAGCCGAGTCTCATCATCGCCGACGAGCCGACGACCGCCCTCGACGTCACCGTCGAGGGACAGATCATCGAGCTGGTGCGTGACCTCCAGGAGAAGTACGGGACGAGTTTTATCTGGGTCACCCACGATATGGGCGTCGTCGCCGAGATCTGTGATCGCGTGAACGTCATGTACCTCGGGGAGATCGTCGAGCAGGCACCGGTGGACGACCTGTTCTACCATACCAAACATCCCTACACGAAAGCGCTGTTGAACTCGATGCCCCGCCCCGACCGGACGGTCGGAGAACTCGAGCCGATCGAGGGGATGATGCCCGAGGCGATCTCCCCGCCAGCTGGCTGTCGATTCCACCCGCGCTGTCCGGACGCGAGAGAGGTCTGCCAGCGCGTCCACCCGGACGCCAGAACGGTCGCCCAGGCCGGCGACTACCCACACCGGGCAGCCTGCGTCGTCCACGACGCCTTCGACGTCGGCTACGACGAGAGCGTCCCGCTCGAGGGGGAGCCACAGCTAACCGCAGGCACGCCGTCCTCGGACGACGCCGACAGCGTGGACGCTCCCGAAGTCCGGGAAGACGGAGGTGAAGACCGTGAGTGAAGGCGAACAGCTGGAGGCCGGAACGGCGAGCGCCGAGGCCGGTCGGGCCGAGACGCTCCTCGAGGTCGACGGATTGAAAAAGCACTTCACGCAGGACTCCGGGCTCCTCGCCGGGGTCTCGATCGACACCAGCCAGTTCCCACCGATCAGCGTCGGCCAGGAGCGAGTGAAAGCCGTCGACGACGTGAGCTTCGAGATTCGCCGCGGCGAGACGCTCGGGCTCGTCGGCGAGTCCGGCTGCGGGAAGAGTACGCTCGGTCGGACGATCCTGCGATTGCTCGAGCCCACCGACGGGAACATCTACTTCAAAGGGGAGGACCTGGCGACGCTGTCCGGAGAGACCCTCCGAAAGAAGCGCTCGGAGATTCAGATGATCTTCCAGGACCCCCAGTCCTCGCTCGACCCGCGGATGACCATCGGCCAGATCGTCGAAGAGCCGATGCGAGCCCACGGCATGCTCGACCGCGAGGGGCGAGAGGCGCGAGCGAAGCTGCTTCTCGAGAAGGTCGGACTCGATCCGCACCACTACAACCGCCATCCCCACGCGTTCTCCGGCGGACAGCGCCAGCGGGTCAACCTCGCGCGGGCGCTGTCGGTCGAGCCGGACTTCGTCGTCTGTGACGAGCCGGTGTCGGCGCTCGACGTCTCCGTGCAGGCGCAGGTGTTGAACGTGATGGAAGACCTCCAGGAAGAGTTCGGCCTCACCTACCTCTTCATCGCCCACGACCTCTCGGTTATCCGCCACATCTCCGACCGCGTGGCAGTGATGTACCTCGGGAACGTCGTGGAACTCGCCGACAAAGAGGAGCTGTTCGAGAACCCACAACACCCCTACACGACGGCGTTGCTCGAGTCGATCCCGGTTCCCGATCCGCGCGACCGGGGTGCCCGCGGGGTGCTCGAGGGCGAGGTACCGAGTCCCGTCGATCCACCGTCGGGCTGTCGGTTCCGGACGCGCTGTCCCGACCTCATCGCACCCGACGCGTACGACCTGGGCGAGGAGGAGTGGGGCCACACGCGAGCGTTCATGCGGGCCGTCAAACGACGCACGTTCGAGCCGATGACGGCCGCCGCGCTCCGCGAGGAGTTCTTCGGCGGTGAGCTGCCACGAGGCGACGCGGGCGAGATCCTCGAGACGGCGATCGACCTGCTCGCGACCGACCGCGACCGCGGCGAGGACGACGACCAGCAACACCGGTGGGACGAGGCGACGGACCTGCTGCTCGAGTCGTTCGCCGAACGGAG
>LFCJ01001040.1_pt1 | contig 18652 bp, 15 predicted proteins | sample 643141 | NCBI WGS metagenome assembly LFCJ01 (sample SAMN03766243, study PRJNA286221) | soda lake metagenome | biome: soda lake; feature: Kulunda steppe; material: water; isolation source: sample B1-Br-g2 brine of Lake Bitter-1 | place: Russia: Kulunda steppe | collected 2010-07
CGCGCGCACGGCGCGGTCACTGCGCAGCGCCCGCCGCGCCGCCGCGAGCAGGAGCATCATCGCATGCTCGGCCACGGTGCGCGAATTGACATCCCCGACGACCGCAAGTGGAATCCCCCGCGCCGCCAGCGCCTCCCGGTCGACCGCGTCATAGCCCACCCCGTGGCGCGAGACGATGCGCAGCCCGGGCGCGGACGCGATCGCCTCCGCCGTCAGCGACTGCGTGCGGATCAGCAGCGCATCGGCCTCGGGCAGCGCGGCGAGATAGGCGTCGGGCGACTCTTCGGTGAAATGCGTGCACCGCCAGCCGCGCCCTTTGAGGAGCGCGACCCCGGCCGCGTGGATCGGCCCGGCGATGACGGCATGCGGCATCAGCCCCCCTCCCCGCCCGGCGCCGCGAGCAGCCCGCGCGTGCGCGCCACGGTCCCCGCCGCGGCATCCGCGAGCAGCCGCGCATCGGTGCCCATCGTGACGAGGTCATAGCCCCAGCCCACGGCCTTGGCGGCATACTCGGGCGCGCCGCAATGCAGGGCCGCGCGGCGCCCGGCGGCCTTCGCGGCCTGCGCGATGTGCTGGATCACCTCGACCATCTCGGATTCCTCGCGGTCGAAACCGGGGCTCAGACGCCCCTGCGTGACCCCGAGCGTGAGGTCCGCGGGGCCGACATAGACCCCGTCGAGCCCCGGCGTGGCGAGGATCGCGTCGAGATTGGCCACGCCCTCGGCGGTCTCGATCATCGCGAAGGCGAGCACCGCGGCATTCGCGCCCTTGAAGTAATCCGGCCCCGCCGACAGCGCGGCGCGCGTCGGCCCGAAGCTGCGACGCCCCTCGGGCGGGTAGCGCACGGCCTCGGCAAGGCGCGCGGCCTGCTCGGGCGTGTCGATCATCGGGCAGATCACCCCGAGCGCCCCGGCATCGAGCATCTTCATCACGATCCCCGGATCGAGCCAGGGCACCCGCGCCATCGGCGCCACCCCGCTCGCGCGCATCGCCTGGAACATGCCCACGGCGCCGGCATAGTCGATCACGCCGTGCTGCAGATCGACGGTCAGGCTGTCGAAGCCCTGCGCGGCCATCACCTCGGCGGCGAAGGGGCACGACATCGACAGCCAGCCATTGACCGCCGCGCCGCCCGCCGCCCAGCGGTCCCTTACAGGATTCGGGATCATTGCGTCACCTCCTCGACACGCACCATGCGCCCCTCGCGCAGCGACCGATAGGCGGCTTCGGCGAGCAAGAGCGCGCAGTGGCCGTCCTCGAAGCCCGCCTGAACCGCGGCGCCGGTCTCGATGCTGTCGAAGAAGGCGTCGAGCTGAGCGCGGAAGGCCTCGGCGTAGCGTTCGACGAAGAAGAACTCGTAGGGCGCGGCGGCCTCGGACTGCGCGGCGGTGTAGCGGCGCATCTCGTGGGGCTTGCGGTTGCCGGAGACGAGCATCCCCGCATCGCCCAGAAGCTCGACGCGCTGATCGTAGCCATAGACCGCGCAGCGCGCATTGTTGATGTGGCATTGCACGCCGTCGGCGGTGCGCATCACGACCATCGCGCTGTCATGATCATTGAGCTCGGCCATCAGCGCGGGGTCGGTGCGCCGCCCGGCGACGGCGAAGATCTCCACCGGCTCGGCACCGAGCATGAAGCGCGCGAGGTCGAAATCGTGGATCGTCATGTCGCGCATCAGCCCCCCGGCGGCGGCGTAGTAGTCGCGCGGCGGCATGGCGGGGTCGCGCGAGGTGATGACGACCTGCTGCAGATCGCCGATCTCGCCCGCACGCAGCGCATCGCGCGCGGCGCGGTGGCCGGGGTCGAAGCGGCGGTTGAAGCCGATCTGAACCGGCACGGAGGCCCCCGCGATCGCCTCGGCGCAGCGCGCCACGCGGGCCGGATCGAGATCGATGGGCTTTTCGCACAGGATCGGCTTGCCGGCGGCGACGGCGCGCTCGATGAAATCGGCATGGGTCTCGGTCGCGGTGGCGACGAGCACCGCGTCGATGCCGGGGCCGAAGGCGTCATCGGCGCTGCCCGTGGGCACGCCGTGCTCGGCGGCGACGGCGTCGGCGGCGGGGGCGTGGACGTCGTGAACCATGGAGAGCGCGGCGCGCGGATGCGCGGCGATGTTGGCGGCGTGCATCCGCCCGATACGGCCACAGCCCAGAACGGCGACTCGGATCATCGCTTTACTCCCCTAGCCCGGCGGCGCTCTGCCATCGGCCCTGCAATGATCATTGCAATGATGCCCACTTGTCAATAATCATTCTTGGCGCAGCAATACGAAGCGGGAGGAGCCTCATGAGCCGTCCAACGATTCGCCTGACCATGGCGCAGGCGCTTGTACGCTACCTGTGCAACCAGCACACCGAGATCGACGGCGCCCGCGTGCCGCTCTTTGCGGGGGCCTTCGCGATCTTCGGGCACGGCAACGTGACCTGCCTCGGCGAGGCGCTCGAGGCCGCGCAGGACGCGCTGCCCACCTGGCGCGGGCAGAACGAGCAATCCATGACCCTCGCCGCCATTGCATTTGCCAAGGCGAAGCGGCGCCGGCAGATGATGATCGCGGCCTCCTCGATCGGGCCGGGTGCCACCAACATGGTCACCGCCGCGGCGCTGGCGCATGCGAATCGGCTGCCGGTGCTGCTGCTGGCGGGCGACGTGTTCGCCAATCGCCGCCCCGACCCGGTGCTGCAGCAGGTCGAGGCGTTCGATGACCCGACCGTGAGCGTGAGCGACGCCTTCCGCCCCGTCACCCGCTACTGGGACCGCATCACCCATCCCGAGCAGATCATCTCCTCGCTGCCGCAGGCCATCGCCACGATGCTCGACCCGGCGAGCTGCGGGCCCGCCTTCATCGGGCTGTGTCAGGACACGCAGGAGATCGCTTTTGATTACCCGGCCGAGCTCTTCGAGCCCGTCGTGCACCGCATCCCGCGCCCGCGCCCCGACAGCGCGAGCCTCAAAGACGCCGCCGCGGCGCTGCGCGCGGCGAAGAAGCCGCTCATCATCTCCGGCGGCGGCGTGCGCTATTCGGGCGCCGAAGAGGTGCTCGCCGGCATTGCCGAGGCGCGCGGTATCCCGCTGGCCGAGACGATCGCGGGCAAATCCGCCGTCACCCATGACCACCCCGCCCATGTCGGACCCATCGGGGTCATCGGGTCGTCCTCGGCCAACGCGATGGCCGAGGAGGCGGACCTGGTGCTGGCCGTGGGCACGCGGCTGCAGGATTTCACCACCGGCTCGTGGACGGCGTTTGCGCCCGAAGCGCGCTTCTTGTCGGTCAACACCGCGCGCTGGGATGCCACCAAGCACCGCGCGCTGTCAGTGGTGGGCGATGCGCGCGAGACACTGCGCGAGCTCGATGCGGCCCTCGGCGACTGGCGCGCCGACGCGGGATGGACGCGCAAGGGGCGCGAGGAATTCGCCGGCTGGAACGCGATCCTCGACGAGCATCAGAAACCCACCAACGCCCCGGTGCCCACCTATGCGCAGGTCGTGGGGGTGGTGAACGGCGCCGCCGGGGCACGGGACACGATGGTGACCGCCGCCGGCGGGCTGCCCGGCGAGACGACGAAGGGCTGGCGCGTGAAGACCCCGCACAGCTTCGATTGCGAGTTCGGCTTCTCCTGCATGGGCTACGAGATCGCGGGCGGCTGGGGCCATGCGATGGCCGGCGACGGCACGCCCATCGTGATGGTCGGCGACGGCTCCTACATGATGATGAACTCGGATATCTGGTCCACGGTGCTCACCGGCCACAAGATGATCGTGGTGGTGTGCGACAATGGCGGCTTTGCGGTGATCAACCGGCTGCAGAACTTCAAGGGCGGCGCGTCCTTCAACAACCTGATCCGCGACAGCCGCGTGAAGACCCCCGTCGCCGTCGATTTCGCCAAGCACGCCGAGGCGATGGGGGCCGCCGCGCGCCATGTCGAGAGCCTGTCCGATCTCGAGACTGCGCTCGAATGGGCGAAGACCACCGACCGCACGACCGTCATCTCCATCACCACCGACGCGCATTCCTGGGTGCCGGGCGACGCGGCCTGGGATGTCGGTGTGCCCGAGGTGAGCGCGCGCGAGGAGGTGCGCGATGCGCGCGCGGACCACGACGATATCCGCCGCCGTCAACGCGTGGGGGTGTAGCATGCAGGCCAAACTCGCCATCGCCCCGATCGGCTGGACCAATGACGACATGCCCGAGCTCGGCGGAGGAACGTCGCTCGCGACCTGCCTGTCCGAAGCCCGGCAGGCGGGGTATCGCGGCGTCGAGATGGGCGGCAAGTTCCCGCGCGCGGCCGATGAGCTCAAGGCGGTGCTGGATCTGCACGGGCTGCGGCTCGCGGGCGGGTGGTATTCGGGCACGCTGCTCGACAACGACATGGCCGCCGAGCAGTCGCGCATCACGCCGCAGCTCGAGCTTTTCAAGACCGTGGGCGCGCCCTGCATCGTTTATGGTGAGACGGCGGGCTCGATCCAGGGCGACCGCGGCGCGCCCATCGCCACGCGCCGCCGGCTCGACGGCGGCACGATCCGCGATTACGGCCGGCGCATGACCGATTTCGCCGAATGGTGTGCCGATCAGGGAATGCCGATCGCCTATCACCATCACATGTGCGCGCCGATCGAGACCGAGGCCGATCTCGACGCGCTGATGGCGGCCTCGGGTCCGGCGCTTCGGCTGCTCTTCGATCCGGGGCACATGGCGTTTGCGGGCGGCGACCCGCTGCGGATCATCGACCGGCACGGCGACCGCATTTCTCATGTCCACGCCAAGGATGTGCGCGCCAAGGTGCTCACCGGGCTCGACCGCGACCGCGAGAGCTTCCTCGACGCCGTGCTCAAGGGCGTGTTCACCGTGCCGGGCGACGGCATGCTCGACTTTCACGCCATCGCGCGGCGGCTCGCGGATGCGGGGTATGAGGGCTGGTTCGTCGTCGAGGCCGAGCAGGACCCGTCGCTCGCCCCGCCGCTCGACTACGCCATCGAGGGACGCGCGGCGCTGAGCGCGGCGCTTCAGGCGGCCGGGTACAGGATCACGGACGACTGACATGAACCGTCTCGATGGAAAGATCGCCGTGATCACCGGCGGCGCGCAGGGTCTCGGCGCAGCCGTCGCGCACCAGTTCGCCGCGGCGGGCGCGGCGGGGCTCGTGCTGTGCGGGCGCAGCGCGCAGAAGGGACGCGCCGTGGCCGCAGAGATCGCGGCAAGCGCGTCGATCGAGGTGCATTTCGTCGCCGCCGATCTCGCCGAGGCCGCCGAGGCCGCCGATTGCGGGGCGGTGATCGCAGAGGCGGATGCCCGGTTCGGCCGCATCGATATCCTCGTGAACGCCGCGGGGTTGACCGATCGCGGCACCCTGCTCGACACCACGCCCGACCTCTTCGACCGCCTCTTCGCCGTCAACACCCGCGCGCCCTTCTTCATGATGCAGGGGGCGGCCCGGCTGATGATCCGCGAGGGATCGCGGGGGCGATCGTCAATATCGGCTCGGCCTCGGCCCATGCCGGGCAGCCGTTTCTCACACCCTACTCCGCGTCGAAAGGCGCGCTTGCGACACTGACGCGCAACGCGGGCTTTGCGCTGATGCGCAACCGCATCCGGGTCAATCAGCTCGATATCGGCTGGATGAACTCGGACGGCGAGGACCGCATCCAGCGCGAGTACCACGGCGCCGCGCCGGGCTGGCAGGCCGAAGCGGCGGCGGCGCAGCCCTTCGGGCGGCTCCTCGACCCGGCCAAGGTCGCCCGCGCGGTCGCCTTCCTCGCCTCCGGCGACAGCGGCATGATGACCGGCGCGGTGATCCCCTTCGACCAGTCGGTCCACGGCGCCTACAACACCGTGCCGCCCGTGCCGGACGCACCGCTCATGCCCTGAGGCTCAGCGCGCGCGCGTCACCGTGGGGATGCGCGGGGTCACGCGGTCCTCCTGCAGCCGCGCAGCGAGCCCGACGGTCAGCGCCTGCGCCAGGCACATCGGTGCGGCGAGCGAGCGCGAAAAGGCGTGGTCGTGCTCGGGCACCGCGAAGAGCACCGACGCCGCGCGCGCCACCGGCGAGAGCGTCGAATCCGTTATCGCGACGACGGGCGCCCCCCGCGCGGCGGCCTCCTCGGCCACGGCCACGACCTCCTCGGCATAATGCCGGAACGACACCGCCACCATCAGGTCGCGCGGCCCGATGACCCGCGCCATATGCGCGGCCAGCCCCCCGCTCGCATCGAGCAGCGCCACGCGCTGGCCCAGCATCGTGAGCACGTAGCGCAGCAGCTCCACCACCGGCGCCGAGCGCAGCTGTCCGACCAGGAAGATCGTGTCGGCGCGCTCCATCATCCGCACCGCACGGTAGAGATCGGCTTCGGGGATACGCTCCACGAGGTCCTGCAGCGCGGCAATGTCGCGCGCGACGAGCTCGCGCAGAAGCCCCTGCTCCGACTTCTCCCGCGCCGCCTCGTCGTTTGCGAGCGCCTTGATCCGCGCCGCATGGCCCGGCGCCGTGCTCGACAACCGCCGGTGAAAGATACCCTGTAGCTCCTTGAACCCCTTGTATCCCAGCGTCTGCGCAAAACGCACGAAGCTCGACGCGTGAATGCCGCACCGGTTTGCCAGCGCGTTCACCGACAGCATCGCCACGTCGTTGGGGTTTTCGGTTATGAAGACGGCAATTCGCTGATGCGTCCTGCTCATCTCCTCGAACCGGTCATGGATCAGCCCGATCAGGGCCTCGTATTCCCCCGGCTGACCCGACCCTTGCATCGCGCGCTCCCCATCCGGCTTGCAATGAAAATTGCTATCATGTCGCGCGGTGGAACACCATGCTTCGTCGCACCGGCGGCCCCCGCCTATGGCGGGCGGCGGCCATGCCCCGGTCGGCGCGGCCCCATGGGCGCGCCCGAGGGATCAGGCCCGGCCATTCGGTCGCATGCGCGGCCGCTCGGGCAATTGCATCGGGCGCGTCCGCCGTGCGATGAACCGGGTTGTCGGCGCCCGGACAAGGGCGTTGCGCGCCAGGATTGGACGACGAAGCCGTGACGGACCCGACCGAGGCAGATATCCCCACCGCCGCATCTGCCGCCCCGCGCGCCGACCGGCGGCGCGTGCTCATGCTTGGTGCGAGTGGCACCGTCGGCCGGGCGACGGTTGCGGCGCTGCTGCGGCACGGACACGAGGTGGTCTGTGTCCTGCGTCCGCGGCCGCCAGACGCGCCGGCAGCGAGCCTTCCGGCGGGGGCGATCATGCGCGAGGCCGAGGTGACCTGCCCGCAGGCGCTGGCACGCGACGGCCTGCGCGGTGAGCGCTTCGATGCCATGATCTCGTGCATGGCGTCGCGCAACGGCGCGCCGGCCGATGCCTGGGCGATCGATCACCGGGCCCATTGCGACGCGCTGCGCGTGGCGCGCGACGCCGGGGTGGAGCATGTGGTGCTGCTCTCGGCCATCTGCGTGCAGAAACCATTGCTGGAATTCCAGCGCGCCAAGCTGGCTTTCGAAGCGGAACTGATGTCCTGCGGCGTGGATTGGTCGATCGTGCGGCCGACGGCCCTGTTCAAATCGCTGTCGGGACAGGTCGAGCGGGTCCGGCGGGGCCGGCCCTTCCTGCTTTTCGGCGACGGGGCGCTGACCGCCTGCAAACCGATCAGCGATGCCGATCTGGCCGACTACATGGTCGCCTGCCTCGAGCGGGAGGACCGGCGCAACCGGGTGCTTCCCATCGGCGGGCCGGGTCCGGCGATGACGCCGCGGCAGCAGGGCGAATTGCTCTTCGAACTCGCCAGACGACCGCCGCGCTTTCGCCGTGTGCCGGTGGCGCTGCTCGACGGGATCATCGCCGGGCTGGACCTTCTGGGCCGCCCGCTCGCGCGCATGCGCGCGAGCGCCGAATTTGCGCGTATCGGCCGCTATTATGCGACCGAGTCGATGCTGGTGCTGAACCCCGAGACCGGACGCTATGACGCCGACGCCACGCCGGAGACCGGGCGCGATACCCTGCGCGCGCATTACACGCGGATGCTGCGCGGCGAGATCGCCGATGATCGCGGCGCGCACGCCGTGTTCTGACCGTGTCGAGCGACGCGCCCTTTCGGGCGGTTTCACGCAACCGATCAACTGTTGTCTTCGCGGCCTTCAGGTATAGGTCACGGTCACGGGGCTCCGTGCAAGACCCTTGACCAAGCCTCCGCCATTGCGCCCCGGCCGAGAGCGCCCGCGATGGCCGGCCTGCCTGCCCCGGCTCGGCCATTGGCCGCCAGAGGGCGGCTGGGGCCGATCAGCGTACGACATCGCGGACTTGCCGGAGCCGAGAGGTTCATTCGAGCCCTTCGACGAACACGCCATTCCCCTGGATCGTGGACATTCAGGCTTACAAGGAGACACCCCCATGAAGATCCTGATGGTTCTGACATCGCATGACCGGCTCGGTGAGACGGGCAACAAGACCGGCTTCTGGCTCGAGGAGTTCGCCGCACCCTATTACGTGTTCAAGGATGCCGGCGCCGAGGTGACGCTCGCCTCGCCCAAGGGCGGTCAGCCGCCGATCGACCCCGCCAGCGACGCCGAGGACGCACAGACCGACGCGACCCGGCGCTTCCGCGGCGACGCGGCGGCGCAAGAGGCCCTCGCCAGCACAGACAGGCTCTCGGCGATCGAGGCTTCGGGTTTCGACGCGGTCTTCTATCCGGGCGGTCACGGCCCGCTCTGGGACCTGGCCGAAGATGCCGACAGCATGTCCCTGATCGAGCGCTTCGCGGCCGATGACCGGCCCATCGGCGCGGTCTGCCACGCGCCCGGCGTCTTCAGGCACCCCAAAGCTGCGGACGGAAAACCGCTCGTCGCCGGCAAGCGGGTGACGGGCTTTACCAATGGCGAGGAAGCGGGCGTCGGCCTGACCGAGGTGGTTCCGTTTCTCGTCGAGGACATGCTGATCGCCAATGGCGCCGACTACCAGAAGGGGGATGACTGGGCCTCCTTCGTGGTGACCGATGGCAAGCTGGTGACCGGCCAGAACCCGGCATCCTCCGCAGAAACGGCGCGCAAGCTTCTCGCGCTCGTCTGAGTTCAAACCGATCGCGCATGGCGCGCACACGGCGGCCGCGGCGCGGTCCCCAGTCATCCGCATGGCGGCCGGCGCCTCAGGCGCGTGAGAGCTGCGTGCCCACCATGTGCGAGAGGTCGTAGATGGAGAACGGTTTCGCCAGCAGGCATGCATTCGGCAGCCGATCCAGATCATTCGTGAGCGACTCGGCGGCGTGGCCCGTAATGAAGACCGTCGGCGTGTCGGGCCGCCGTTCGAGCGCCATTCGCACCCAGCCTGGACCGTCGATTCCGGGAAGGCTGACATCGGTGACGAAGATATCCACATGCAGGTTTTCGTCGTCCAGCAGCTCGAGCGCCGTTTCCGCGGAATCGGCCTCGATCACGCTGAAGCCGCGGATCCGCAAGGCCCGCCCCGCGAACGCACGAACGGGTGCCTCGTCCTCGACGAGCAGCACGACCGCGTCACCCGCAGGCGCGGCCTCGCGCGTTCCCGCGACAGGGCCTTGCGCGTCCGCCGGCGCCGACGCGGGCAGATACAGCGTGAACACGGCGCCCGCGCCCGCCTCGCTGTCACAGAAGACGAACCCGCCCGACTGCTTCATGATCCCGTAGACCGTGGACAGGCCGAGCCCCGTGCCCTCGCCGACGCGCTTGGTCGTGTAGAACGGCTCGAAGACGCGATCCAGTTTCTCCGGCTCGATCCCGACACCGGCATCGGTGATGGTGATCCTGATGTAGTCGCCGGGCGGAACCACCGCGCGATCGCGGCGAAGCTCGGTGTCGAGCCGGCAGGGCGCCGCCGCGATCGTGACGTCGCCGCCTTCGGGCATGGCATCGCGCGCGTTGACGACGAGGTTCATCATCACCTGCTCGAACTGACGCTTGTCCGCGTGCAGGTGCAGCGGCTCCGCCGCGAGGTCGAGCACGAGCCGGACACTCTCCCCCACGAGCCGGTTGAGCAGATGCGTCAGATCCGAGAGCGTATCATGCAGGTCGAGCAGCTCGGGTTTGTGCGCCTGCTTGCGCGAAAATGCGAGAAGCTGGCCGACGAGGCTGGCGGCCCGGTTGGCGTTATGGTGGATCTGGATAAGATCGGGATAGTCGGGATCGTCTTCCGCATGACGCAGCAGCAGCAGGTCACAGTGACCCGATATCGCCGTGAGAAGGTTGTTGAAGTCATGCGCGACACCACCGGCGAGCTGCCCGATCGCCTGCATTTTCTGGCTCTGGACGAACTTCGCTTCAAGGTTCTTGAGTTCCGTGGCATCACTGATGACCGCGATCAGGACCGCGTCGCCCGATGCGTCACCGCTGCGCAGGGTGACCTGCACGAAACGTTCCGGGTCGACTCGGCATGCGCGAAGGATCTCCGGCTCACCAAGGGTCCGCCCCTCCAGCGCATCGCGCAACCAGGCCCCGATCGGGCGGCCGAGCCCCTCGACGAGTTCGGAGAATGGCACCGGGGTCGTGGCAATCTCGAGCAGGCGCCGCGCCTCGGCGTTATCCTGGACAACATTGCCATCGGCATCGAGACCGATGAGCGCGACGGGAAGCGACTCGAAATCCTCGAGTGTCCCGGCCGCAAGCGCCGGTTCATGCGCTGTCCGGCCGATCTGTGGGGGCAGGAAGTAACACGCCTGCCGCCCCTGCTCCTGCGGCTCCTGAACCAACCATTTGCGCAGCGGTCCTTGCGGCGTAACGAGATCGACCGGGCCGCTCGCGACGCCGGGGTCATCGGTGAGGATCTCTCCCAGCGATGCAGGACTGTCCGCCATGAGGTTTCGGAGCGCGGCGTTGAGCTCGAGAATCGTGCCGTCCGGCGCCGTGATCGCCGCCGGGACCGCAAGCGGGTCCGGGCCGAACCCGCCCGAGGTGGGGCCAGGCAGCGCTTCGACGCGCCACAGGCAGCCCGACGGACGCAGACTGTGGGCCGATAACCTCAGATGCCCGTCACGCGTGGGAAAGTCACGCACCGCATGGCCGGTCCGGGCCGCAGCAGCCTGGATCTGCGGCAGAAGCGCGCCGGGGCTGGCGAGAAAGCCACCGAGCGCCTTCGTCACGGGCTCGCCCTGACAATGCCCGAAACGCGCGCGCGCGGCGCCATTCTGATGCCGCACCAAACCCGCATCGTCGGTCGCGATGCACGGGGTCGGATCGTCGGCGGTCACCGCGCCCACCCGCGCGCGCAGACGCCGGTCGCCCAGCGATGCGACCCACCGCTGAAGGCCGATGAGCGCGGCAAGCGCGAGCAGCGTCGCCCCGATCGCCAGAATAACGACGCGGTACGGGCCTGCCGGTACCAGCAACGTGCCGGCGAGGGCCGCTGCTGCGACGACAAGGAGCAGCGTGACGGATGGTCGCGCCGCCCGCTCGCCCGAAAATCCGCGCCGCCCCGACATGGGCAAGCTTGCCACGATCACCCCCTGCTCACGCCACGCCCCCACCAGAACGCAGTCGAGTTAATCATGTATTAACAGGAAGCCTGATGAAGTCGACGCCGCGCGGTGCGAGGACTGCGCGATGGCCGAAGGGAAACGACCGCGTTACGCCCGGCTCTGCGCCGGCGGTGTTGAATTCGCAGGCTTGAGGTGTTCGAGAACGTTCTTGCGCAACGCGCGCTCGGCACGATGATGGGGCCGCAAATCACCCCGTTGCGATACGAATCGGAGAAGACTTCATGACCCCACAGCACGTCCCGGACGCCGTGTTTCACACACGCGTGCGAAATCCCGCGCTTTCGGGCGACAATCCCTTCGAGTGGCAGGACATTACCAGCGACGCCGTGTTCGCCGGCAAACGGGTGGTGCTCTTTGCGGTGCCCGGGGCGTTCACCCCTGCGTGTTCAGATGAGCATTTGCCGGGATTTGAGCGCCACCATGACGATTTCATCGACGCCGGCGCCGACAGTGTGGTCTGCCTCGCGGTCAACGACGCCTTCGTGATGTTCCAGTGGGCCAGGTCGCGCGATGTCGAGAAGGTGGTCATGCTGCCCGATGGCAACGGGGAGTTCACCCGCAAGATGGGCATGCTCGTCGACCGGTCCGCGCAGGGCATGGGCTTTCGAAGCTGGCGCTACGCGATGCTGGTCGAGGATCGCGAAATCGTCACGCTGAACTCCGAACCCGGCTTTCGCGACAATCCCCCCGGCGTTCCGCTCAAGGTCTCGGGCGCCGAAACCATGCTCGCGCATCTGCGTGGACGCGAATGAGAGACCGGATGACTGACGCGTTGCCGTGCCCTGAAAAGCGCGCCGAAGGCCGATGCACGCTCCCCGGCGCGTGCCGCGATCCCATCATCGCCGTCACCCCCCTGCTCCGACAGGAGAATTGAAACCGCGGTCGCACCGCAAAACAACCATGGTTTCTCAACAGAATTAGCCCGTTGCTGTCACTCAACGAGATGGAATGCAGCGGCGCAGCGACACCGAACCAGCCACTCGTAGTTCTTCCAGCTGATCCGGTGGAGCAGCGTCGGCGGCGCCTACCTCGCGACCACTTCCCGCTTTGGCGCAACTTGCATTCGCAGTCGCAGTTGCGGGGATGCCGACGATCCGGCCGAACCGTTGCGCAGAATCGCAGCGGCGGTGTGCAGTGTCTGCCGCCATTCATGCGCGGCGCGTGGGTGGAGCGAGATGAACTGGACGAGCGCCATGGCACACGCCAGCACAACCGGATAAAGTCTTTGCAGCGCGCGCGTGGGGGCCGACTTTCTCGCCCCATTCGGCTCTCTCATCGCCCGCTCGCGACGCGCAGTGAGCTCAAGAACCGACGTGGCGTGTTGGGCGCCGCCCATGCCAGCGCCGCATGATGACACGAACCTCCGACCGCTCGGCGGACCCCGCCGGAGAACGCTCATCCTTTCGAGACTGAACAAGGGCCCCTGCATGACCGATACGATCCCAGTCGAGAGCCTGCGCGCCGCCGTCGACGACGCGTTCAGCGCTCAGTCCCGATTTCTCGCCGATTTCGTGGCCATCCCAAGCTTGCGCTTCGCGGAGGGCCCGGCGCAGGATTTCATGGCCGATGCCCTGCGAGAGCGCGGCTATGACGTCGATGACTGGGCGCTCGACCTTGCCGATCTGGAGCCGCTGCCGGGCTTCGGCCCGATCGAGGGATCGGAGGCGGGCCGCTTCGCGAGCGCGCGCAGCGTCGTCGGCACGCATCGCCCGCGCGGGCCGGTCAAGGGGCGCTCGCTGATCCTGCAGGGCCATCTCGACGTGGTGCCGGAAGGCCCGGTCGAGATGTGGAGCACGCCGCCCTACGCCCCCGAGATCCGCGACGGGTGGATGTATGGGCGCGGGGCGGGCGACATGAAGGCCGGCACGACGGCCGCGCTCTTCGCGCTCGATGCGATCCGCGCGGCGGGGTATGAGCCAGCCGCAAGGGTGCATTTTCAATCGGTCATCGAGGAAGAATCCACCGGCCTCGGCGCGCTTTCGACGCTGCAGCGCGGCTACCGGGCGGATCTGTGCGTGATCCCCGAGCCCTCGAACCTATCCGTCAACCGCGCCCAGATCGGGGTCGTGTGGTTCAAGCTGCGGGTGCGGGGCCGGCCCACCCATGTCGCCACCGCCGGCGAAGGGTCGAACGCGATCATGGCCGCCGTTCACCTGATCGAGGCACTGCAGGGGCTGGAGGCCGACTGGAACGCCCGCGCCGCCGAGGACCCGGTCTACGCGGACGTGCCGCATCCGCTGAATCTCAATGCCGGCAAGATCGCGGGCGGCGACTGGGCGAGTTCGGTGCCGGCCTGGTGCGATGTCGATTGCCGGATGGGCCTGCTGCCGGGCTGGTCGCTCGACGCGTGCAAGGCCGAGATCGCCGCGTGCATCGCGGATGCCAGCCGCAGCCATCCCTTCCTGTCAAACAACCCGCCCGAGGTGGTCTGGAACGGCTTTCAGGCCGAGGGCTATGTGCTGGGCGATGACGCCCGGCCCGGCCTCGACACCCTGCACGCCGCCCTGCGCGATGTGCAGGGCGCCGATGCTCCCCTGCCCGAGCACCGCATGACCGCGCTGACCGACACGCGCTTCTACGGCCTCTATTACGGCATCCCGTCCTTCTGTTTCGGCCCGCATGCGCGCAACATCCACGGCTTCGACGAGTGCGTCGATCTGGACTCGGTGGCGGAGGTGACGCGCGTGCTCGCGCTCTTCATCGCGCGCTGGTGTGGCCTCAACCGTCTGGAGGGCTGAGGGCGCGCGCCGGCGGTCGCGGCGCGAGCCCGGATGCACGGTACGGATAAGCTGCGCGCCGCTGCGTCCGCTCAGTCCCAGGTTTCGGGGCGGATTACCCAGTTCCGGCCGGGGATCGCGTCGAGCAGGGTGCGGGTATAGTCGTGCCGCGGGTCGGCGAACACCTCACGGCAGCGGCCGGTCTCGACGATGCGGCCTTCCTTCATCACCGCGATGCGGTCGCAGACCTGCGCGGCCACCCGCAGATCATGGGTGATGAACAACATCGACAGGCCGAGCTCGCGCCGGATCCCGTCAAGGAGCGCGAGCACCTGGGTCTGCACCGACACATCGAGCGCCGAGACCGGCTCGTCCGCGATCAGTAGCGACGGGTCGAGCGCGAGGGCGCGCGCGATCGAGATGCGCTGGCGCTGGCCGCCGGAGAATTCGTGCGGATAGCGCCGCGCAGCCGAGGCATCGAGCCCGACGAGCTCGAGCAGCTCCTCTGCCCGCGCGCGCGCCTTGGCGCGCGGCGTCCCGAACGCCACCGGCCCCTGCGCGATGATGTCGGCCACCCGGTAGCGCGGGTTGAGCGAGGCGTAGGGGTCCTGGAACACCATCTGCACATGCCGGCGCACCGGGCGGAACTGGCGCCGGCTGAGCTTGGCGAGGTCGTGGCCCTGAAACAGGATGCGCCCGCCATCGGCACGGTGCAGCCCCACGATGCAGCGCCCGAGCGTCGACTTTCCCGAGCCCGACTCGCCGACGATCCCCAGCGTCTCCCCGCGGTGGATGTCGAGCGTGACATCATCGGCCGCCACCAGCGCGCGCCCGCGCTTGAACAGCCCGCCGCCGATGTGAAACACCTTGCGCACGCCCTCGGCGGTCAGGATCGCGGGCTGGCCCTCCGGGTCGAAATCGGCGCGGTGGACGATGTCATGCGGCACCGCCTTGATCAGCTCGCGGGTATAGGCGTGGCGCGGCTTGTTGAGCACCTGCTCGGCGCTGCCATATTCGACGCAGCGGCCGTGCTGCATCACCGCGACGGAATGCGCCACCTCGGCGACCACGCCGAAGTCGTGGGTGATCAGGATCACCCCCATGCCGTTGCGCTGCTGGATCTCCGCGATCAGCTCGAGGATCTGCTTTTGCGTGGTCACGTCCAGCGCGGTGGTGGGCTCGTCGGCGATCAGCAGGTCGGGCTCGACGGCGAGCGCGATGGCGATCATCACGCGCTGGCGCTGCCCGCCCGACAGGCTGAACGGGTAGCTGCGCTGCAGCTCTTCCGGGTTTGGCAGGCCGACATCGCCCAAAAGCTCGACCACCTTCGCCTCGCGCCCGCGCGGCGACAGGGTGGTGTGCAGCTTGAGCGCCTCCTCGATCTGGTCGCCTACCCGCATCAGCGGGTTGAGCGAGGTCATCGGCTCCTGAAACACCATGCCCATCCCGGTGCCGCGGACCGCGCGCTGGCGCCGCGCCGGCATGGTCAGCAGATCCTCCCCGTTGAGCCGCGCCGCACCGCCGTCGACATGCACGTCGGGCTCGGGCAGAAGCCCCATGATCGCATGCGCCACCATCGACTTGCCCGAGCCGGACTCGCCCACGATGCACAGGATCTCGCCCGCCGCGACGGTGAGGCTCACATCCTCCACCGCGAGCGGGCGCTCGCCCCCCGGCGGCAGGCGCACATTCAGCCCCTCGAGCTCCAGCACCGGCGCGCCCGCCATCAGCCGCGCCTCTTGCGGGCGAGCTTGGGGTTGAGCGCGTCGTTGAGCCCCTCGCCCACGAGGTTGATGGCGAGCACCGTGAGCAGGATGGCGATGCCGGGAAAGAAACTCATCCACCAGGCCTGCCGGATCACCGTGCGCGCCGCGCCGATCTGGTAGCCCCAGCTCATCACGTTGGGATCGCCGAGGCCGAGGAAACTCAGCGCGCTTTCGAGCAGGATCGCCGTCGCCACCGTCAGCGAGGCGGCGACGATGATCGGCGACAGGCTGTTGGGCAGGATCTCGCGCAGGATGATGTGCGGCGTGGACTGCCCCGTGGTCACCGCGGCGAGTACGAATTCGCGCGAACGCAAACTGAGGAATTCGCCGCGGGTCAGCCGCGCGAGCGGCGGCCAGCTCACGATGGCGATCGCCGCGACGAGGCTGGTGATCGAGGGGGTGAAGATCGCCACGATCACCACGGCGAGCACGAAGTTGGGGACGGTCTGAAAGAGCTCGGTAAAGCGCATGATCGCGTCATCCACCCGGCCGCCGAAATACCCCGCAAGCGCGCCCAGCGTCACCCCGACAAGCAGCGCCGCGAGGCTCGAGACGAGCCCGATCAGCAGCGACACCCGCGCCCCGTGCACCACCCCCGCGGCGATGTCGCGCCCGAGCGTGTCGGTGCCCATCACCGCGCCGTCGGTCATCGGCGGCTGAAACGGCGTCGCGTTCATCGCCCAGGGGCTCGCCGGGTAGATGAACGGGGCGAGCGCGGCCACCGCGATGATCACCGCGAGGATCACGAGCCCGATCACCGCGCCGCGATTTCCCGCAAAGGCTCTCCAGAAATCGCGGCTCATCTCATTTCACCTCGATGCGCGGATCGACGAGGGTGTAGATCAGGTCGGTGACGATGTTGAACAGCAGCACGAGGATCGAGGTGACGACGAACACGCCCAAGAGCACCTGGTAGTCGCGTTGCAAGAGCGCGTTGAACGCCAGCCGCCCGATCCCCGGCCAGGCGAACACCGTCTCGACGAGGATCGAGCCGCCGATCAGGTGGCCGGCCTGGAACCCCGCGAAGGTGATCACCGGCAGGATCGCGTTGCGCAGGATGTGATGCGTCATCACGTTGCGCTCGCTCACGCCCTTCGAGCGCGCCGTCTTGACGAAATCCATCTGGTGAACCTCGAGGATCGAGGAGCGCGTGAGGCGGGTATACACCGCCATGTAGAACAGCCCCAGCGTGAGCACCGGCAGGATCAGGTGGCGCCCCACATCGAGGACCCGCGCAAGCCCGATACCCTCGCGCCCGATCGACTCGAATCCGAAGGAGGGCAGCCAGCCGAGCTGCACGCTGAACAATAGGATCAGCATCAGCCCGAGCCAGAAGAGCGGCGTCGCATAGCTGATCAGCGCGAGGGTGGTAATGGCGGTGTCGGACCATCGCCCCACATTCATGGCCGCAAGCGTGCCCAGAAGCACCCCCATCGCGAGCGCGAACACGAAGGCCGTCACCGTCAAGAGGAGCGTCGCCGGCAGCCGCTCCATGATCAGTGAACTCACCGGTTGGTTCTCGCGGTAGGAAAAGCCCAGATCGCCCTGGAACACGGCCGCGACATAGGTCGCCATCTGCTGCGGCAGCGGCTCGTTGAGCCCGAAACGCTCGCGCAGCCGCTCGACATATTCCGGATCGGCCGCGCCGGCCTCGCCGGCCATCACCGAGGCCGGATCCCCCGGCGCCGCGCGGATCAGCGTGAAGTTGATCAGCACGATGCAGAACAGGATCACCGCCGCCTTGAAGAGGCGCTGCGCGAGAAACCAGGCTAGCCAGCCCATGCATCACCATCCGTGTCGGGGGGCGCAAACGGGGGGCGGCATCCGCCCCCCGCGGCCGCGGTCACTGCCGGATCCAGGTATCCGCGAAGGTGTCGGCCACCCCGATCGCCGTGGTCGTGGCGTTCTCGACGCGGGTGTTGACGATGGTCGGGAACTCCATCTCCAGCAGCCAGATCACCGGCAGCTCGTCGGCGAGGATCTGCTGGACCTCCTCATACATCGCCGCGCGTGCCTCCGGGTCGTTCTCGGTGGCGGCATCGGCGAAAAGCTCGTCCACGCGCTCGTTGCAGTAGCCCATGGTGTTGGAAAACAGCACCCCCTCGCGGATATTGTCGCACACATAGGTGCGCGACACCCCGAGCGCCGGATCGCCGTACTGGTAGACGAAGTTCTTGGTCAGCTCGTAATCCCAGTTGGCCACGCGGTCGGCCCAGCCGGCCGAGTCGGTGCTGCGCAGGTTGACGTCGATGCCCACATCCCCGAGCGTTTCCGAGATGTATTCCGACAGCCGCGTGAAGGTCTCGCCGTAGGGCAGCGGCAGCAGTTCGACCTCGGCGTAGTTGCCGTCGTCATCCGGCTCGAGGCCCATCTCCTCCATCAGCTCCACGGCGCGCTCGGGGTCGTGCTCGTAGATGTGCACGTCGTCGGAGTATTCCACCGTGACCGAGTTGATCGGCCCCGTGGGGATGCGCCCGAGCCCCATGAAGATGTTGTCGCGGATGAACTCGCGGTCGAGCGCATAGAGCATCGCCTGGCGAAAGCGCGGATCGCCGAGCGGTTCGACGCGGTGATTGATCTCGATCCAGGCGAGCGGGGCGGCGATCTCGTAGCCCTCGGTGATGACCTCGAGATGCGGCAGCTCCTCGAGCCGCGGCACGTCGAAGGGCTCGATGTTGTTGAACGAGCTCAGATCGAG
>LFCJ01001041.1_pt1 | contig 18651 bp, 18 predicted proteins | sample 643141 | NCBI WGS metagenome assembly LFCJ01 (sample SAMN03766243, study PRJNA286221) | soda lake metagenome | biome: soda lake; feature: Kulunda steppe; material: water; isolation source: sample B1-Br-g2 brine of Lake Bitter-1 | place: Russia: Kulunda steppe | collected 2010-07
AGCCCCAGCCCACGGAAGGGTTCGAGGCCCGAACCGACGGGCGGCCCCGAGCCGATGCGTCGTGACCGTCCCGTCAAAAAGGGATCGCACCAGGCTCTCGCAAGCGGCCCGTACCCGCCACAGATCAGGAAAAACGATCGTGAACGTACTCCCCCGATCGAAGCGACAAAGGTAAGTTCTATACCGTCACGCTCAAAGGTCCACATGAGCGTATGAGTCAGTCTTACAATCGCGGTCTCATCGAGGACTTCAGTCGCTGGAAGGAGTTCTCGGCTGGCATGTGGGCGTGGATCTTCCACAAGTTCACCGGGTGGATGCTGATCGGCTACCTGTTTACCCACATCGCCGTGTTGAGTAGCGCTATCGGTGCCGCACAGGGCGAGACGATGATGCTCGCCGGCGAACAGGTCGACGTCTACACGGGCACGATTCAGGGGCTCGAGAGCCTCCTTATCATCCGCGTGCTCGAGGTCGGACTGCTGGCAGTTGCAGTCTTCCACATCCTCAACGGACTGCGCCTGCTGATGGTCGACCTCGGAATCGGGCTAGAAGCCCAGGACAAGAGCTTCTACGCCTCGTTGATCCTGACCGGCGTCATCACGGTCGCGAGCGTCCCGACGTTCCTGACGGGGGTGGGCTTCTAATGGCCGAACGCTACTCCTCGTTTACACCCGGCGGAACCGGCTGGTTGCTCCAGCGCATCACGGCGGCGTTTCTCGTCGTCGTGCTCGCGTTTCACTTCTTCCAGCTACACTTCGTCAACCACGCGGCTGACGTGACCTTCGCGGGAACGCAGGCCCGCATGGAGAACGTCGGCTACTTCCTGACCATGGTCCTGTTCCTGATCACTGCGACGTTCCACGGCGTCAACGGCGTCTACAACGCGCTGGTCAACCAGGGACTTTCCGGGACCCCAAAGAAGGTAGTCTTTGGCGTCCTGACTATCGCAAGTGTAGCGCTCGTCGCGCAGGGAACGTACGTTGCACTCGTCATGGCCGGAATGATCTAACATGAGCACTCAACAGCAAGAACCAGAAACCCAGGAAGCACCGCAAGACCCGGAGATGAAAGGCGCGGAGTCGCCGGTCGACGAGCGGGAGCGCGAGAGCGGTGTCGTCGACCAGACCTCGGCCGACGACGCCGACCTCGAGGGCGAGACGGTTCACCTCAAGGTGTTCCGCTACGATCCCGAAGTCGAGGCGAAACAGGAACCCCGCTTCGACGACTTCCACGTTCCGTTCACGAAGGGGATGACCGTCCTCGACGCGGTCATGTATGCCCGCGACGAGTACGACTCGTCGCTGACGTTCCGACACTCCTGCCGACAGGCCGTCTGTGGCTCCGACGCCTTCTTCGTCAACGGCAAGCAGCGACTCGGCTGTAAAACCCAGATCTCCGAGCTCGAACAGCCAGTCCGGATCGAGCCGCTCCCCCACCAGGAGGTCGTCAAGGACCTGGTCGTCGACATGGAACACTTCTACGACCAGATGCACGCCGTCGAGCCGTACTTCCAGAACGAGGATACGCCCGACGCGAGCGCTCTCGAGGAGCAGCGCCAGAGCCGCGAGAACCGCGAGAAAATCAAGATGTCCACCCGCTGTATCTGGTGTGCATCGTGTGTCTCCTCGTGTAACATCGCGGCTGGCGACAACCAGTATCTCGGGCCGGCGGCGATCAACAAGGCCTACCGGTTCGCGATGGACGACCGCGAACCCGAAGAGGTCAAAGAGCATCGACTCCGCATCATCGAGCAGGAACACGGCGTCTGGCGGTGTCAGACCCAGTTCTCCTGTACCGAGGTGTGTCCGAAAGACATCCCGCTCACCGAGCACATTCAGGCGCTCAAACGGGAAGCCGTCAAGAAGAACCTGAAATTCTGGTAAACCATGTACGAACACGACGTCATCGTGGTCGGCGCCGGTGGCGCCGGCCTCCGGGCCGCAATCGCAGCGCACGAGGCGGGTGCCGACACGGCGCTCGTCACGAAACTCCACCCGGTCCGCAGCCACACCGGCGCGGCCGAGGGTGGCATCAACGCCGCCCTCCAGGAGGGCGACGACTGGGAACTCCACGCCTACGACACCATGAAGGGCTCCGACTACCTGGGTGACGCCCCGGCAGTCGAGACCCTCGCACAGGACTCCCCCGAGGACACGATGCGCCTCGAACACTGGGGGATGCCCTTCTCGCGTGAGGAGGACGGTCGCGTCTCCCAGCGACCGTTCGGCGGGCTCTCGTACCCGCGAACGACGTACGCCGGTGCCGAAACCGGCCACCACCTGCTGCACGTGATGTACGAGCAGGTCGTCAAACGCGGGATCCAGGTCTACGACGAGTGGTACGTGATGAACCTCGCGACCACCGACGAACCCGACCCGAACGACCGAACTTGCCACGGCGTCGTCGCCTACGACGTCCAGTCCGGCCAGATCGAGGGCTTCAAAGCGAACGACGGCGTCATCCTCGCGACCGGTGGTCCCGGTCAGGCGTTCGACCACACCACCAACGCCGTCTCCTGTACCGGCGACGGACACGCCATCGCCTACCGCGCCGGCGTCCCGCTCGAGGACATGGAGTTCATCCAGTTCCACCCCACGTCGCTCCCATCGACCGGCGTCCTCATCAGTGAGGGAGTCCGTGGAGAGGGTGGGATCCTCTACAACGAGAAGGGCGAGCGGTTCATGTTCGAGTACGGCTACGCGAACAACGACGGCGAACTCGCCAGCCGCGACGTGGTCTCGCGGGCCGAACTCACTGAGGTCAACGAGGGCCGTGGCGTCAACGACGAGTACGTCTACCTCGACATGCGCCACCTCGGCGAGGAGCGCATCCTCGATCGACTCGAGAACATCCTCCACCTCGCGGAGGACTTCGAGGGCGTCGACGGCCTCGTCGAACCGATGCCGGTCAAGCCCGGCCAGCACTACGCGATGGGCGGCATCGAGACCGACGAGAACGGCCAGACCAACATCGACGGCCTCTACGCCGCCGGCGAGTGTGCCTGCGTCTCCGTCCACGGCGGCAACCGACTGGGCGGCAACGCCCTGCCCGAACTGATCGTCTTCGGCAAGCGCGCCGGCCGCCACGCCGCCGGCGAGGACCTCGGCGACGCCCAGATCGAGACCGGCTACGGCGAGGACGTCGAGGTCGAGACCGACGCCGACCTTCCCGTCACGCCCGGCGAAGTCGGCATCGAACCCGCCGACGACGGGGTCGCCGCCGACGGCGGTGTCACGGCCGACGCCGAAGGGCTTCTCGAGCGCACCGTCGAACGCGAGCGCGAACGCGTCGACCGGCTGATGGACAAAGACGACGGCATCCAGCACGCCGAAATCCGCCAGAAGCTCCAGAAGGCCATGACCGACTACGTCAACGTCTTCCGGACCGAAGAGGGAATCAAGAAGGCGCTGAAGGTCATCCGCGAGTGCCGCGAGGAGTACCAGCACGTCTACGTCGACGACCCGTCGCGAACGTTCAACACCGACCTCCAGCAGACCTACGAGACGCGGAACCTGATCGACGTTGCCGAGACGATCGCGCTGGGTGCACTCGTCCGCAACGAGTTCCGCGGTGCCCACTGGCGCAAGGAGCGCCAGGAACGTGACGACGAAAACTGGCTCAAACACACGCTGATCTCGTGGAACGGCGGCAAGCCCGACATCTTCTACCGCCCGGTTATCCTCGAGGGCGAAGAGAAGACCTACGAGCCCAAAGTCCGCAGCTACTGACGCCGATCGGTTTTTCGACGCGGTACTGTTCTCACGGGTGTGTACGAACGGACACCGGTAGGCCTATTCCCCACGCCCCGCTGAGACCCACTAGATGAGTCTCGAGCGATTCGTTCACGTCAATCTGGTGCTCGCTCCGCTCCTCGTCGCCGCTGGCTACCTGTTTCACGAGTCGCTTCCGGTCGTCGTGGTTCCGCTCGGGGCGGCCTATCTCACGGTCGTTCTGGTGCTCTCCTTTGCGTGGGGGATGTCGCGGCTGACGCTGGCCATAGACTCGCGGTGAGCCGGTCCCGGCACGACTTCGCCTCCGAAGCGCTCCAATCCGCCCTCCAGGAGGGTCTGCCAGGCAGCGACGGCGAGGGCAGGAACTGCTATACAGGCCGGCCCAGAGGAACCCGGTCTGTCTCGAGCCCCGTGATCGAGCCGATCTCCGTCCGAGCTCAAATACCGAGGCTCTCGAGGAGGTCGACGCCGACGTCGAAGTGGTCGATCAGCTTGTATCCGAGATAGATTCCGACGATACCCATGATGCCGGGAAGCTCCGGTGGAGCGGGAATCGGAATATTGAGAAAGCGAAACAGGGCTCCAGTAAGCAGGCCCGTCAGCAATGCGAGAGCGGTGAGCTGCGTCGACATACCGTCTGTCTCTTCCGGGACGGTACAAAAACGACACGCTCGATGGTCGTCGTCGACGACGGCGACCGCTTTCGCGTCGACTTTCGACGATCGTTGAAGTAGGATTTTAGTATCGTCGAAATAAACGCTCGCGTATGCAGTCCAAATCACGACAAGGCAGCGCCGTTTCGATTCCCGACGAAATCGAGTCGCCACGAGCGAAACTCGTCTACCTGTACGTGACGACTCGAGGCGAGACGACGGTCGCCCAGCTTCGGGACGACCTCGGGATGCGAACGGGAACGGCACTCACGATGCTCAGAACGTTGCGAGAGCGCGGCTATCTCGAGCGGCGGGGCGATCTGATCGAATCGGTTCGAACGTAGCGTCGCATCGAACGGAGCGTCGATCGGCGTCAGTACCGATCTGTGGCGTACTCTGTGCCGTCACGAGTGGTGATCGGCGACGGGCACTCGAGGTTGAGGACCCTTACAGTTCGATCCGTTCGACCAGCTGCTCGTGGGTTTCGTTGGTGTTGACCGCGACGATACGAATCTGGTCTTCGAGTCCCGAGCCGCTGAGTTTCGCCTTCAGGAGATTGTCGACCTGGTAGACGCCGGCCGCGTTGGTCATCGCGATTTCGACCATCACCGGCCGCGTCTCGCCTTCGTACAGCGAGACGCGTTTGATCGCCTGGCTCGAGAGGGTGTTGATCCCGCGGCCGCCGTGTTCGTACGGGATGCGCGAGCGGCCGCTCTCCATATCGAGGGCGTCGGCGACGCGGATCACGCCCGCTTCCGTGGTCAGCGGCGTCTCGGCCCGGTGGTGACAGAGGATCGCGTGCAGGATTTCGCCTTTCATCCGGACGCACTCCGCGACGTCGTAGAACTCCGGAAGCACCCGGTCGAGCACGTCCGAAGCCAGCGGAATCGAGTAGTAGGCGTGTTCGTCCCGGTGGACGAGGTGTCCGATGTCGTGTAACGTAGCCGCGAAGGCGATGATGATCGACTCGTCTTCCTCCGAGAGACCCTGCTGGCGGGCTCCGTTGAAGTCGACGTCGCTCGCTTTCAGCAGATCGTACAGACAGAGTGCACGGTTGCGGACGATCTCGATGTGCTTCGTGCCGTGGTCGTTGTACTGCATGCGATCGACCGCGTTGACGTTCTGGGCGTCGAGGTAGGTCGCGATCTCTTCGTCGGCATCGATGAACTCGAGAACGGCGTTGAGTTTCTCGTCGGGGAAGTTGTGCTCCCCGTCGGGATCGTAGACGCGGCGGGGTTCCTCAGAGGCGGCTGAATCGCTCATATTCGTACGTCTTCGGCCGACGAGAAAAGCCCTCCGCCAGCGGCGGACGGGCGATCTAGGCTGCGTCTTCGACGGCGGCTTCGACCTCGTCGTAGTCGGGTTCGACGCCGGGGTCGTCGCTGACCCAGGCGTAGGTAACCTCGCCGTCGCCGTCGACGACGAACACCGAGCGTTTGGCGACGCCGTAGACGCCGAGGTCGTCGAAGTCCATCGAGATGCCGTACTCGTCGACGATCTCGGCATTGAAGTCGCTGATCAGGCCGAACTCGAGGTCGTTCTGCGCGCGGAACTCGTTGAGGGTGAACGGCGAGTCACGGCTGACGCCGTAGACGGTCGCGTCGACGTCCTCGAACGCCGCGAGGCGGTCCTGGAACGTACACATCTCGTTGGTGCAGACGCTCGTGAACGCGCCGGGGAAGAACGCGAGGACGATCGGCGCTTCGTCCGTGACGCGCTCTGACAGCGAGAATGACTCGACGTCGCCGGTTGCAAGCGGGGCAGTGAAATCGGGGGCTGCGTCTCCAGTTTCTACCATCGACAGTCCGTTACGTTCATACGGGAAAGACAGTTTCGTTCTCGGAAGTTCACACCAGTCGTGGGCATCCCCGCCGCTTCTTCGGTCACGGATTTACTCTTCGAACCACTGGCCGGATGCACGCGGTTGATCGATAGCCCAGCGCGTCCAGACCGCGATCGGTCGCGTGAGGATCGTTTCCCGACGGTCACCCGGGGCCGACGCTGTCACGGCGTCGCGACCGGCGACCCGAGCTCGGTTCGACCCGGTCGACCGGTTCCCCGGGAGCCGACCGATTTATGTGGACCCAACAGCGTCGATCCCGCCGGAATCCCTCGAGAACGGGAGGTTCGCTGACGCGTGCTTTACTGTGTGGTCCAAAAAGGTTATAATTGCCAGCGGGTAAGCCACGCATAGAGATGGTAGCCGAAATCGCACCGCTGTTCATCCCCGGCGCACCCGGGGGTCCGGAACTACTGATCATCCTTTTCATCGCCATCTTGCTATTCGGGGCCAACAAGATCCCGAAGCTGGCCCGATCGACGGGGGAAGCCATGGGCGAATTCCAGAAGGGGCGTGAAAAGGTCGAAACGGAACTCGAGGAGATGCGCGAGACGGGTGACTTCGACGACGTCGACGAGGACGACGACGATTTCGTCGACACGGAGCCTGTCACGGCCGAGGAAGACGAGGAAACGGAAACCGAAACCGAAACAAACTGAACCTTTTCTCGGGGCGTGTGGCCTAGCGGAGAGGGCAGGAGGTTCCTAACCTTCTGATCGTGGGTTCGAATCCCGCCACGCCCGTCTGCGACGAACGGACGTGAGGAGCAGACGGGCACGGGATTCGAATCAGGGAGTGGAGCAACGCGGAACGACCGCGGTTCGAATCCCGCCACGCCCGTGCAAGGAGCCGACGAGCGAAGCGAGAGAGGCCGTCTCGCCATCAGGTTCGAATCCCTCCATGCCTGTTCTATCTGCCAACGGTGTACACACCAAGCGCACAGTCGTCGTGCGAAAGGGCTGCCTGCCCCTCGACGAATCCGGGCCGACCCCGGCGTCTCGGTCGACGGTGTAGCCGGTGGTGAAGTATCCGGCTGGACCGATCTTCCTGATGGACGAGAGGCTGTACGGTCAGGTGGTGTTCGGGGCTCCGAATCGGGTCAGGGGCTCGAGCTCTTCCTCGGAGACGTCGTCGAACGCGGCGCGAGCGATGACGCGGCGATGGACCTCGTCGGCACCGTCGACGATGCGGAACTGCCGGACAGACTCGTAGAAGTCTGACAGCGGGAGGTCTTTCCCGATGCCGTTTGCACCACAGCACTGGACCGCGAGGTCGATGGCGTCCTGAGTGACGTTCGCGGTGAACACCTTGCACATCGAGACCTGGACGCGGGCCTGATCGCCGGCGGCGATACGATCGGCCGCGTCACGGATCGCCGTTCGGGCGACGTGGAGGTTCGTCTCGGCGTCCGCGATCCGGTGGCGAAGCGATTGCTTGTCCGACAGCCTCGAGTCGAACCCTTTCCGTTCGCTCAGGTACGCTTTGGCGATCTCGAGCGCGCGCTGGGCCATCCCGGAGTACCGCATGCAGTGGGTCAGGCGGGCAGGGCCGAGCCGTTCCTGGGCGTGGACGAATCCTCGATCGAGGTCGCCGAGCAGGTGCTCGTCGGGGACGCGGACGCCGTCGTAGCGAATCTCGGCGTGTGAGGCGCCGCGGTTGCCCCCGCCCATATGTGGGACGTCCCGAAGCACCTCGACGCCGTCGGCGTCGGCCGGGACCAGAAAGAGCGAACACCCCTCGTAGGGGTGGGCGTCCGGATTCGTCCGCGCGAGGACGATCAGGAGGTCCGCCTCGACGCCCTGGGTCGTCCACCACTTGTGACCGTCGATGACCCACTCGTCGCCGTCCCGCGTCGCGGTGGTCTGGATCATCTTCGGGTCCGAGCCGGCACCCTGCATCGGTTCCGTCATCGAGAATCCGGAGGTCAACTCGCCCGCTACGAGGGGCTCGAGATACGTCTCCTTCTGGAGGTCGTCACCGGCCAGCTCGAGGAGGTGCATGTTGCCCTCGTCGGGCGCGTCGACGCGCATCGCGACCGATCCGAGGAGGCTCCGTCCTGCCTCCTCGAAGGTCGGAAGCGCATCGCGGAAGCTGAGTCCCATTCCGCCGTACGCTTCGGGAATCTGTGGTGCGTAGACGTCGTACTCCCGCGCCGCCTCACGGAGTTCTGCGACGGTGCCGCTCGAGACAGTCATCCCCCCGGCTCGCGCTCGTTCGATCGGGAGAACGACCTCGTCCATCAGCTCACGGGCCCGCGATGCCACCGCCTGCGCTCGTTCAGAGTCATCGTATCGCATACGACCGTGGACTCAGCGGTCGCTCAAATGATCGGCGGCTCCTCTCAGCCCCGGGGAACGACGGGAAAGTTTTTAACGATGTTTTCCAATCGGGAGCTATTGCTTAACACACGCTTTCGGGAGCTGGCTCTGTGAAGGGGTGTAAAACGAGGGTCGCCGGAGAGGGACCGGCCCCTGGACCGTTATCTCGCCGTCCAACCGCCGTCGACGGAGAGACAGGCGCCGGTGACGAACCGCGCTGCGTCGCTCGCGAGGAAGACGACCGGGCCGGCGATCTCATCGGGGTCTGCGAACCGGTCGAGCGGTGTCCGCTCGAGGATCGATCGTCTGAGCCCGTCGTTCCCCTCGAGGTCTTCGGTGAGTTCCGTCGAGACGTAGCCGGGTGCGACGGCGTTGACCCGAACGTCCGGCGCCCAGTCGAGGGCCATGCTCCTGGTGAGCCCAACCAGCCCGTGTTTCGAGGCCACGTAGGGGTGCTGGCGGGGGAGACCGACGACGCCGCCCACGCTCGCGACGTTGATCACCACAGCGTCGTCGCTCTCGAGGAGAAACTCCGCGGCGGCCGTCGTTACCTCGTAGGCGCCGGTGAGGTTGACCTCCAGGACGCGCTCGACGCTCTCGCTCGAGACGTCTTCGGGGCGGCCCAGCGCATCGTCGGGGTTGAATCCGGCGTTGTTGACGACGACGTCGACGCCGCCGAACGCCCCGACCGCCTCGCTGACGACGCGTTCGACGGCATCGGGATCGGTCACGTCGGCGTCGACTGCGAGGGCCGCACCGCCGTCGTCGGTGATTCGGTCGGCGACGGCGTCGATCTCCGTCCTCGAGCGAGCGGTCGGGACGACGGCAGCGCCGGCGTTCGCCAGTTCGATCGAGATCGCCCGTCCGATCCCACGGCCGCCACCGGTGACGATCGCAGTCCGCCCCTCGAGGTCGAATAGGTCACTCATCACGTATCGATGAACCGTCAGCACACATCAAGCTATACCGTCGAGCACGACGGTTCACGAACCGAGTGGGCGTGATCTCGTCGACTGACGGTTCGGGCTACCGATCGAGCGTCCGTGATCGACCGGCAATTCGGCCGTCAGTTGGTGACGGTCGAACCAGGGTCCCTCAGAATTATAGTTGTGCTAACACGTTGGGTGAGCCAGAGTATATATTTCCGACCATCAATGTAGATATAATGTCCGGTCCGATCCCGGTGGCCAACGGAGAAACGCCCTAAATAGTGACTCTACTCGTGAAATTTGGTCAGCTAATAAACAGGCGGTCTGTGCGTACAGAAAATTATCAGAACTGGTAATCAGCACCTGAATTTTTTGAAGGGAGGGTGTCTAGTTGAATCCAATGGCTATTGACGAGGCCGACCAGTCAGACGCCGGGGACTTTTCCGATGGCGAGGCGTCTGACTCAGCGTCGGAGGAAGCGAAAGACGGTGTCGCCGACGCCTACTTGCGTCGTCGCGTCCGTGTCGGCGCGTACACGTGGGCCGAGTTCATGGACGAACACGGATACGGCGACGAGGTGTCCGACCTGTACCCGTCCGGTCCGGAACCGGAAGAACAGCTCGGCCTCGACACCGACGAGGGGACCGAACCCACGGTTCCACGCGGCGACGACTGGGACGGCGTTTCGTTCGATCCCGAACGGTACCTGGGATTTCACCCGGACGACCTCGAGGATCGGGTGTTGCCCGTCGCCGGTGACAACCGTGACGTCCTCGAGAACCGCTTTCTCGAGTACGTCGACCCGGAGACGACGCCGGTCGTCAAAGACGTCTGGACCTGGGAACACTACAAGTGGGAGTACTACTACGACGACGACGGGAGCCGACCTCGCGACGAAAACGATGAGATCGTTCCACACGACGACGAGGCTGCGCTCGGATTCGATCCCGACGAGACGGAAGCCCGTCTCGCCCAGGCCGGCAGCGTCGCGTCGGCGCTGGCTGACGTCGTCGACGAACGGACGGTCAACGTTCAGGAGGACCTCGACGAAGACGAGTTCTTCTCCAACGTCGACGGCACGACGACCGTCACCAACCGGTACGATCTGGAGAAGGCGGTTCCGCTCGATAAGAAGCGCCACTTCCGTGAGGTCGAACGATACTGGGTCAACAAACCCTACGCCTGCGTTGTCATCTTCCACTCCGAGAAGGAAAACGAGAAAAAGTACTACGTCGTTGAGCCGTACGTAAACGAGATCGAATCCGAACTGACGGAGTTTCTCTCCGGGAAACTCCGGACGGCGATCAAGTACTCCGACGAGGGAATCAAGGAGAAAGCCAGCGAGGACGGCCGGCGGTCGGTCATCGAAGCCGAGACGCGGCGCCTGCTGAAACGGTACGACCTCTTCGAGAAGACGGCCAGCCCGATCAGCGACGGTTTGCTCGAGTCGGTGAAGTCGATGTTCGCCGACGACGAGACGGACGACGAGACCGACGACGACCACGACGAGGAACCCGTCGCCGGAACCGACCTCGAGGGCATCGAGGTTCGGCCGGAGCCGATAATTCTCGCGGAAGACCCGGACACCCTGAACGAGTACCAGGTCGAGAAACTGCTGTACCTGCTCAAACGCGACTTCATCGGCTACGAACGGATCGACGGCATCAAACACGACATCAACGTCGAGGACATCTCCTGTGACGGGTACAACTCGCCCGTCTTCGTCTACCACTCAGAGTACGAGCAGATCATCAGCAACATCTACCACGGCGAGGACGAACTCGACGACTTCGTCGTCAAACTCGCCCAGCGATCGGGCAAGGGGATCAGCAAGCGGCTGCCCCAGGTCGACGCGACGCTGCCCGACGGCTCGCGTGCCCAGTTGACCCTCGGTAAGGAGGTCTCCGACCACGGGACCAACTACACCATCCGTCAGTTCAAGGACGTCCCGTTCACGCCGATCGACCTCATCAACTGGAACACCTTCTCGCTCGACGAGATGGCGTTTCTCTGGCTGGCCATCGAGAACCACAAGAGCCTGATCTTCGCCGGGGGGACCGCATCCGGGAAGACGACCTCGCTGAACGCGGTCTCGCTGTTCATCCCCTCGAGCGCGAAAATCGTCTCCATCGAGGACACCCGCGAGGTCGAGCTCCCACAGCGAAACTGGATCGCGAGCGTCACCCGACCGTCGTTCTCCGACGACGAGCAGGGCGACGTCGACGAGTTCGACCTGCTCGAGGCCGCACTCCGCCAGCGACCCGACTACATCGTCATGGGTGAGATCCGTGGTGAGGAGGGCCGGACGCTGTTCCAGGTCATGTCGACGGGGCACACCACCTACACGACGTTCCACGCCGACTCCGTCGACGAGGTCCTCAAGCGGTTCACGACCGACCCGATCAACGTCTCGAAGACGATGTTCACCGCGCTAGATCTGGTCTCAATCCAGACGCAGACGAGGGTGCAGGGCCGAAAGGTCCGCCGGAACAAGTCGCTCACCGAGATCAACCACTACGAGGCCGAACACGACGAGATCAACGTCCAGGACGTCTACCAGTGGCAGGCCGAGACCGACGAGTTCCTCAAGATGGGCGACTCGAACACCTTAGAGGAGATCCGGTTCGATCGCGGCTGGAACCGCGAGAAGCTCGAACACGAGCTGTTCAAACGCGAGGTCATCCTCGCGTACCTGATCAAAAACGGCCTGAACACGTACGCGGAAGTGGCTGCGACCGTCCAGGCGTTCATCAACGACCCCGAGACGATTCTCACGCTCATCGCCAACGGAGATCTAGAGGAGAGCCTCGAGGATCTCCGCGAGATGGAGAGCGTCCTGATCGACGTCGACCCGGAGAAGGAAGCGCTCGTCCCGCGTCCCGACGCGACGACCGAGACGTACAACCTCTCCACGGATCTCCTCGAGCGAGCCGAGGAGTCGCTGTTCGAGGAGTACCGTGGACAGACCCCGAGTGGCCTCTCGAGTGCGCTCGGCGACGTCGAGGAAGAAGAGCCGATCGAACTCGAGGAGGACGAAGACGACGGGTTCGACTTCGACAGCGAGTTCGGTGACGACGGCTGGGAGTTCGACGACGCTACCACCTTCTCGACGGAGCAGGCAGATGACGAGCAACCAGCGTGGTTGACCGACGACGGCGATTTCGACGCTGCCGACGCTGGCGCGGACGAACAGGTGGCCGAGGCAGAATCGGACGTAGATGCGCTCGATCCCGCCGTCGACAGCGAGGGGGACGATCACTCCGCCCTGCCCGAGGCTGGGGCCGAGGCCGCTCCAGATACGATCGAGGCCGATACGGCGGAACTCGAGTCCCTGTTCGACGACATGGGTGAAACCCTGGAAACGATCACCGATCCCGACGACGAGCCGTCGACACCGGACGATGCCGGATCGATGTTCCCCGACGGGAAACTCGAGGCGGTCTTCGATCCGCGCGCTCCGGATGACGGGCCAGCAGCCGACGAAGCGGCGGCGGTCGACTCCGACCGCCAGGCCGAGGTGGAACTCGACCTCGAAGATGCGAGCGCGGCCGTCGGCGAGACGGACGGCTCCGACGACCGCGACGTCGGGGCTCCTCGAGACGAGTCGGAGGTCGACTCGGGAGATAGCTCGTCAGAGGAGCCGGATGAAGAGTCGGTGACGCACCCACGGGAGGAGGGAGACGAAGCGGCCGAAACCCACTCCAAAGCCGACGGAGATGCGATGGAGACCGACATCGAGGGAGATTCAACTCACTCCGGGTGGGACGAGCCGGAAACCGACGCCGGCGAGGGAACCGAGGGACCCGATGGATCGCAGGATCACCGAGACGAGGTCGTCCACGAGTTCGACGAAACCCACGACACTGACTCGGAATCCGACCACGACCACGGCCCAGATCCCGATCTGGAATTCGACCGCGACGCAGACTCGAGTTCAGAGACGGACGCTTACGACGAGGCGGGCGAGGACGCCGAGCCGGCCTCGGTCTCGAGCCGGGACTCCGGAAGCGACTCGATCTTCGGCTCCGAGTCCGAGTCGCCGTTCAGTGACGGTCCGACCGACTCGAGTGACGACGACGGATCGCTGTTCGCCGACGTGACCGAGGCGGCAGAGGGGTCGATCTTCGCGGACGACGACGGGGGCGACGAGGACCGAGACACATGAGCTTGCAAACAGGCGACCGATCAGCGACAGGTGGGGTCTCCACGAGCTCCGACGTTCTCGGCGAGCTGTTTTACCCGCTGTACGTCCGGGCGTTCGACGAAGACAGCGAGTTGGTCGCGGACGTCGAGACCAAACTCGCTCAGGCCCGGATGACGGATACGGTCGAACTGTACCTCTCACGGGCACTGGGCGTCGGTGTTATCAGCGGGCTCGTGCTGTGGTTGCTCGGACTGCTGCTCGGCTACGGCCTGTTCGGAACCGGATTCATCCAGATCGACCACCTGATCGGGATTCCGGTTGGAAGCGAAACGGTTCTTCAGATCATCGAGGCGATCCGGATTCCAGCGCTGATACTCGGCATCGGCCTCGTGTTCGGCACTCTCGGATTCGGGCTCGGGTTCGGGTCGTTCGTGGCGATCCCCTACTCGCGTGCGTCCGCTCGAAAGCGCGAGATCAACATGTTGCTCACGGACTCCGTCTCGTTCATGTACGCCCTCTCCGTCGGTGGCCTGAACCAACTCGAGATCATCGAGGCGATGGCCCAGGCCGACGACACCTATGGCGAGGTCGCAAAGGAGTTCCAGAGCATCGTCAAAGAGACCGAGTACTTCGACGACGACTACCGGACGGCGATTCGAAAACAGGCTCTCGAAACCCCGAGTGACGAACTGTCGCAGTTTCTGACTGACATGCTGTCGATTGTCAACAGCGGCGGTGATATGCAGAGTTTCCTCGAGGACAAGAAGGAACTCCACATGCGAACCGCAAAACAGGAACAGGAACTCACGCTCGATACGCTCGAGTTGTTCGGCGAGATGTACATGACGCTCTCGCTGTTCCCGCTTCTGTTGATCATCATCATGGTCGTCATGCAGATGATGCCCGAGGCGGACGTCACCAACGAGATGCTCTACCTGACGGTCTACGCCCTCATTCCGCTGACCGGGATCGGCTTTCTCGTGTTGGTCTCGACCGTCAAACACGACGAGCCAGGCGACGGCTACCTCTCGATGGGCGGAACTGACCGTCGGGTCGAAGCCGAACGCGACAGTGGCGTCCTCGACCTCGGACTCGTCCGGCAGTTCACCGGCGAGCACAGCGTCTTCGACCGAATCAAAAACCGCGAAGGGACCTACGAGACGATGGAGGTGCTACGACGACCACACATCTTCTTCCGGGACAACCCGCTGTACACCCTCGTGGTGACCGTTCCGGCGTCGCTCGTCATCGTCGCGACGGCCATCATGGTCAGCTCCGTCCCCACCTCCTGGAGTGCGATGATCGCGAACCCCGTCTGGGGGACGTTCATTTACGTCTACGTTCCACTATACGTCATCGCGGTTCCGCTGTCGATATTCAGAGAGTGGAACGTCCGGCACAGAACCGCCGTCGTCGGCCAACTCTCCGAAGACCTCCGAAAGCTCTCGAGTTCGAACGACACCGGACTGACCCTGCTCGAGTCCTTACAGGCCGTCGCGGAGACGACGAGCGGCAAGCTCGCCCGCGAGTTCGAGATGATGTACACGAAGGTCAACTACGGGACGAGTCTGAAAGAGGCGCTCATCGAGTTCAACAACAAGTACCACATCCCGCGGCTCGCCCGGACGACGAGACTGATCACGGAGGCCCAGGAGGCGTCGAACCAGATCTCCGCCGTCCTCCGGACGGCCGCCCGCGCCAGCGAGAACCACGACGATATCGAACGCGAGCGCAAGTCCCGGACGCGCATGCAGGTCGTCATCATCATCATGACGTTCCTGACCGTCCTCGCGGTGATCGCGATCCTCCAGACCCAGTTCATCGATACGATGGCCGGACTCGAGACCGGGGAAACGGATGCCGACGCCGCTGCTGATGCCGAGGGACTCGCGGACGCGGACATGGCAGACAACATCCAGGTCGACATGCTCTCGACGTTGTTCTTCCACGCGATCACGCTCCAGGGAATCCTCGCCGGATTCATCTGTGGCTACATTCGCGACGCCGACATCCTGAGCGGGCTGAAATACGTGATCGTGCTGGCAACGATTGCGCTCGTCGGCTGGGCAGTGGTGGCCTGATATGACGCGAAAACCAATGCCTGAACGAGACGACGGCCCACGGAGACGGCGAACGATCGCCGTCGGGCTCGAGGAGCGGGCGCAGACGACCCAGGATTTCGCCGTCGGCATCGGCGTTTTCATCCTGGCGATCGCGTTCGTCTTCGCCTTCCTTCCGTCGATGTTGACGCCGTACGACGGCTCCGTCGGCGGGGCGGAGACGGCCCAGGCCGACCGCATCGCCGATCGGATCGTCGCCGACGCCTCGAGTGGAACCGCGAACGAACTCAACAGCACGGCGTTCGATCCGTTCACCAAAGAGGACCTGAGCGAGGGACTGGCGCTCCGGGCGAACGAGAGCGGCGACGTCGTCTTCGATAACGTCAACGTGACCGTCGAAGATCTGGAGGGGGATCCGATCGACACCGACGAGCTGGCCGGCGGCGAACAGTACGACGGCCAGGCGTCCGCGAGTGCCGCCCGAACCGTGACGGTCGACGGCGGCGAGTGTGAGCCAGCCTGCAGACTCGTCGTGAGGGTGTGGTAACATGAGAGGCAAATCGAACACGACGGAGCCAGAGCGCGGACAGGCGTTCACGCTCGAGGGGTTCTTCGGCGCGATCATCGTGTTGACCGCCCTCCTCTTTGCCCTCCAGGCGGTGGTCCTCACGCCGACGACCGGCGGGCTGGCGGATCGGTCCGTTCAGTCGCAGGTCCAACAGGAGGCCCAGGACGCGCTCGTGGTCTCGAATCAGGACGGGAATCTCTCGGAGACCGTCCGGAACTGGGACGGTGAGGGTGGATTTAACGAAACTGATGGCCAAACCGGCCCCGAAGGGAACCAAACTTACTTGACGGAGGGCTTTGATAACGTTTCCACACTCGGAAAGATACTGAATCAGAGCTTCGCCGAACGGGGCTGGAGCTACAACGTCGACCTCCACTACACGAACGAGACGGGTTCTCACGAGACGCGAACGCTCGTCTACCAGGGCAGCCCGTCGTCGGATGCAGTCACCGCGAGTTACACGGTGACGTTGTATGAGGCCCAGGAGGCAGGACCGAAAAACCTCTCCCAATATGACGAGGAGGCCGACTGGTCGATTCCCCGGTCTAGCGACTCCGATCACGTCTATAACGTCGTGGAGGTGCGAGTAACGCTATGGTGACCGACGATCACAGCCGTGGGCAGGTCATCCTCATCGGCGCGATCGCGCTCGCGTTCATTATCCTCGGTATCGTCGTCGTCTTCAACGGCGTCCTCTACTCGGAGACGATCTCCTCGAGTTCGACGAGCCAGGCGACGTCTGATGCAGACCTGACCGAACACGAACTCGAGACGGCGTTGATAGACATGAGCGACCAGCAAGAAGAGTGGACGGAGTCTGAATTCGAAACGAACGTTACCGAATTCGTGACGCTATACCAACAGACGAAAGCCACTAGTCGGGCAACGAGCGTCGACGTCGCACTCGAGGAAGACGACGTAATCATCGGCAACGGGTCCGAGCTAGGAGAAGGCACGAACGATCTCGAAGCGAATTCCGAGGAATCATTCAACATCACATATCTCGAGTTCGGTGTGAAAGATGCTGGGAATGGGATCGAAATCGAGGCCAATGCGACTGACGACACCTATGATACCAACATTACTATCGAGGGTGATGGCCCACCCTATGAGTTGAAAGACGATCATGGCAACGAATGCACGATTCATGCTCAGGAACTCTGGATCGACGTTAAAACAGGTCTGACGAGAACAGGCGAAGATTGCAGCGATCTGACCCTCATCGAATCGGAGGAGTACTACTACATCGAAATCAAAGTCGACGGTTCCAAAGGCAGCTATGCGTACGCCCATGAAGACATAGGTTCGGGCGACGTTCTCGCCGTCGACCTCGAGTACACGTACGAATCGAACGACGTCTCGATCAGCGACGATCGACGGATTAGAATCTACGGAGGTGAATCATGAGCCGTCACTTGCGAACCGACGACCGCGCGACCTCGATCGCGATCAACCACGTCCTCACCATCGGGATCACCACCCTCCTCATCGGCGTGCTCCTGACGGGTGCGGGTGGGCTGCTCGAGACCGAAACCGACCGCTCGGCGGAAACCTCACTCGAGACGGTCGGCGAGCGACTGGCGGGCGAGATCCACAGCGTCGACCAGCTCGCTACCCACGACGACGGTGGAACGGTAACGGTCACCGCAAAGCACCCGCGGACGGTGGCGAACTCCGGGTACACCGTCGAGATACTCGCGCCGGACGACTGTCGCGAGGCGCCGCTCATCAACGACTCCACGACGAACGAGTGTCTCGAGCTCACCTCGCAGGGAGCCGACGTGACGACCCACGTACCGGTGAAAACCGACAGACCGCTCGAGACGGGCGCGTCGGCGCAGGGTGGGACGATCGAGGTCGCGACCGAAGACGGGAACGTCACGATCAGGGGGGCGAACTGATGCGACGAACACAGCGATTGACGGAGACCGACGCCGACCGCGGCGTCTCCGAAGTGATCGCGTTCGTGCTGGTCTTCGGGATCATCTTCGGGTCAGTCGCGATCCTCTCGATGACGGGCTTTCAGGCGATGGAGAGCTACCAGGAGACCGAACAGCTCCAGAACGCCGAGCGAGCGATGGGTGCCCTCGCGGACACCTACAACGACGTGATGCGCTACGGCGGGATCGAGGAACGCTACGGCGAACTCGCATTGCAGGGTGGAACCGTCGTTACCGGGAGCGATGGCACGCAACTCAATATAACGGTCGGTGGCGACCATCTCGAGAACAGCAGCCATTTCGACGAGGAAGAGTTCGAGAGCGTCGCAGACGAGGGGGTCGTCTCCCTCGGCGAGTTCCGGTACGAACACGGCTCGGACGAGGTCGCCTACGACGGCGGCGCCGTCGTCCGGGCGAGCGAGCGCGACGGCGAGACGAACAGCGTCCTGCTCGAGGAGCCACACCTCA
>LFCJ01001042.1_pt1 | contig 18626 bp, 22 predicted proteins | sample 643141 | NCBI WGS metagenome assembly LFCJ01 (sample SAMN03766243, study PRJNA286221) | soda lake metagenome | biome: soda lake; feature: Kulunda steppe; material: water; isolation source: sample B1-Br-g2 brine of Lake Bitter-1 | place: Russia: Kulunda steppe | collected 2010-07
AACCTATCCCATAGGTCTCTTAAAAGTAAAAAAACCTTTTGAAATACAGCAAGCCACACACATGGGAGAGTACATGCAGCTGGCGCAGGAATTCCCAGCTCAGATGCAAGAAAGATTGGCAGCTGGGGGAGCGTTTTACAGAGCATGTGCGTGCTTGCTGCCATCTTCTAACTGCTTTCTTGCTCTATAATCACAAGCTTTGCATAGGTATCAGCATTCTACAGTAAGCGCCCCTAGAAGGTTCTGACAACTGGGGCGCATCAAAGGGATTGCCTACCTTTGAGGCACCGCTTGGGCGAGAGCTCTTGCCGCAGGAGCAGGAGCTTTTGCAGCCTGGGCACCAGGGAAGGCAGGAGGGGGCAGAGAAGGAACACTGCTGTCCTGCTTTGGCTGCACCACGATCTGGCCGGGCTTGGGCCTGCCATGGATGATGGTGTGGCTGAACTCGTGCTCCTACACACATATACACACACATACACACCCGTTGGTAGCATCAGGCCAGGCTCAGCTTGCAGCAGCTGAACTGTGCCGCGTGTGCTGCTGGCTGCTAGTCTGTGGTTTCAGCCATTGAAATGATTGACATCCATGCAATAGAGCCTAGGGGATAGCCCAAATCTGAATTCAAGGCTGGCAAAACGTGTTTGAATGATCATGGGGGGCACGGGCGCAATGGACCTGAGTCATGGGGCTCAAAAGCTCACCTGACAACATGCAATAAACCAGGGTGCTGACTCAAGTTGCTGGTTATCTTCAGCGTGCAGGGTGCTAAGACAGATCATGGAAGGCTGCCCAGAGGCCTCGCCAGTACCGATTTAATGACAACGCTCCTGCCCACCCGCCCGTCAGGTCATGTCCTGATCCCCAATCATTAACACGCCCCCCCCGCTCCTGACAAAAGCACACATTTGCCTAGTCGGGACCTCATGAGTGGGCATGGTTCTACCCGTGAGAGAGAACTGATGCATGGCAATTGAGCAACTGACCTGTAGAGTAGCCGAGAGGAACTTTGTGATTCGTGCTTTCACAATGGGCGTTGCGAGAATGTCATTGATGGATGGCCGCTTCTCCTGCAACCGCCCCAAGCAGTCCCACATGTACAGAGGCCTATCAAGGTTAAGCCCACAAACGGGCATGCCTGGCGCAGAAGGCACGCAAGAAGACGCGCGGAGAGAGGTGCAAGCATCGTCTCTTCTGAACAACAGTATACGTCAAACAAGAAACACCAATGCAAGGCAGACCTCAAGGACAATGGACCCTGCGCGCAGGCCCTGGGTGCTGGCTGGCGCGTCAAGGGGGGTGAAGGACAGCTCCTGTGCACAAAGCCTAGCTAAGCCTGTCAAGGCCCAAGCACACCAAGGTGCCACTGACCCAATTCAATGTGAAGATCCGGTCGATCAGGTCCCGCAGCTCTTTAGAGCGGGTGGCTGGGACAGGGTTGTACGTGCCCTTGACAATCTACAGGAACACAGAGTATCAGGGGCTCTCAGTGGGCCAGCAGCTTGTGGGACGCATGCGCAGGAGTAAGCTGGCCAGATGTCCTACATGCAGGCGTGCGCACGTGCTCAGTCCTCTATGTGTATGCATGCGCGCACATGTTTCGTGTGTGTGTGTGTCTGTGTGTCATGCACTACATGGGTATGGTTTTGCCGCATTTGTATGCAGTTTGGTCGTGTGCATGAGCGTGCCCACCCTCACCTTCTGGATGAGAGCCCTCATGTTCGGGGCTTCAAACGCATGGCGCCCAGCCGTCATCTCGTACAGCACACACCCTAACGACCAGATGTCGCTCTTCTGGTTGTAGCGCTTGTTCTGGCAGATCTCAGGGCTGAGATAGTAGGGTGTGCCTACAGCTGTTGCAGCAAGCTGCAGCCAGAGCACAAAGGAGGCTGATTGTGAATGCTTTGGCTCCAGGCCAAACTTGCACCCGCACAGGGCAAGAGGCATGTGCCAGGAGCAGTGCTGAGTGTCAGGGCAGTAAGGGAACAAACCAATATCAGTGCACAGCGTGTTTGGCTGCGAGCGGACAGGACATTCTGGTGCACAGTTGATGAAGTTTTTGATACAACAACCGGCTTTTTTGCTTCCCATCCCTAGCTTGTCCTTTCCTCAGCCTTGCGTCCAGGCAGTGTTTTGGAGGGTCCTTCTTGCTTACACATTAAGCAGATGCGCATGCACACACACACACATGCGCGAGCACACTACACGTAAAACCGCACACAAAAGCACATGGAAACACATAAGAGTGAGATCCTGGTCATACTTAGTTTGCCCCTTTTTCCAGTCCAGCAAATCCACCTGCCATGTTGAGTTTATGACCTCATTTGCTTACAAACGTCACAACACTGACTCATGGACTTGCTGCTCACCTGCCAGGTGGAGTTGAGGACCTTAGATACGCCAAAGTCACCTTTGAACAGGGGGAACATTGTGTAGTAGAGTGTCAGCAAGAGGACCTCAACACAGCATTTCATGCGTTTCAGCAAGCGTTCAAAGCCAATTGACAGGGAACGAATGACGACCAGGGAACCTGAACCTGGAAGGCGCTGCTCAATGGAGGGGGGCTGGGTTCTAGCTTGCTGGCAGAGCTAGAGGCCATGGACTCCTCTAAGCCTCCCATGCTGACTTCCTGAACGCTGGCCTGGTTGGAGGCAACAGGCACGGTCAGTCAAACTGCTTATTGCATTCACACAGGCACAAAGAGAAGGGGAGCAGCCTTAAGCTCTGACTGCCTAGAGTGCTAGATGGCGAGAGAATCCGCTCAACTCTTCCCACCCACTGAAGTCCTGGCAGGTGGTCTCATCTGAGGCTATAAAAGGCCTTTTTTTGGTCTGTTGGCCAACTCTTACCCCAACAATCTTCCTGACGCCTGGCCCACATGATAACATTCAATATCCGCTTGATGCAGTAAACGAAAGATGCAGCGATAGTAAGCTTCATGATGTACAATTTAGGGTCTTGTTGCTCAGGGCGCATTCAAATGCCAGAAATAACACATGCTGGTGCTTTAAGAAGTCTTAGATTCTCCACGCACAAAGCATTGCATGCTTAATGACAGCTTATAACGAGTCACCTAGTTTGAGCAGGCCCCCGCTTGATACAAACACGTTCTGGGTCTTGATATCCCTGCAGCAAAATGCATAAGAAGAATTTGAAACCTCGTTAGAGGATTATCGGTGAGTTGGCCGCCTCAACTACGACCTTCATGCTGCATGCTTGTGAGCTCTGATGTACAGTGCTGATTAGGTTTGCTCTTGCATGCGTGCACTTGCTTGACCAAGGCCCCAATGTCTCCATGAAAATGCTCGCACACGACGAAGGCAGCAGGATGAGAGGTGCTCGCCAGTGCACAGCCCAGTTCATGAAATAACAGTGGTCCTGGACATTTGTGAGTTGGCTGGGGTTGAAGAGACACAGCTAGGGAAATAAGGGTGCTGCTGCTTTTGTCACAGCGCATACCTGTGAAGGATCTTCCGGTCATGCACGTGCTTGAGGCTCAGGCACAGCTGCACAAACCAGTCCAGGATTGTGTCTTCAGGCAAGGGCGTGCCACGACGCTTTTGGAGCAGGCCGTATAAGTCCCCTACAGCAAGGAATGGCAGATGGCAAGGGAGAAGTCCGGTGCACACTCAGCTAAGAATGCGGGCTTTGAAAGGCATGAGAATGATGGAGGGCCTCTGTCCCATGATGCGATACCTCTCCATTAGCATGATAGAGCCTCACAAGAGCAATCAGTCCCCAAATCTGGGTGAGCATCTAGGCATGTATGACTGGTGCAAGCAAGTCTGGTAGTGCCTACCATGAGGCTTAGGAGGCAACTTGGCGGATAAAAAGGAGGGCCTGTCGACCCTGAGCTTGCAAAGCTAGTTGATATAGAAATCTCACCTTCTGAGCAGTAGTCCATGACGATGCACAGCTTGCTGTTGAAGGTGAAACACTCCACGCAGCGCACAATGTTTGGATGGTTCAGAGCCATCAGAAGCTGTTTGGCATGAGAGAAGCAGCACAGGCAACATGAGCGTGTCCCTTGTTAAAGCATGCGCGCACGGACTGGTATGGAGTTGGCGTGTACACAGCGCCACAGCAGTGCATGCCTCAGACGGATGCAGATGGCCCAGGAATGGCTGGGGACCCGTGCCCATCTCTGAAAGTTCAACCTGAGGTTGGCAGCACACCCCCTGTGATTGTCACCTTGGCCTCTAGCTCTGCTGTGTCCCTCTCCGCCTTGGGCATGCGGCTGACATCAATCTCTTTAATGACAAAGCTCTTGCCATCCGATTTGCGTGTGACTAGTGAGCACACGCCAAAGCTGCCCTTCCCCAAGATCTTCCCGCGTACATACTTGTCCATGTCTGCTCTGGATTGGATCTGTTTTAAGGGGTACAGCCAAGCAAGGATGGTTCAATGAATTGAGGGTATGCCGTGCACATGTGTTGTGACAGGCATGCACGTCAAGAGACAAGTAGCAATGCAAGCAGGCTGGGAGATCAGCGTTTGCTTTGGTGAGACTATACCACACATCAATCAAGTTACAAATTCGGATTCTAAGTCCATACCCCACCCCTGACTGTCTCTGTTGCAGGAACAGCATCCCTGTCGCATTACCTTACACTACATGTTTTCCCCATGCAAGCACACACCTTGGGCACAACAGCTGGCCAAAACAATGCTAGGGAGGAACCCCAGCAATCTGCCTCTGATCAAGAGAGCCAGCTCATTCAAGGAATCGTGACCCAAACAAACCGGGAGAAAGATACTACTCTCTCATCTGCATCTAGTTACCTTCCGAAAGTTCCTATTCTCGCCATCTCCTAATTATCATATTTGCAGGCACACTTTTGCGCGAAGGAGTCGACACCCGTTACGACAGCAATTTTTTTGACAACGTCTTTGTAATAGATAATCTTTGAAGATTTCAGGTATCCACCTGTGTCTTGTGCAGCAATGCACACTGCGTTTCATCCAGGCCATTGTGGCCGGCCTGTCATGCTGGGTAGCTTGCCAAATGTCACAAATATTGTAGCTCGCACACCTTGCTGGCGCTCGCCTCTTCCAGCCGCCCCGACACAAGCCTGCAGGCCCTTGCAGCAGGTGGCAGCCTTATCCACAACGCTGAAAGGTGGACAAGCTCAATTGGGCCAGTCCCGGGGAACCCGTTTGGTGGTCCAGGCCTCCTCAACAGAGCCTCAAGTAGAGGTGTGTTCAAGGCTTCTGCTGCAGTCAGTATCCATGTCAGCGCATGATGTGATCATGCAAGCTCCTTTGCATCACGATGACATTGGCTTCGAATGCATTGCAATGCGGTGCATGTTTTGCAACTCACACAAGATGTCGGTAAACCGCTAACATACGACGGGCACGCTCGCAGCTTTTCAGCGTTGACAGCAATTATGCAGCGCCCTCTCTCAAAATTTCTCAGTCCCACCCCATGTTGCGCATCATGCTCTCCTCCTTGGGTGAACTTGGTTCCCAAAATGTGCATTTCAGCTTGCTAGCATGCTCACCCGCGCTCATGGTCCCTCATCTGCGTTCAGTTCAAGGAGGAAGTGCTGTCCACTTGTACTCGCTCTGCGGCTGTCACCGTCCCCAAGAACATTGTCAAGCAGTGCTTCCATGATGCTGTGGATGCGATGCAAAAGGCAGCTGCTGGAACTCAGGGTAGGGGTTGCATTTCCCTGCTGGATTAATTACTTTACCCATTGTGCATTGCAAGCTAGGTGCTTACATCGTTGAGACTGGCAGCATACTGCATTCAATATGTGCACAAGGTCTTCTTGAGCATGTAGAAGTGCAGATCTTGCTAAGCTCAAAACAGCATTTATTTGAACAACGTTATAGATAGCAGGTGCCTGCCTCCTGCCCAGTCCTTTATAACATAAAGACCTTGCAAGACTCTTATTTTTGCCCCCCTACCCCTTTTTTACAGGGTTCAGGCAAGGCAAGATCCCCCTGGCCATGATAATTTCGCAGTACGGAGGGCAGAAACAATTTAAGATTGCATGCCTTGAAGGCGTGCTCACCAAAGGCTTTGAGCTGGCTGCAATGAACAAGATGATAGTGCAAGAGAGCCTGAGGGTACGTTTAAGTTTTCATTGTGCACGTCCTGTGGCATCTTGTCCATGCGGCCATATCCAATTGTGATCAGCTGTAAGCATTGCCCACCTGAAAGTCAGGAAGCAGTGCTATTTGTCAGGTGTTTCAAAACTGGATCTCATTAGCAATGCAGACTGGCAGTGTGTTTTTTCCAGCTAAAATCGCTTTTCGTTTGCAGGTGACATCTGACATAGCCGATCTGGAGGCTGCATTTGACCCTTCGAAGCCCCTGACCTTCACATTTGAGTACGATGTTGTACCCCCTTTGGTTTGGAAGCGCAGCTACAAAGACTTGGAGGTCACCATCAAGTAAGCACGTGGCCGAACTTACATGACCCCACCCACACAAGCATGATCCATGCACACCTTTCTATGCGGGGGTTGCCTTGGTTGTGCTGACAGCTGCTCTAAGGCAAGCACGAACCATAAGTTGGGGATGGATAAGGCAATAAGGCCGCATTCACAAGCGATAAATTGTGTGTTTCCAAGCCGCGGGCGAAGCACCGCGACGGCCGCAGGCATTGGTCACCTACCCACACATCTCGGTCACACTCCGGTTAGCCTTGCGCCCTGACGCCGCAAGAATTGCACGGAAGCGAATGATTAAACTTTTGGCGCCCTAAGGAAAGATCCAAGACCTGGGCTCTTTGGGACAGCGGATGGATATTCCACGGATAATGCACGGACCGGCACCTTGAGACCCTGCTTGAGACCGTGTCATAAATATAAAATTTTAATGTCTAGCATTGATATGTATTTTATGTCCACGAATGCGGAATGCGCTGAGATGCAATTGCGAAGCTTCTGGTCAAAGCTCCAGCATGGAACCTAAGCTACTTGGAATGCATGCAATATGAATTAAAACCATGTTTAGATTTTGCACTGAAGTGCATTCGCAAAGCTTCCAACCCATTGTTCATACCCAAGGTTCACCACCGAACCTACGTTGCATTCGATACGTAAAATATAACTTGAGCCTTCCAGTCTTTCCTTCGCTAACATTGACCCATTCTCCCAAAATTGCACATCATCCGCTGGATTAGCGGAACTGACAGTGTGCCACTTAAACCCTATCAATGAACGTCCCCATTTCCGGGAATGGGATCCCTAGATTGCTTGCATGCTGCTTGCGCACGCATGCACCTAGGTGCAGGCCTGCTTTGGAGAACTGTCTTCGAGGCACCCGCGGCTTAATTTGGCACTGACGCTGGTTGTTGGGAATTCATACCAAAAATGGTGCGATCACACAAAATTTTTGCCTATTTCCCAGGGTTGGGTCATGCGTCCCCATTTAGGGGTCATTTTGAGGGTAGTGGTTAGGGGGGGTAGAGGAGGGCCTGTGGGCCCCCCCAGCTACCTATAACCACCCCTATAAGTTCTTACATGTACATATTTATTAAAAATGCCTAGAGAGAAGGGGAAGGAGTGGAATCATGTCAGGGTCATTGAGCTGAAAGACAAGCGCACCAGCACAAGGTGGAGTGCAAGTACCGCAAGCATGTCTTTGTAGGTGGTGCATCCCGCATCAGGGAGCACTTCCTGCATAATAATCCAGCTTGTGGGGTAGCAAAGTGCACAGCAGACGAGGCAGTCCTGCAGCCTGTCCTGGATGAGATGAGGGCCAACGATGCTCAGAACAAGGCAGCAGCGGGAGCAGCAGCAGTGCAGCGCCAGCTCAACAGGAGTACAGCAGCAAATGCAAGCAGATCTGGAGGAACTTTTCCTTCGTACACAGCGACAGCCAGAACCGCTTGACCACATCGCGCGCATGCAAGCCGGTGTGGCCGTACAGCAACCTGCACTTGGCTGAGCGCACCCAGTCCCTGGAGCAGGGGCCTCAGGCACAAGCATGGGAAGTCTTCAGCAACGATGAGGAGCGCCAGGGAAATAATGCAGACGACAGAAGCAGCGATGAGAAGTAAATAAGAAATAGACTGCTTTAAACTTCCTTGTTTCATTAAGAGAAACAAGCTTAATTTGCTTAAGCTAAGTAAGGTCACCGAGAGGAAATGAGCAGGAAAGAAGGAAAGGCCAGCGGGGGGAGGTCCACATTTGAACCCGCATTTGAAATCAGGTATTTTCAATTCGCGAATTTTAGCCTAATTTTTCAATGCGTAAAATGCGATAAAATGCGCACGACCCAACCCTGCTATTTCCCAAAAAATTCAGGGGATTTGAACTCCTACAAAATTTCAGCGGTCATGCATGGTTTTTCATAATTCATTTTTCTGCTAAACTAAAGCCCTCAAAAACGCCCATATCTGTGCAACCTATTAAGGTATTAGGAACACTGACTCCGTTGGACTCATGACCTCCAGTGTTTATATCATTCATGCCCACATTCTCGCCAGCAAGTTCATGAACTATGATCTCAGTAAGTGGAAATCTAGGGTTTTCCTTGGTCTTACATACAGGGCTTCTTGCAGCCTCAAAACGTGGAATACAGCTTGCCATACAATGCACTACATGGTGTAGCTGCTCTAGGCTGTGGGTATGAAGCAAGTAGGGAAAAGGTGCACATGCATGAGCATGAGCAACAACTCACCAACACTCGTATAAGATGTGACATGTGTACGCTACCAAGCAACTCACCTAAGCACTCACACATGCGCAGGTTGGCATGCAGACCCACTCCTGTCTATCTGCCTAGCAAGTTGTCTCTTGAAAGCCATCCTCGGTTTCTTTGGCTAGGCTTACTTTGTGTGCCTTTGTTGCTGGACATAAGGCCGCGGTCACACGCAAAAGTTTTTGGTTTTTTTGGAATTCGAATAACCTAAGGGGGCGGTACACCTGATGGCATCCCTGCCCACATCCCTGCATTTTTTTTTTCCGCAAGGGATGCGGCAGGTGTGACCGCCCACATTCCTGCCCAGAGAAAATCCCTGGGCATTCCGTGGATGGTGTGCATCATAGGAAATTGCCCGGGGATTTTTCTGCGGATTTGGGCAGCGGAATAGGACATTCCTCTCAGGTCAACCATCAAATGATGGCAGCATCACAAGCAGGGTCAAGGGGAGAGGTCAAAGGTGGAGTGGGGTCCTGTGGGAGGTTCAGGAGAGTCAGGTCAGGCCTCCGGGGTGCTCCCCTTCTGTGCTTGATGCAGCCCTGCTCAGACGTACGAGCACCTCAGTTGTTTCACATGGACTGCACAATACAGCTCGCCACATGTGCTGCTAGATGTGTGCGCGCACAGCATGCTCTAGGCAGTGTGTGCCCAGCGCCTGCAGGCGCTCCAAGCCTGCGCAGGTGTGCGTCCGGTGCATGCGTGCACGCGCAACATGCACCAATCTGGATAAATACCGTCTACAAGCTGTTTAGCTTGGTGGTCCTCCAAAGATGACAGGAAGCTGGTGAATCCAAAGATGATGTGCAACCCGGGGGAGGGCCCTTGCAGCGCTTTACGTTCACAGGTTAATTGATCTATGCTCAAATATCAACAATAAACAGATTCTTTTGACACACAGCACGCAAATGAATAATTCTGAGCCGGGCTGAGGGATGTAAACTTGACATCCAGTGTGACCGCCTTCCACATCCGTTCCCCTAGGAAATTCGGATTTTTCCAGTCGGAAATTCATAGATATTCACACACTTCGAATTTGCGCCCACGGAAAAAAACGTCGCGCTCCTGCAAAATCCCAAAGGCTAGAAAACGGACACTTGAAAAAATACCTGGAGACTGATTTCTCAAGTAGGGGGATGCCATCAGGTGTGACCGGGGCCTAAGAAAGTGCGGTCACACGCAAAATTCTTGCCCATTTCCCAAAATATTTTGGGAATTCACGGCCTAACCCTGAAAATGTTTTGCGTGTGACAGCAAAATTTTTGGCCTAATTTTTAAAAATATTGCCCAAATCATGGAAAAAATCAAGCAATAACATCTTTCATTGACAGATCTACATCACTGTAAATGTAAACTAGCCACCCTTTACTTTGGGGCACCGGGAGTGGTTTTTGGCAAACATTTTTCAAGTTTCCTCACGCAAGAATGGCATTTGAAGTGGAGTGGGCATAAAGAAACATTTTCTATGGGCACACAATTACTGTTTGTGAAGCTGTGAAAAGTAATGCAAAAGTGCGACACGCAGTGTCAGCTTGGCCAGCATAGAGTTTGAGGATTTATTAAGTGCACTCCCTCAACCTGCCCTGCAAAGTTTGGCACCACACTTGCACAAGCGCGGGGCCTAGGGCTATGCCTGACAGCTGGTACCTAGAAGGTCTGCGCCATGGCAAAATAAAAGCATCTGCAAAGCATCCTGATGAAAGCACACCTGGTGCACATACCAATCCACTTGGGTGCTTTACATAGTTCACTGCTGCTGCAACCAAGCCGTCATTGTTGGTTTTTCCGACCGTGAAAATGCTCCTCGCCTAGTATCACACTTATCCTCGCCATACCCAGCAATGCTTGGTGATTTGCGCCCAGCCACCTAGACCCCCCAAATTGTGCTCTACGTGTAATATCGTGTAATATCTTCAACAACTGCTGGTCTGCTTGACTGGGGTATATCATCCTGGGAATGATTTTTTGCCTAGGGACCAACCTGCCCCTCTGGTCATGATTTCTGAGCATCCTCCAAACAATCTGTGTTTGCAAAGATGCTGAAAGGACATCAGAGTGAGGGAGCTGCACATTACAGAAGGACATCATTATGGGCAGGATTGGTCGACCTGACTCTGAGCTATTTTTGTGTGCAACTTGCATCTTAACAGTTGGTCCTCTTCTCATTTCCTCAAAAGTACAATGTCTGTGTATGGACGTAGTGATATGACTGAAAGCAATGATGAAGCCGCATGCTGTTTTCATGGCTAGAACTTGCGAGATGCTGGACTGAAATATCCTTGGCAGAATAGCTTGAAGTTGGACGCTTGTACCCAAGAAGCCTCTGTATATAATTGCTTATATACTTGCCTATCAGCACAAACAAGTGAGGATGGTTTGCAAAACGCATGAAAATTTCGAATCACTTGCAGGGACACAGGCAATTTTGAAACAGATGCTGCTGCAGCTGAGGGTCTTGTGTGCTCGTTCCTAAAACAAAAGGGGCACCAAAAAGTAGCGGCGGACAGAGGTGCACGAAAGGTGGGCTACTGATTTTCATGGCCATTGGTGCACAAGAGGCACAAAGCAATAGAGTAGCGCCCATCTTTTGCATTACTACTTATAGAAGCTTACTCCTTTCTGTTCTGTTCACCGTCCAGCGGGCACTGCCTTCCTGATTTCCTTGCAGCATGCATGGATTCCCGTAGCGGGTTGGCTGTTTTGCTGCTAGCAGATGGTGCATGCATTTCATTTGTTCTCACTTGTTCCCAACTTAGGGCGACACCATCATCATGGACATGAAGATTACCGATGTCGACGGCTTCACACCCCTTCCTGGCCTGTCAGGCGAGCGCATTGCCTTTGACCCTGATGAGGATCCCCTGGGCCTTGCACCTGTAAGTGGTCAGCCTAGGGAACATCAGACTTTTGCTCTGCCTCACCATTCCTGCCTTACAGTTCCTGCCAGAGCACTGTTCAAATCTTGTCTTCCAATTTGACACCAGTAGCGTTAAACTCAAGGCCCTGGTCCGCTTGCTTCCTCTAGTGCTGTTCATAAAAGTAAGTAGCTCATTGCCTGAACGTTTGCGGGCAGCCCGCTTTTTGATACATAGTTCAAGCTTTGCCTCCCTGTGTTCCCTTGCGCAACAAAGCTGCTCTGCTACGAGCCTTGACAATGGAGCCTTCTCATGATCTCCGTTTTCTTTACCGCATTTGGTGTGAAGGTGGACCTTAGAAGGCGAACCTAGTGCCTAACATCTGATTTGTCTCATTACCTTTGCAGCATTTGATAGAGGCGCGCATAAACGAAAAGCGCAACTTCCAGATCACCTTCCCTGACGACTACCCAGTAGAGCTGTGGCAGGGCATGCGAGCCAATGTGGACATCAGCATCCGTGAGATTTTTGAGTGGGTGCTGCCAACGGTGGGTGTCAGCCGGCTGGTGTCTTAGGCCTTTCACTGAAGGAGCTGCTTCGGCTGTTGGTTAGTATCCACTGCAAATTCCAGGCTCTCAAGCCGCAATTTCTGTCCAAGAGCTGCTAGATCCAGGCCCTACGCCCAAGCTTAGCCACCGCATGCACATCTTCAAAGGCTTAGAATGACACTGGGGCATGTGGGTAGTATCCATCAAGAATATGTCGTGGCATGCATATCTTTGGCTGGTGCATCTTGCTAGGCCACTTGTGCTAGGTACATGAGGACTGATTGCACATGCTGGAATGGGCGCATGCGTGTGCACAAGCTGATCGCTTGTGTCTCATTTATGTGACTCAGGCAGCAGTAGGTGCCTGATCGCTTCAGAAACAGCTTGCCCATGCAAAACAACCCGAATGCAACTCTGTTCTCAATCTGCAGTTTGATGACAATTTTGTCAAGGAAAACTTCCCTCAATTTGAGAGCGCGCAAGAAATGCGCAAAAATCTTGCAGCAACAACGGCAATGGAGCGAGTAACAGATTTGGACGAAAGACTTTCTAATTTGGTGATAAAGGTAGGGCCAACACTCATATTTTATTTCTGCTGTTTATACATTCTTATTGCACTTACCTTTACAATTAATGGAGGTGCTTGCATATAGGCAACACAGGGTGCTCATACATGTTCAATGTTAATAAGGTTGTGCAGGGTTGTCAGTGAGACTCGCAGACGACACAACTCAGCGAATTTTCCTGGGGAAGTGGGGGACCCTCGTCGGTGGAGTGTGTCACCGTTTTAACATTGAATTTGCTGGAAATCTGCAAAAATGGGCTTACACCTCCCTAAAGTCCCGGTCGTCCCCACCACTGGGTCGCCCCTTCCTTAGGCAAAGGTGGCCAAATCGGGTCTTCAAGGCATACCTTTGCAGCCACCCCACCGTTTCCCGACCTGAGCACACCTTTGGATAGCCTGATTGTTTCTCTCTGATGGTGCCCTTGGCGCAAAAATTGGTGCGGTGGGTGGAAGGGAATGTCGGAAAAACAAAATGTAATGCTCTAACAGTGCACACCAAATCCTGCACACATCCCCAAACTCCGAGCTTGACACGCCTGCACATGTATTAAAGTTTGCTGCATCTCCTGGGTGGATCTGGGCGTGGGGAGCTCTGCCGCTAATCTGTGCTCTCAGGAGAGGCAGATGTAATGCAACATTTTGGCCCACTGCTTCCCACCCACAGCTTCGATTGGCCTCAATCTTGTTCATTAAATACCTCTTTCCCCCACGCAAAGCTCAGGCTTGGTCCGGCTTGAAAGCATGCAGAGGTTGCGGAGTGTCGCATCTCCTGTGTTGGCACCCACATCCGGTCGCAACAGGGTCACCCACAGAACACACCTTCCCGACCCCCTCTCCCGAATCCGACTTCGCAGCATCAAAACATTATGCAATAGCAGCTAGAGTTCTGGAAAGCGGCAGGATTGGAGAAGTTTGGGGATGTACCATTTTTCTGCCAAAAGGGTGCAAAATGGTGCCAGAATGACCAATGGCGCGCATGCCGCGCCCCCACCTTGCATTCTCTCACACAGCTTGACTGTTTAGGACACAGAATACATGTCGTTTATGGTTGGGTCTGGAAACGGGGCTAGTAAGTGGGCGGAAAAGCTAATAGGCCATATCTAGGGGGGTCCGGTGGTGGGGACGACCTCTCGTAAAATGTTTATAATTATATTAATTCAGATAGTTTAAAAGAGAGTGGTGAGGTAGTGCAAAACGCAATGATGAACTTTTCATATCACTGACAGGGTGATGGGCAAGTATCCTTCCAGGGTAATAATAACCCTGCTGATGTTGTTCTTAACGTGAGAAATGATGCAAGGAGAAAAGGAGATCGGCAGCCCCACCACTCCGTCTGTCAACCTCTGGCCTGTGCAGGCCCACGGGGCTTCCATGCAGCTGCCCTTGCCACAGTGCCCTTGCAACAGTGAGGCTGATATGCCTGCAACCTTTAACTTATGCCGAAAAACAAACTGGCCACTTTGGCCAACCTACTTGGGGTAGCCCAAGCACTGCAGCTGTACTCCGAGCACCCCAGGGCTCTAGAGCTGGCACAGAAGCTTATTTCCATCCGCTGTAGCATCAAGGACTTAAGTGGTGGTGACATAGAGCCTGCAGCTTCTTGTCAAGAAGATGAACAGATTGCCAAGGAACGAGCTGCTGGACTGAAGGGGGAAGAAGGAGAGAGGGGGAGGACAGGACAGCTAGTGACTCATCCCGGCCTCTGGAAGGCTAGGCTCAATTGAATCCGTTTGTTTGTGAACTGGAATTTTATGTAACATGGAAGTTCTCAGGAAAAAAGGAAGCACATATTAAAAGCAGTTTCAAATGATAATTACTCACCTAGGCCCTACCCATCTACAGTGAGTTTTTCCGACTCTTGGCGAGTCACTTTGGCAGACCAGACCACCCTAATTTCCCATCCTTACTCATAAAGCATGAAACATTCACTTGATATATTCATGCAGGAAGTCGTGAACTGTCTAGAGGTGGAGGAAATTCCAGAGAGCTTGCTAATCGACATGGGAACCCTGCAGTATAGAAGCACTCTGCTGACTATGATAGAGAAGGTGCGCTCGCCATTTGCAGCCTTATGCTTCTACTCCTTTGTGCAATGTGTGCGAGGTAGGTGCATGCCTTGTCACAAATGTACACCACTGTATTTAAAGCCTTGATGCTACCCAATGTGCAGAGAATTGCCACCAGAGAAGAGGTGGAGAACTATGCAAGCGAAGCCATGGTGAAGGAGTATATCGACAAACGTCGACCTGAGTTGGAGGATTTGATCAAATTCAACATGGCAGTGGATGAGATTTTTGATAAGGAGCAGATTTCTCTTGAAGAAGAGGAGATCCAGTCTGAAGTGGACCTCCGCAAGAAGTCATACCAAGTGGGTGCAAACATTTTCGATGACATCGCCTCTTGGTTACAAGTATTTAGGGTGCCTGAGTGATGGGGAGGCTCGGCATGAGGAGCACCTTTAGCAAGGAATTGCTGTAAGGGACCTCAAAGTCGTCTCTATGGTCCATTGCAAGTGCTATCAAACTTGGTGGGCAAGAAATGGTGCTTGAAATGCAAACTGTGTTGCGAGGGCGGCTTCGGCAGAGTTTCATTTTCTACCTTGTCCAGAAATGCCTTTGCCCCCTTTTCCCCTTGCTTTGTTACCTCCCTCTGCATAATGATTGCCTTTCAAAAGGCAAGGAGTGAAGTCTTCTCTCTGCAGCAGATCTCAGTCCTGACCTAGGGCTTGGGACTCAGGCTTCTGCATGAGAAGTGTCCAGCTTTTTCTAGCCCAAAGAGGCAGTGAGCAATATCAGCTGAAAAGGCGATTGTTGCAGCAGGGTGTTTTAAGTGTGTTTTTAAGGGCAGTGGCAAGGCTGAGCGGGATCAGAGGGGCCCAGTAGTCCTCAGTCCGCCAATACCCTGCCCCTGCTCAACCGCACAGCAACCTGATCAAATCAATGCATTAATAATGCAATATACTTCAAATATAAAATCATTTAGGTCAATCTGTGGCCTGTGCAAATTTTGGCTAGGGTTCTCCTATCTCCCCCTGCAGCCTCTCTGGGGCCCCTTGCTTCCCTGATAATACCTGATGTCCGGGGATGAGTGCTTAATCTAGTGAGACAGATATTGCATTTTGGGCAGAGGTGTGTGTGCGGAATGGAGCTCTGTCCACCACCTCCCCCCCTGCCTGCACCCTGCACCCCGGCCCACATGCAGCCCCCCTTCCTGCCTACATAGCAAATGCAGCAAGAAAACAGCTTACTGGTGCACTTACAGATAATGGTTCAGGGATGGCAGAGATGAGCTGGAAAAACAAAGTGCGAGCTCATATGAGACAATTTGGCTTGGAGGGGTCGTTCACAGGGACAATCGTTTATGTGTCCCAAGCCTACCTTGATTGAAGGGAGGAGCTCTCAAACCCACCACCCACTCCTCTAGGCCCCAACCAATCGCCCTGCCTGAATAAAAGTGGTACTAATATGCTTTTTCTGTTTTTTCATCATGCCTAAAGACACCAAAGATGTGCTGGGATGGACTATTATGACAAGAACAGAAGATTGGACACCAGTACATTTTGGACCGCCATGGACTTGGATTGGTCACTCTTGCAGGCTTTTTTTGTTTTTATAAGTTCAATTTCCTGGCATTTTCTGCTCACGTGATTCATGCATGTTGGGAGCCATTTGCTGCAAGTTTGTTGGTCAGGTCTGCCTCAGCTTAGGTTCAGGCGAGAGAGTCTTGAGATCATTGATGCCTCCAGCCCCCCAACCCCCATAGTTCGATTTTTGCGCAGGGAGTGCAATTCGACAGGGCTTAAGTTGGAAGGTCTTTTAAAAATGCCTTCAAGCACTTGTTGGAGGGGGGTTCCCAAGAAAGTCTAAACCTTCCAAACCCACCCACTGTCCCCCGCCCTCCCTGATTGGGGACCCATTTTAATAGATTGCGAGATAGGTCTTTACGAACCGTTCATCATTCATTTGACAAGTGCCGACTTAAGTTGAGGACTGACCCCCCTGCCCAGACCCCGGTTAAATTCTAATTGTAAGCAAGTGGGCAGGCCGTCCAGTTGTCTTACGAGCTTGAAGCCCTATCGTCATGATAGCCTGCCAGAAAGCGTGCAAGGTTGGTAACCGTACAGGGCATACTTAAAATCTGAGATGCGCATTTGCTATTTCTGAGAAGCCTCTTCCTTTGCCGCCTGTTCCTGCAATGCAGGAGCAGAAAGTGGATTATGATGAAGAGGCTATCCGTGAGCAGGTTATCACCACTATCAAGAATGTGAAGGTGGTGGAGTGGCTAAAGGATAATACCAAGAGAAATGTCGTGCCATTTGATGGTTCAAGCTAACATCGCGTGACATGCTCAGGCAAGCACATCCTTTCACGTGCTCGAGGTACACTGTCAAAATTTATTTCTTTCCTGTCCATCTGGTGATTCCTCTCCCTCCTACATCATCTCCTCATTCCTATTCTTCACCATTTTTTAGTATGTTTTTCTCATGTGTAACCCTTTTTTATTGATGCAAAGAAAAACAACTTAGCCTGTGAAAACACTCCCAACAACATTAGTAAGGACTAGGGGTTGCTTGGGGCCAAGGTATGGTGTGACCCTTCCACACCAGAGGAAAGGTTAGATCATGTTACATAGGTCTAAGGTTTAAGGTTCAAGGTTTTCAAGGCTGTATCTGATGTTACATAGCTGTATCCGCCAGATGAAAGAAAAAATAAGTTGATGGGCACTCCCATGATCGGATCAATAGGGTGACTAGCAGTGCCTCACTCCTGACCTTGTTGATGATTAAATGGCAAAAGTTTTCCCTGTGCAAAAACAGTCGCCAAAAACAGTATATACACAAAAACAGTACATACACAAGAGAGGCGGTGAAACAACCCAGGGAAGTTCAACCCGGCCGGGCCTGGAGGTATCAACCAAGCTTTGGCCAAAACTGGTCCGGGTCACTGGCAATTTCATTTGTTGCCCTTCCGGGCGTCCTGAAAGAGGACTCCAAGGAGCAGCAGCTCATAAGGATAACTGGCTTTCACGTTTTCAGCTTATGCTTACTCAATCTGTGAACTCCCTTGAACCCTCTGCACATCACTTATGCATTGGCCTGACTGAGACTCTCAGCGAGACCCTGATGCACATGTGTATATTTGTGCCTGTCCCAGTGCCTGTGCTTGCATGCCTGCCTGCGTGCATGCATGCTTGTGCCTGGATATGCGTGCGCGAACGTTTGCATGCGCGAGCGTTTGCGTGTGCTTGTGTGTGTGCGTGCGCGTGCGCGTGTGCGAGTGCGAGTGCGTGTACGTGTGCGTGTGCGCGTGCGCGTGCGTGTGCGTGCGCTTGCGTGTGCGTGTGCGTGTGCGTGTGTGTGTGTGTGTGTGTGTTTGCACGCGTTCAAGTCTGTAGGAATCCCGCGGGGGCAGCACGTACATGCCTCCCGGCAATATTTCTTTTCAAGCAGCGAAATGTGAAGGAATATAAATATTCAAACTATTCCGCTATTCACCTTCTCCGGAGAGTCCCCAGAGCAGTTGTAATCACTTTTTCTCCAGCCGGAACGAATATAATTACCGGAAATTCGCCTAGTTGAAATTGCGGGCATAGATAGAGCCTGCCACACCATGAAAGATGGTGCAAAGGATAACTTTCTTGGCCCTTAAGCGCATTAATACAAATCCACTGAAGTGGACTGATTGGTGCTGGCCCGTGCTTGATGCAAGCAAAAGATGATAATAAATTCGCGCGATCTCCTTCTTGACACAAACACTCGAGCATCAACGAGGTCAGGTGGTGTTGAAAAACACCGTTGTTGATTTAAAGAGGCTGGAGGTGCCCAGCTGTGGGTGCGAGCAAGCACAAGGCTTAAGCAGAGGCGCTCTCCTTCTTGGCGGTCTTCTTGGGCAGCAGCATGGAGTGCACGTTGGGCAGCACGCCACCGGAGGAAATGGTGACGCCGCCCAGCAGCTTGGACAGCTCTTCGTCGTTGCGCACGGCCAGCTGAATGTGGCGGGGCACGA
>LFCJ01001043.1_pt1 | contig 18617 bp, 13 predicted proteins | sample 643141 | NCBI WGS metagenome assembly LFCJ01 (sample SAMN03766243, study PRJNA286221) | soda lake metagenome | biome: soda lake; feature: Kulunda steppe; material: water; isolation source: sample B1-Br-g2 brine of Lake Bitter-1 | place: Russia: Kulunda steppe | collected 2010-07
GGTCGGAGCACAGCCATCGTGTCAGTGCGTAGCCATTATGGTGGGCTGTGTGGTCGGAGCACAGCCATCGTGTCAGTGCGTAGCCATTATGGTGGGCTGTGCGGTCGGAGCACAGCCATCGTGTCAGTGCGTAGCCATTTTGGTTGGCTGTGTGGTCAGTGCACAGCCATCGTGTCAGTGCATAGCCATTACGGTGGGCTGTATGGTCAGTGCACAGCCACTGAGGGGGGCTGTGTGGTCAGATCGCAGGGGATGTGGGGCTGGGTGGGCATGCAGGGGCACACGCTGAGCAGTTGGGGCAACACAGGGCATGCAGGGGCACACGCTGAGCAGTTGGGGCAGCACAGGGCATGCAGGGGATGCGAGTTGGGCCTGCAGAGCGCACACAGAGTGGCACAGGGCAAGCTGCGTGTGGTGTGCACAGCCTGTCTCGTCGGGGCACAGGGCACGCAGCACGCTTTGGTGTGTCGGGGCATGCTCTGTGCTGTCGGTGCGCAAGACATGCTATGTATCGTTGGATACAGGGCAATGCAACAGCGCATATGCTGTGGCCCCTGTCTACTGACCATCAATAACGACCATGCACTTCAGATTTTCCAGCCTCTCCAGCTCAAAGCTAGAGAGAAAGGAAAAAGGAAAGAAAGAAAGACCTGAGATTTGTTTCAAAGCTGCTGGGGCCTGACCCTAAGTCATCAGGGCACGTGCCACCAACAACTCTAATGCTGTTTAGTGCACCTGATAGGCGCTGCCTGCGGTACGTGCCCATTAGGCGGCTCGCTATTATGCTCATAGGATGCTTTTAGCTACCATGCTGTTGAGACGGTCAAATGCATGCGCCACGCGCGCTCATCCGGACAGTCGTGCTCGTGGGGTGGTTGAATCCATGTGCCCATGTGGCCAGGTGGAGGCTTGATTGCTCCCTCACAGCATCCCTCCAGCATGGTACTGGTAAGAGCCTCGTGCACTGCACCTGCCCAACCCCCCTAGAGGCACCCCTAGTGCCCTGTTCCCTACTCTTCACAACCTCTTTTTGCACAAGACTTTTTGCAGCAGCAGCTCACTGGCGAGCGCTGCCATGGCCCTCTGCATTCCACGCCCGCCCGGCAAACCAATAAGCTAATGTTTTGGATGACAAGGATTACAAGAGTAAGGCGTTCAGTCAAGAAGTGTTACAGCTAGCCCTGCATGTTCAGGTGCACGCAAGTGGTCTGTGTACTGGGTGGCACTCCATGCCCCTCTGCCTCTCAGCCCTCCGCTGTCGCCCCGCTCCACCGCGCGCCCATCCCACCTGCTGCCCGGCCCAAGCCCTGCACTTCGCTTCTACTCCTGCAGATGGAGCAGCGGTGCATCCCAGGCAGCCGCCACGCCCTGTCTAGCTGGATCAGCAGCGTGGCGGACTTGGAACAGCGGGTGCCATTTGGCCTGAGGGCGCTGCTGCCGGGATGCTACCACATCATGCTTCGCTCCACAGAGGAGGTGGGCAGGTTTGGCTTGGGTCCTCGGGTGCTGAGCAGGTTAGGTTACATAGCTGTACCTACCAAACGAGGGCAGCTTAGCTGAAGCTTGGGTGCTGAGCAGGATATGGATTGCCCGCAAACTCTGACGAGGCTGCGCATGCCAAGATGCTGATTGCCCGCAAACTCTGACGAGGCTGCGCATGCCAAGATGCTGATTGCCCGCAAACTCTGACGAGGCTGCGCATGCCAAAATGCTGATTGCCCGCAAACTCTGACGAGGCTGCGCATGCCAAAATGCTGATTGCCTGCAAACTCTGACGAGGCTGCGCATGCCAAAATGCTGCCATTTCTGGGGCCACTGGGGCGGGGCAGGCTTGCCCCCAAGAAAAAGAAATGATGTGCTCTTGGGTTGGTGCCAAGAGGTTCTCCTGCTACAGGGTCCTCTGCTGAGAGGAAAGACTGGCAGGCGTGCACCTTTGGTGTGGGGGTGCTGCGGCGTGTAGAAGGGGCGTGCCTCTTTGCAATGATGCTGCACCTGATATGCTCGCAGGCTGCAGGTACACCACGAAGTCACCTTTGTGGATCACTGCGCTGCACTCACCCATGGCGCCTTGCTATGATCTATCCTCTGTACATCAGTGCTTACGAAGTCACCTTTGTGGATCAGTGCTCTGCACGTGCCTCGCTATGAATTCTCCTCTGAAGTCTGCTCAAGTCACCTCTGTGGATCAGTGCCCTGCATTTACCCATGGCTGAACTCATCCTCACAATGAATGGCATATTCCTGAGCCGAGTTGGTCCCTCGACCGTGCGCTGCCGCCACCCAGGGTTTTGTTGCATGCCCCGGCACAGCTTGTGTGGCGGCTTGCCTCTGAGCCTCACTTCCTCCCATGGTCATTACTCTCATTGCACTGGTCTCTGCTCTCTTCCGCTTGCACTGGTCTTTGCTCCCATCTCTCAGCTCGCTGACAGCTGCGCTGCCCTGGTCTTTGCCCTCATCTCTCATCTCTAAGCTCGCTGACACCTGTGCTGCCCTGGTCTTTGCCCTCATCTCTCAGCTCGCTGACAGCTGCGCCGCCCTGGAGTCCCTTCTGGACTTCAAGCCACAGCAAGTGGCCGCGTACATCACCAGCAATCCTCACCTACTCTTTAAAGTAAGCAAGCGTGGGACGCTTCACCACAGCGACTCATCAATTGCCAGCAAGACCATGTTGCTTTGGGCGAATTTATGGCGCACTGGATGAGTCTGTGGTGCTGTGTTGCTGGGAGCTGTATGGTGAGCTTCATCGTTGCAGCTGCTGCCTTGGGGCTCCTTAATGGGCCTGCACAATTTTCAGGGCTTGCGCAATTCTGACCATGAGTGGTGCAAAATCTTTGTGTCCATGCACCACTGTGAAGGTTGCTCATCTACCTTAGTGCTGGAGAACCAGCTTGCCACACGCACAGCCGCGCCTGCTTCAGGACCTTGCCTTCCAACTTTCCTTTGTGGTAGGCCCTTCCATGCGCAAAGCGGCCCTTCCATTCACAAAGAGGCCCCTTGCGCTACAGCAACCCCAGTGCTTCAACCAGGCATGCCAGCCGCAGGCGCGGCCCCCTGCGCTTTAGCAGCCCAGGTGGTTTGACTGGGCACACCAGCCGCGTGTGCATGCCACCACATGCAGACCCCGGCCGAACTGCGGGGCGACTTTGAGGCGCTGGCCCAGCTGACACGCCTGCCACGCCCCGTGCTCCTGGACATGGCGACCTCATGCGTGAGTGCCCCTAGGCATGCGTGAGTGCCCCTTGGCATGCGTGAGTGCCCCTGGGCGTGCGTGAGTGCCCCAGGGCATGCGTGAGTGCCCCTAGGCATGCGTGAGTGCCCCCGGGCATGCGTGAGTGCCCCCGGGCATGCGTCAGTGCCCCTGGGCGTGCGTGAGTGCCCCAGGGCATGCGTGAGTGCCCCAGGGCATGCGTGAGTGCCCCTAGGCATGCGTGAGTGCCCCTGGGCATGCGTGAGTGCCCCTGGGCATGCGTGAGTGCCCCTGGGCATGCGTGAGTACCCCTGGGCATGCTTCAGTTCCCCTAGGCATGCGTGAGTGCCCCTGGGCGTGCGTGAGTGCCCCAGGGCATGCGTGAGTGCCCCTGGGCATGCGTGAGTGCCCCTAGGCATGCGTGCTTGGTGGCTATGCCTTAAGCATGTGTGCGGCGTGCCGGGGGGCGCCCGACTGGTGCATTGTGGGACGTTGCAGGGGCTGTGAGGGGGGGTTGTCAGGCTGAGGTGTGGTCACAAGAGCCACGCTTGCTGGCGTGCTGGTTGCCTTCTGACGCACCCAGTGCGCATTACTGCCTCATTGCCCCTGCTACTGCCTTGGGGGAGGATAGGATGCCTACCCTGCACGCAGCAGGGCAGGGGAAGTTGCGGGCGACGTGGGCGGAGTGCAGGGGGCAGAGTTGTGCAAGGAATGGCACTGTGGTACCGGGGTCCAACATGTAGTCTGATGGAGGTGGCGTAGCTGACGCAGGTTTTGCCTAGCGCACTAGTGCCCCCTGAAACATGCCCGGTGGCCTGGTCTTGGCGTGCAGAGCGCGTGTTGCACTGCAGCGCGCACAGTGCGTGGTTTGCATTGCAGCACACGTTGCGTGGATTGCACTGCAGCACGCAGTACGTGGTTTTGCTCAGTGCCAGCTAAGGTACCCAGCACCCACAGGCTCCACCCCTGTGTGTGCTTCACGCTTGGCTTTGCGCGCACGGCGTGTGCACACATTCCCTCAGTGCATGCAGAGCACATGTGCATTCCCCGTCGGTCATGCAGCCAGGGCTGCTGGGCCAACCCTTCGTGTCTCTCGCACGTGGCTTTGTGCGCACAGCACGCTCACACAATCCCCTGGCGCATGCAGAGCACAAGCACGCTCCTGCTTTGTAAATGCAGCCAGGGCTGCTGGGCCACACCCGGGAGGGCCTGCGCCTCAAGTGGCAGCGCTTGCGTGCTGCAGCGGCTGGCAGTTCTGAATGGCAGGCAGAGCTAGGCGGGGCCGGCGTCAACCCGGCGCAACTGGCAGCTGCAGTGTGCGCCCCTCACTCAAGCCTTGACCGGCTGGCATACCTGACTTCTGATGGGGGGCTGCCACAAGGTGTTAGCCTGGTACAGGTGAGGGCCCTGTTTACCCGCTTGGCTCCTGTTTGGGCCTTGTGACTTTGTGCGCCCCGCACTCAAGCCTGTACCGGCTGGCATACCTGACTTCTGATGGGGGGCTGCCACGGGGTGTTAGCCTGGTGTGGTTGAGGCACTTCATGGCCCTCTTTACCCTTGTAATCCGGCAGGAGGGCTCTCTATTCAAAAAGGGAAAGGGGGGTAAAGGGACCCTCAGCCCAGGGAGGCTGTTGTGAGGAAAGTTCCCCATCCACTTGAGGAGGAGCACAAAAAGGACAACTTGGCTCTGCAGTAGCTTTGCCCACCCCTTGATTCATTAGAGCATGAGGGTTCATTTAAACCAGACCCGCCTGCTGTACAAGTGCACCCATTCCTCCACAGGACCCTTGCGCACATTTCTATGCCTTGACACAGTGGCGTCTTGCATTGTACTTGTGCAGCGCTCGGGTTGCATGCACAATCTGCAAGGTGCTGTGTGCAGCGTATAGCATCACTGATGGCATAACTAAAAATGGATTGTGGCACCCGCATGCACCTTCCCTATAGGTGATGCACATGCTGCCACGCACACTGTGCATGAGAGCACACACAGCACCACTCATACCACAGGTGCACATGCCAATTGCGTTGGGTGCTAACCTGACAGAGAGCACGCACAGCACCACTCATACCACAGGTGCTCATGCCAACTGCGTCGGGTGCTAACCTGACAGAGAGCACACACAGCACCACTCATACTACAGGTGTGCATGCCAACTGGGTTGGGTGCCAACCTGTCTGGCCGCCTTAAGGCATGGTAGTCAAGCAAAGGGTGGGACAGCCATCCCACCACATGGATCCATCGTATCTTCTGGCGTCCCCCTTGTGCTGGGAGGAGACTTGGCTTTTTCATGTTCCTCCCTCATGCCCCACTGTCTGGATCGTGCAGACTTTGACTTTTGGCATTGGCTGTCTGACCTTGCGGTTCCATGCTTCAGGCTGTCACTGCCTCAGACGCCGACTTCCAGCTCCAGCACCCGGGCTTCAAGCAATTCCAGGCCCAGCACGCACTACTGGGCGCGCATTACGCCGCGTGCACGCACCCCACACAGAGACTGCTGCTGCAAGGCGGGGCTGACCTCCCGCGTGGGGCGGCAGGGAGATGGGTCAACCTGTACATACAACAAAGGGACCAGGTGAGGCACTTAACAGCACTCAATGGAGGCTCACAAGCGTGTGTGTGTGTGCATTGATGACGGGGAGCCTTTCCTCAGGCAGCTCAAAGCATGAGCTTCCCGCAGCAAGCGGGGCGGAGCAAAAGGTGAGGTGAAGGTGACAAAACTTTGCCTGCCTTTAATGTGCAAGGGCAACTTAGATTGAGCAAGTTGGGCTTTGCAACAAAGAGCTTGTGCCACAATAAATGTGCATGTGCCAATGATACGGACATGAATAAAGAAATACCAAAAAAGGCTATTCCAACAGGGATACTCTTAGTGGCTTGCATTGAGCGGAATTATCCTGGTGCAGGCACCGGCCACATCTTTACATAAATGGGACGCAATTTGTTAAATGAGGGCCTAGTGGGGTTCTTAAGGCACCCCTACCCCCCTTTTCTTAGTTTGGCTAAGGCATTTGCTCAACAGCACTTGAGTTTGACTACTGTAAATGGTTCCTAGAAGACCATTTCTTGATGGACCATGGCATGAATTAAACCTCTTGCAGCCCTGTGCTTCATGCATTTGTTTCAGACCGCAATGTTGCTCAAGCATGCTTTTAGATTGTGGTGCTGGGCATGGCGCAGCATACATGCAGTATCAATGAGATGCACCTTCCACAGTGGAAGGGTGGAGACAAAACTTGTCCCCTGAGACACGTTGGCAGCCAATTGGTAATTAAGCAACGGCATGAGGTAATGACTTGCCCGGCCATTCAGGTTTTACTGCCTGTCTATGCATTTGTCTACGTTATGTGCATCACATATCATGACCGAATTCACCCCTGCTTATTGCTTGCACTTCATCTTTTCAGGCAATATCATGGCACTCACGGAATCATATTCCTCCCTGGCTCAATAGAAACGATTTTGCTGGGAATCCTGCCTAATCCATGGCCATGCTTTTGAGTTTAGAGCACTCTTTTGCATGATTTCTTAAGCAGTCCCAGGATCAGTCTAGAATGGATTTCTGGCCTCATGGCACTCGTAATCCTTTGCAACCTTGCTGCCAGGTTGCCACTTGTGGAGTGTTCCCAAAAGCCCTATTTTAGCGCATCTTCTCAAAGACTGTTTAGTGAGGGAGGTGACGGCTGTGTCGGGCATCTAGGGTGTTGAGAGCATATGAGCGATGGGAATTGTGCAGGGAGGACTTCACTAAGGGACATTTTTTACAGTTCCAGCCCCTCACTTTTTGAAGGGCCTTCAAAAAGGGCAAGTTGCCTTGGCTAGTGGGCTGTCAGCTGCTATTTTATGTTGCAGGCGCCTGAGCAGAACTATTGCCTTCAGGATAATGCGGGCTGACATCATCCCAAATGCAGTACCCAAATGTATCAATGGGCCAAAGTCTTGGATTCTTGCTTGAGCAGCTCCCTGCCCGCCCGATTCACCAGCCCTGCAACTGTCCTGATAATCCTTTGGCTTGGCTTCCCTTTGAGGATCTGTTTTACGGGCTCACCATTAATGTCAAGTTCTTTTTGGCTGCACCTTGTCTTTGCAGAGAGAGGCTGCTGAACTCGCGGCAGCAGGGCGCCGCCGCTTAGTCGAGCAGCAGCGCGCCCTTGCAGCTGAGCTAGCCATGGATGATGAGTGGGAGCAAACTGTCCGGCTGTGCACACCTCCTTAACACAAGCAGCTGCCTTCTATTACTAATAGTCTTAGTAAGATTGATGCATCAGGTTGAGTGCGCTGGGGCAATTTGGCACTGCCACCAAATGGGCAGACGCCCAAGAGATACAATAGGATTGGGTGATTAAAGCATTTGACAAGTCTCCGCTTGCACATGCACCCTAATAATACCAGGTACTTGTCCTTCTGCAAGTCATGTTGCTTTCAAAAAGTTGATGATTTTTCCGTTCAACATGCTCCAAAACACTTCCCAGATGATCAAAAACTAGCGCTCGTCTTTTTAGCCTAAGCTCAAGTTGCAGGCCAAGCTAAGCTGCAAGCTCATCTGGCAGGTACTGCTGCGCACACTGTGCAGGCACTGTCTGCCAGGTTAGTTGCCTGCCTAAGAGTTGAACCCTCAGAGGCTCACACTATGGTTGCTGGAAAATATCATGGGAAAATATGCATGGTTGCATGAAAATAGCCTTCCACGCCACCTTTGATAGTGGACTTGCATGCTTTGGGAACTTAGTCTCTGAGGGCCTGTTTTTAATTGTTAGTGCCATTATCAAAAAAAGTTAGGGCTTAAAACAATGATTGTTTTAAGCCCTAACTTTTTTTGAGCGCCCCTCCAGCCTTCGAGGGCTCAGACCAGTTAGGTCTCTCAATAAGAAGTCTAGAACTATAGCTTGGATTTCCTATTATCAAAGAAAATTAAGTTGCATGATCAAGTTTATTCCCCTCTGGTTGGACTTGCTCTCGTCCATTCCTTCCTAACTAGCCTTTTTTTTTTGCTCTGATTCTTTCGGGAACTCCCCACGAGTAAGTTGACACCTAGGCCTCTGAACGAACTCAGTTAAAGTATCAAAAGATCAAAACGTGAGAATGAGCGCACTGGCTAAAACTCAACAGAATTACTGTGCCAGGTGATAATTCTACTTGTAGTCCTTGCCATGAGAACATCCGAAGGGGCAACATCCACTGGCATCCAGTGGCACTGGCATCGCCTGGCAATAGCTGAGTCATGTTTCCAAAACGAGGGGAAGCACCACACAAAACTCGTGTATTCAAAGATTTACATGAGAGGTAAGCTGTAAGCCATAACGTCTGTCTTATTGATTTATGGCTGGTCTGGCAGCCGAAGGTAACGCATGAAAATAGCAGCACATAGACAAACTCATCAGCTGAAGTATGATTATGTATGTCTGACCTCTATCCAGACTTTTTGATTTCCTTTCTCAGCTGAACAGCAAATTTAGCCATTTCGCTGCAGTCATCACTGATCCATGGCATGGACTACTTTTTGGCTGGTGTTCACAAGCCACAAAGCGATCAGCCTGATGACCATGTTGGCAGTTGACCCTAGCTTGTAAACTTGACACCTTGGAAGTATGGTTACACGTAGATGCCAGAGCTTGGCAGAATGCAACTACAAAATAATGGAATACAGAGCCTATTGAGGAGGGCCCCACGACTCACAAATTTGCAGCATTTATGTACATGCACAACAAGCACACTCCTTGAATTGCAGCCTTGTCATGCAACTGACTCGGTGCGATAAAGCTGGACAAGCACATTACCCCTTCAAGCTAAAACCCTTGCCCTGGAACGGTTGAAACTTAGGGGATTCCTCCTTCTGCTCTGTCTCTTGCTGCTTTGCAGGTATCTGGCCCTTGGCTGCCTGCAACGGCAAGAGTTGCAGATCTTGCGCGGTTGCTCCTTGTGATCCATGCAGCAGTAAAACAAGATCACAGCAACAGCAGAGGCCAAGTACTCAAGTCCTGCTTAGTCTTGAATGACCACATGCGCCTTGCAGCCATAACAAGGCAAATTCTCAGCCATACCCTGCTTGCAGTGTCCACACTTGCCCAGCGCACCCTGTCCCGTAGCTGGCTCAGCACTCGGGCACATCTACAGGCACCCACCTTTTCTTGGAGCAGCTTGTCCTGCAGCCGGTTGCCTGTGCTCACAAACGTGCCCTTCTTGGCGGACCCGGCAGATGTCCCAGCAGAACCAGATGTGGAAGAAGCCGGCGCTGCTGGGGGCAGGGGCACAGGTAGCAGGACGCTTGGCAGAGCTAGATCAAGCCAGGAGTTGCATGGCAAGGGGTGCCATCTGAGCGCTGGGCACGAATGGGAGCACAATATATGGTGTTGGGGGCGGGAAATGATAATGGGCCATTCATAACTGTGGCCTCCACTGATTCGAGGTGTTGTTCTCCGGGATCGGGGGGAAGTGTGCCTGGGGCAGCAGTTGCATTATAATAAGGCCCCCCTCAAGAAAGATGCTGCGAGGATTTGCTGCACGTGCAGAGCCTGGTACTTGCGTTGCTCAGTCCAGCCAGGCGTGTATGTGCAAGCAGCTGGTGCACGTTACATCCTGCTGAGGGTGTGCAAAGGAGCCGAGGCGGAGGTGAGCAGCCGCAGGCCGTCAGAACTATGGCCCATACTGTATGGCTAGAGCATCCATGCAGTACAGAGCTTGCTGCCTGCCTACTCGACAGTAACTTGACAGAGTCGACACAATGAAGTGTGCGTTGCTCCCAGTGTGCCATTTGGATGGCCGCACTCTGCAATGAGCCACATGCGCAGGTTGGCTTCAAAGATAGTCCACCACGCAGGGCATCAGCAGCACACCACCCAAAATTTGTGGCACAGCCTCCGCCTCGCACCTGGAGCAGCACCTGGTATGGGCACAGGTACTGGCTGAGAAGGCGTTGCTGCTTTGCCGTCTAGGCGGCGGCCAGAGCCCGCAAATGCAAGGAATGTGGGCTGGGCAGGCTCCTCTGTCTCAGCCTTGGCTGCAGCTGCGGCTTTGCTGGTGCTGGTAGTGGCCGAAGCATCTTCTGCAAGGAGGCATGCACGCATGCCCACGAAAGCAAGCGTCTGTGCATGCTATCTGGCGCGTTACTTGCGTGTTCATGGGGAGCCTCAGCTTGTGTGCTCAGATGTGCGCAATCATGTGCGTGCGTTTTGAGAGAGTGGGGACGTTGCATGCGCTCACGGTGTTCTAAGCGGCCGCAGTGTGGAGTCAAAAGATCAGAAGGACCAATGAGCAGCAAAACTTGGTTGATCAAGCCCCTGGCGCTACGGCACCTGTATGGGGGCATAAGTGCAGTTGTTGTGATCTGCGGAGGTGTGGTATCTGCGTAGGCGGGCGTAGGGCTGAAGGCGTTTGGAAACGCAGGGGCTATCGCAGAGCAAGCGAGCCAGCCTGGCAGGGGTAGGAGGTCTTGAACTGCGCGCATGCTTTCATCTCTGGCACTTGAGCCCCTGGGGAAGCTGAAGTGCTCGCGTGCCCACCTTTGGCCCTACCATCAAGGTCCAGGAGAAGCCCAAACAACATGCATGACCTTCAGCGGCTGTACAGTTGCGGCAGCGAGCCAAGGCATACTTTACATACGGCGTACAGAGGCTCAGAGCAGCCCCCAAAGCCCTATCAGGTGTCATCTTTTGTCATGCACTTAGGCAATGGTGCCATGCCTGTTGGGCCCTGTGTACGAGCTGGAAGCGCATGACCCCCTACCATCCATGGGCTCCGCCGCCGACTTTGGAGGCGGGCGCTGGGGCTCCTTGTAGTCCTTAGGTGGGGCAAAGTCAACCTGAGAGGAGGCAGGGCACAGTTAAGTTGGGGTGGCGGCTGCAAAGTCGTGTGCAATGTGAGGAATTTGCGCTCGCGTGTGCTCGCCCCAGCAAGCCTTGGCGTGTGAGGGGGTGAGGGCAAAGCGCGTGTGCATGCGCTAAGCATGGCACACCCACATACACACACATTTGCTTCAGCAAGTCAACCTGGGAGGGACGGGGGCTCAGGCGCGTATGTGTACGCAATGCACTGTGTGCACACCCACTCATGCACCTCAGCAAGCAGCATGACAGGGAGCCCGAGCAGGCCACCTCAAAACAGCACCCGGCACATGTGAGGTGAGCAAGCCTGCAGTGAGTAACCAGGAGTCGCTGATGGGCGTGCATAATGACTACGACCGTGTGCTGAAAAGAGATATACTCCATCCCTTCAAGATCCACCTCTGCCACCATCCAGCATGCATGTGTCATGTTTTCCCTAAAGGCTTCAGGCTTCTAGAGCCAAGGAAGGAGTGCGTGCGCACATGTTTGCATAATATGCATGTGTGTACGCGCGTGTATATGTGCTATAGTGTGGAAGTGTGTTCGTGCGCACATGGCATGTTGTGCACGTGCAGAAGCGAAGCACGCGCGCATGTGCAATCCGGTGGCCAGTTCACTTGGTAGAGCGGCAGCATGTACCAACATGAAAGCTTGGCAAGGCATAGTATTACATTAACCGCTGTGTGAAGGCAGCAAAGAAGGGAGGGTGGTGTGGCGATTGACAGCTTACCTCACAATCCGTCTCTACGACAGAGATGGCAGGACCTGGCCTGGTTTCCATGACCTCAAACTCAAACACCTTGCTGTTGTAGTTGACAGGAAACACATCCCCAGTGGTAAGGCAGGTGTAGCTGCGCAGGGAAGGCAGGCACATAGAAGCTAACACATCACGACCGGGTGAAAGGCAGGTGCAATTAGGACGGACCGCGTCCCCTGTACGGCAGGTGCAAAGAAAAGGCTCACAACCCCAGAATTTATTGACAAGTGCGGACGAGGGACCACATCCCCAGCTGCAGGTTTTCTGGACAGCTTTGCAGAGCGGGAATACATCCCCAGTTGTAAGTCAAGTGCGCGGCTGTGTGGCAGCTTAGGCTGCAAGCTGCAACAAGGTACACAGGCAAGACGAATGCGCTGGCGGAAAGCTGAAAGTGAAGGCTAGGTGTGGCGCGTGCGGCCATTCACCACAGGCTGAGGACGGCGCAGGCCGCGGGCTGCTGCGGCACGGTCTGAGGATGATCAAGGTGCAGGCTGTAAAATGCTCTGACACTTGCTGAGGACGACGTGTGCCACAGGCTGTGGGCCTCTGCCGTGCCACAGGCTGGGGACCATCACAGAGGCTGATGTGGCTGTGGGGGCCATTATGGCGCGAGCAATAGATGACAGGGGCACACAACGCTGCGGATGCACTGCGGGGCAGCCTGTGACACGGGCCTCCACGCCTGCAGTTGTGGCCGCGTGGGCGCAGGGCAGCAGGGCTGTGCCGTTGACCAGGGGCTGCCGTGACAGGGGCCCCTGCAGAGACCCCATATGAGCGGAGGACACGCAACTTGATTCGGACAGTGTTCTTTGGGCAGAGCAATGGCCTGTCCCATGCGCGCGCTTACCCCTGCTCACCATGTTGGCTTTCTGCTGTCCCATGCGCGCGCTCACCCCTGCTCACCATGTTGGCTTTCTGCTGTCCACCTCCACCGCGTGTGTGCGCACTGTGCCGGCCCTTTGCTGCGCTCCCCCCCCCGCGCACTGTGTGAGCCCTCTGTCGTACACCCCCTTACGCACTGTTCTGGCTGTCCACTTTACCTTTTGGCAGACTGAGTACTGGTATGTGTTGATGGCCAACAGGGCGCATGCCATCCACCCACCCGCGCATGCAGCCTCTGTGCGTCTGCACGGTGTGGTGCGAAGACGCATGATCAGCGTGGCAGCTGCCTCCCACCAGCCCAGCTTCACAGGACTGCTGTCTTGAGCCCACAGGACTGGCAAGGAGCCGCAGTGCGCGGCACCCTGGATGCACCTTGGTGCAGAGCTGTCTAACCTTGGCTGGATGGAGGGCACTCAGTGCGCAGGCCTTCGAGCCTATTGGGCACGCGTGCGCGCATGCCTGCTCGGCCCCCGTGCTACAGCATATTCAGCATGTGCGCAGGCCCGCACCTGCGCAGCGTGCGCTCAAGCACGGCTTTGGGGTTGGTGATGTCCAGGAAGTCAGACGTGACTGGCTGCAGCTTCACAAACTTGCCCTTGGGCAGGGACACATTGGTGAAGCGCACCATGTCGCCCACCTGGAGCAAAAGGTTCTGCATCATCTGCGGGCGTTGCGCGCAATCATCATGGGTGGGGTAGCTGGTCACGGAGGCTTCCGGAGGCTTGCATGAGGTGGCCTTAGCAGGCGCACAGCCGAGGGATTTTGTGTGTGTGTGTGTTCGCATGGGCGCGACACGTGCTTCTTGGCCACAGGATGCTGCTTTAGGTTGCAGACCGCAGGGTGCAGCCAGCACACGAAACGCCGCAGGATGGCGGTGGCATCAGATGGGACATAGCATCACGTTATGTGTGCCGCAATGGAGGCTCGAGGTAGGTAGCCTGCCTTTACCAAGTGCACAAGGGGGTCTAGCAACATCCGTCCTTCCGAGACAGCTTCAGCGGGTTTCCAATCATGGCTTTTAAGCACTTGCTGCGTATGTGTATGAGCACACAGCACCTGGCCGTGGACATGCAGGCCAGGGGGCTCATAGCGCAGGTCATCTTACCAAATCAGGCAGGACCACTCACCCAATGGGGCATGTACACCACACCCTCCTCTGCTAGGAACTCCAGCACGCCACAGTGCGTGGCACGACCGTTCACATCTTCCACTTTGAACAGCATCGGGTACTCGATGTTGAGCGACGCTGACGGCAAAGAACAAAGGATGGTGAAGGTGTCAGCAAGTTGCAGTGCCCTTACCTCCATACCTGCACATGGTGCACAGTAATGCAGCCATGCCAGCCACCCACCCAGACGCTGCAGTGCAGAGGGTGGCAGAAAGACTTTGTCGCCAAACTCGGCCTGGGGCTTATCAATGAATGCCACAGGCATAGCCCTGAAGTTAGCTTGATACTGCTCCATCCCCCTGAAACTGCCAAACATGATGTCCTGAGGTGCTTGCCAAAATCCAAAATTGCCTTTCTGGAAAACACACCCTATCCCGATCTGCCCTACAACGTGTACTATAAATTATTATAAAACAATTACCCTATGCCGCCGCACACAGATCAAATGCACACTCATAGTTCTCTCGAGTAATTTTGATGATAACGATTCTGTTTGTTCCTGAAAGCTGTTCTGGCGAAAAAGCCTTATTTTGCAACATTTCACTTTATCCAACAGGATGGTCACTGTTTGATTGCATCTTTCCAAATGATGGGTTGTTTCTGTTAACGCTTTAAATTCATTATCATAGTGGGGTTGCTAAAAAGGTGCAAACAATAGCCACACGGCAGATTTGGCCGCAGCGTGAACCCAGTGGGGCCCCAAACTGGCTGTAACGAACTGGCTGTAAAAACTTTTTACCCCCAAACACACCAGATCAGCCAGGGATGCAAATTATGTTACTCGTTTAGCATTAAAAACATCATTGCAGAAAATGGAGTGAGAAGACCTGTTCAATCATGCTTTCAAGCAGGCAGCACATCCTGCTTCATAAATTAAGTGTACAGGTGGTGCCCTGAAGGCAGAATGGGCTCTTTGGGTAGGTTCTGGCTCAATGTTTCTATAATGATACAGGAGGATTAAAGAGCAGTGAGCCGTGAAGCAGGGAAAAGGCAGTGGAAGAAGGAGCTTGCCGCTAGAAGGGAAAAGGAGAGGGCATGAGTAGCTTAGTGTGTGAGGGGCAGACTTTTGGGATAACTCCTTACACACCCTGTGGCCTGACTTTTCAACTTTAGACCTTGATTTCAATGATGTCAAATCAGGAATTCGCTATGAATAGCTGACACCACCTGGAAATACAAAGTTGACCCTGGACTCAAAAATTTAAGAACTTTTAAATCAATCCCATAGACCCACAAGCGAACATCATAGATACAGGCTGCAGTCAATTCTGTGTCATAGATGTTACCCTGGTCAGACCAAAACCTTTAAAAAACCCCTCCCCCCCATCTTCTTTACGAAACCAACGCATCGACCCCCACAACAACGCCCCCACCTCTGGTTCTCCCAAATTATGCACCCCAAAAGTGACATACATCTATGGCGAGACAGGCAAATGCAGAGATGTGCTCGCATTAGAGCATTTTCACTCCTCTACAAAGCATATATAATGACATCAAACATACCAGAAGCTACAATTTTATCATACCTCCCCCAAAGAGCTTTGCCTCTGAAGTCGTAGGCCTTTTTCCCCACTCTTGTAACGGTCTAACAGACCTAGCCATGAGGGTCCACTTTGGCACCTTCCTATTTCTTTGGGGGAGCGGGGGGACTTGCACCCCAACCTTTTGGCCCCTCGCGGCTGGCACCGGTTAGCAATTCCAACCTCCTGTTGCAATGATCATACCCTAACACATTACCAACAATACCAGCATAAGATTTGACCTTAGTTAGGGGCACTGGTAGGTGAGTTGTGGACAGTTTGTACAAGCACCTTCAAGATATCCTCGTATACATAGTGGCAGTGAAGCTCAGGGTACAACAAGTACTTCCTGATTTGGTGGAGAGACGAGATGGATTGTCAGAGGCAAAATGTGACTAACCGTGAAAAATGGCGGCTGTGACGGTGACCAGTCATGCTCTAACGATGGTATTTGCGACGCCAATGCCATTTGGTCTGCAGAAGTGGGAGTAGAGGTTGCATTTTGGTTTGTGCCTGCCCATGTCACTTGTTTCCTTGATGAACCTGACAGCTGCCCTCTGTATATGCCCACTTCTTCCAGTCAGGCACCTTTTGACTAGCTTTGGGCTGGATTAGGTGGGCAAGGGTGATTCTTGTTTCAAGTTTTTGTGGTTAGGAGGATTTGTGGGTTGGCAATCAAAAAGTGGCTTTTTGTACCTCTTGAACTTACCGGTTTCAATTATTGGGTGGCGGGCGTTGAAAACTGTATCATTATCATCATTACTCACGTTTTCAATTCCAGTGCTTCAGAAATGCCATGAGCCAAGTCCCTGATCCAGGTTGAATTCAGACGGAGACGCGCTGCAGTGTTTCCAGCAGCAACTAAGAGCACCTTACAGTGTTGGCAAGGAAGCAAACTCTTTTATTCCAAGCCCAAAAGGAGGGGGTGACGCAGTTGAGGTCATGATGAGGATTTAGTTTGAGGAGTGCAGCACAAATAAGGGGAGGCATTAAGGAGTTAAGAGTAAGGGTTGGAACTCATCCCTCCTCCTCAACATGAAGGTAGCTGTTGTATTGCTCACTATGGTGGAATGACGTGTCTTCGGGCGGAATGCATGATGATCATACTTAGGACGGCAAACAGAGCAGCCAGAAATTTTAGACGAATGGCATTAGGAATGGATCCAAAGACTCTGTCTCAAGGGGCCTTGCTCCTGTAGCTGAGGTATTTTGGGATGTGCTTAAGAGGGGAGGCCATTTTTTAATGGATTATCAATGGGTTATGTAAAATCGGAGGGGAGGGCACGCTTACAGGAGTATTCTGCCTTTCAATTTGTGGGTTTATCGTTGTCATGTAAGTGCAGAGCTGTAACGGTCTAACAGACCTGACCAAAAGGGTCCGACCAATCCCGGTGGTGGATGCCACTTTGGCACATTCCTACTCCTTTGGAGGAGTGGGCGGACTTGCACCCCAACCCTTTTGGCCCCTCGCGGCTGGCACCAGTTTAGCAATTGCAATCTCCTGTTGCAATGATCATACCCTTACATAATGAGTGCGCAGATGCTGTAGCCAGGAATCTGGCAACACGAATTGATGCAAGCCATGCTGAGACAGGAATGCCATGTCCTGGCATTGGCAGTAAACCTTCCATGAAATGACCTGGCTTGTCTCCAAAGGTGATACCCGCGCTGACACAACAATAGATCTTCCATACTCCCTGCCCCAAAGCGCCCCAAAGCTCAATTACTTCTTGAAACCTCTATGATGATCTGAAGGCACACATGCAATGTTTAGGTAAGCTTGGCCATGCAAACCCTGTGACTAAACCAAACTAATCGGACGGTTTCTACTCAAATTTACCGAGTTCTCATAGTCCACAAGAATACTAGCAAAGCTGTTTGAACTGCTCAGTTTGTCCTTAAAGATAAAGGGAAACGTTTTTGTCACCACACAGGTACTCTTTATCATCAGAAGCACGCTGTCCGCTTAAAAAACTTCATTCAGTATTCATTGAGAGAGCCTTCAATGCCCTCCTTGTCATCAAACAGATAATGCATTATGCATCTTCTGTCAACGCCAGACCATCTCCGGTTTGATTACAGAGCATCACAACAATACCTGTAGACTTGTCATGAAAGCTATCAAAGCAGGTTCCCTAGGGGGCTGCTATGTTAAAATGGATATTGGCAGTAAAGACCGCTTGGCATTGCAAAGCTTACGGTTATCTGAAGCATCGACCAACATAACCATTCTCGAACGGCTTCTCCCACGCTGCTCCCTAACAAAGCGCCACTTCCCTATAAAGCAAGGACTCACGCTATACTAGTAAAGAAATGCCTACTTAAAGCACAAACATACCAGATGCCCGCCCTAGGTATGCATTAAGGTGTAGGGCAGGGTACAGAGGGGATGGGAGGCTCTCAGCAACAGCAACAGCACAGTGTGCTTGGTCAACTCCGTCAGCCTCTACCTTGGGATTTCCAGTCAGCCTCTGCCAATGTCAATCTCTGCCTAGGGGAATTCCAGTAATCACACCCAATGAGCGGCATGTTCATCTTGTTGAAGCAAGTTTTGCAAAGGCCTGGGAATCTGCTCAAAGCCGCCGACCAACTGTTGCTGTGACAACACAGTGTGCTTGGTCCACACGTTAGCCGAGCTGCAACCAAATCAAGCCTCCATCTGGGGTTAAAAGGAACCATTTAGACTCCTTGATTTTCAGAAACTACCAAGTCTGCCCTAAAGCTTCATGCTTATTCGGTTCTGTGTGTTTGCTTATAAATTTTGAATCTGTAAGCACAAGTGCCAGCACCGTGCTCTTTAGGAAAAAACAAAACCATGCAAGCTGACAAGTGCCAGCATCAATTGTCACCTCTCATTATATGTACATCAAGGACAACTTGTTCTCTTGAAGAGAGGGGCACTGCTAGTTGCCTCGTGACCCCCATTGACTTGTTTCTGCTGTCACACCGGAGTGCAGTGCTAGATTTGTGCTGCATGGTAACCAGGAGTTTGGTTGAGTTAGTTGGTGGAGTATTTGATCCTGTTTTCAGTTCAGCAATAGCTGTACTACAATTAGTAATTGAGTACGTCAAAGATGAATTTGCAGTAATACCTTGTCTGGTCCTAGCAACCTTGTAAGATGTATGCCAGGATGTAGACCCCGCTAGCCCTCGGGGGCCAACAGGCATGCCAGTGCCCAGTCCAGTCCAATTCACCCGTCCAGTGTGAGTTTGTCTGACAGCAGCTGCATGCAGCGCTGACCTTGTCTGTCTGCAGGCTGAACACAAAGAGAGAGAGAGAGA
>LFCJ01001044.1_pt1 | contig 18614 bp, 26 predicted proteins | sample 643141 | NCBI WGS metagenome assembly LFCJ01 (sample SAMN03766243, study PRJNA286221) | soda lake metagenome | biome: soda lake; feature: Kulunda steppe; material: water; isolation source: sample B1-Br-g2 brine of Lake Bitter-1 | place: Russia: Kulunda steppe | collected 2010-07
ACACACACACACACACACACACACACACAAACGCACATTTACACAATCACACACAAACACACGAAAACACACCATACAAAAAAATATGCATACACACCCAATGCAGCAACACAAGCATACACACAACACAGCAACACACGTATACACACGCACACACACACACACGAACACATACACGCGCGCGCACACACAAGCACACACAAGCACACACACTCCAACACACGAACACACACACAAGCACAATGAACACACATGAACACACGCACACACACAACACAACAACAAACAAATGAAAACAAAGAAACCCACACACACATTATTGCACGCATACACACATCCATACACTCAGGCACGCACAAAGACATACATGCAAAAAATGATACATGGCGGACTAGCTTCTAGGCATGTGGACACATGTAATCATGAGTGTTGTTGATTAAGAAAGTGGCCGATTGGCTATTTTATGTGCAGAAGGTCCACAAGGCATATGCCTTAATGGCCCCGTCTGCCCCCATCTTGCATCAGGGCAACATTGAGGTTGCGCAGAAATGTGCATCGACTAGGCAGCTTGCAAGCAGGCAGCTCGCGAGCAAGCACCTGTGTTCTTGTGTGAGCAGCAGCACCACACCATGTGATCTCATGTAATATGCACGCACGGGAATTGTTTAAGGTCAAAAATAGGCAGGCTGCATGGCCCCATCTCATGCATATGTGGCCCGCCAGCCTTGCACAGCCCCTCCCCCTGTAGCATTCCTTTGTCCAGCTGGACATATGCTGGAATGCACTGTGCCCCTTTCATCGCAGGGCAGTACCTTCACTCGAGGCTTTGCTGCTGCTGAGCAAGCACCTGTCTACCCACCAGCAGATGCATCACGCCTGGGGACCGCGGACTTGACGGATGTGCACATGCCTGAGTGGGTGCCTTGTCTACCTCTACATGCCCGCGCATACATGCACACACATACATGCACACGTGCGCATCCCTGGTTGGAATCTACCCAAAACACACGCTACACGCTACATGACCAAGGAAAGATGCACGCCCCCTGCGGGAGAGGACCTGTAAGCTCGCCGGCTTTCAACGCAAAGGTTGAGGGTAGGGCACCGCAAGCTTGTGCAGTAAACTATTGCACGATGGTGACAGCCAGTGACAGCCAGTGACAGCCAGTTATTGTCTGCATATGGTACCTCCTGCCACACACGCTGGCTGTCCCGCAACCTTGAAAGGATGCAGCATCACCTGTTGGATCCTGTGATCCCGGGCTCAGTCCTCGCGATCGCCAGCCTGGCTTCCGTGATCATCGGCCACTAGTGCCCGTGCCTTGCAGCACGGTGCTTGCGATCACCCGTCAGGTCCATATTTGTGCCCTGCGCCCCACAGAAAAGCCCATGGGAATATAGGTGTGCACCTGGTGCATGTGAAAGAGATGGAATATTATAGGCTGACCCTCTGTGGACCTATCAAAAGGGTCTGCCAGGCTCAGTTGACAGTTCTTAAATAAATCTCAGCTGTTGGCTGCCTGCCCAGCAGGCATCATGTCTGAAGGCTATGAGGGGAATCAGGCCGCTTGATTTTGGCCGATCTGAGCAGCGAAGGACCCAGCGCAGTGCCCGAGGGCCGAGGGAAAGCGCGTGTATGTGTGGCATGTGGGTTGCGCTGCATGCACGTACGTCCCATGTTAGCTATGTGCATGTAATGCACATGTGCCCCACAGTGTTTGAGTGCATACATCCGTGCAGGCCAGTGGATGTGACCACGGAGCGCAAGGTCCAGGTTGTGCAGCCGGGCCTGTTCCATGACTATGGGGGCAAGACGCGCTTCTCGGGCAAGGTCACCACGATCAAGTGCTTTGAGAACAACCCCCTAGTGAGGAAGGTGGGGGCAAGGCGCGCTTCCCAGGCAAGGTCACCACGGTCAAGTGCTTTGAGAACACCCTCTTAGTGAGGAAGGCGGGGGCAAGACGCGGTTCCCAGGCAAGGTCACCACGATCAAGTGCTCTGAGAGCAACCTCCTGGTGAGGAAGGAGGGGGGGAAAGTGCAGCCCAGGGCTGCTTTGCCCAAAACCTGTCTGACATGGTAGCAGTCCAGCATGGTGCGCATGCCTAGGCGCAGCCCCTCCGGCTCGACATGGCAGTAGCTCAGCCTGATGCGCATGCCTGATGCCATGGGCGCATTCAACCCTGCCTGACATGGTGCACTGTCCCTACTTGGATTGGAAGACCTGCGGGGCTCGATGCAAGTGTGTGGCTGTCCTTATGTGGCTGCATGGCTGCAGGCTCTGGGTGAGGATGGTACGGGCCGCGTCTTGGTCGTGGATGGCGGGGCAAGCATGCGCTGTGCGCTCCTTGGGGACGTCATTGCAGGTGCGGCAGTAGGATGGATGAATAGATTGATGGATGGAGCGGATGCCATCAATGAAGTTCAACACTTTGATAAACACTTTGGCCAGAGCTGTAGGGAGGGAGCATCACCGTGCCCTCAAACACGCCGCTGCTTCCTGGGGGGGCACGGTGCTCCCTGCGCGGCGAGCAGAGCCCGCGCTCTGCGTCACGTACAGGCTGCAAGGTCGCATGGGGTGGGGTGCCAGCCGGATTGCGAGGCTGACTGGTTTTTGCGCTCTGCATTTCAGGCAGGCCATACTCGGGGGAAATAGGGGCACAAGCTGTTGACAAACTGCGTGGCCGGCCCCTGGCCTCCAGACGAGGTGCTGCTACTGAGCAGTTGAGGCCATGCCACAGCAGTGGAGGCCCAGCACCCGCTGGTGCCCCGCGGCTGAAGCCCCTTGTCCACCAAAGCCAGGGCTCTTGCGGCCGCAGACATGGGCACCAAGAACGGCTGGCAGGGCATCATCATCAATGGCTGCCTACGCGACTCGGAGGACATTGGCCGCATGAACATTGGGGTGAAGGCCCTCAGCACACATCCGCTGAAGTCCTCCAAGAGGGACCCAGGTGGGGCCGGGGCTCTTTTGGGGGATGGGCCTGCTGCTGCATTAGCTTTCCGCCACCAGATAAGAGGAAGCGTTTGGTGGGCCGCCTGTGCTTGTGTAGCGCCAAAAGGAATGAAAGCCGGCCTGCTTTAGGAGAAGGATGAGGAAGGAATGTTTCGGACCAGTTGGCTGTGTCTGGCACGTGAGGGCTGCACAGCCTTAGCCTTCTAGACTTGCGCCCAGGTCAGCAAAGGCAGCACTTGCTTACATGCCGCTCTGCTGTGCCGTGAAAGCCACTTCAATGAAAGGTGATGCAAAGGCCTGGGTGGCACAAGCAACGCAAACCACAATGCATGCCCATCAGGTATCATAGGTTTGACGACGACAATGTTTTCCTGGCACGCCCACAGGGATACGCGACTGCCCAGTGACGTTCGGGGGTGTCACTTTCACGCCCGGTTGCCATGTCTATGCTGGTGGGTCAAGGTGACGTAAGCGTGAAGCTCCCCCATTGTCTGTACCCTCTTGCACATATCCTGCATGTAAGCCTGGTGGGAATTGGCAGACCATCCCACTCATTTGCATCTGCATGGGGACCCAGATCACACATACACATGCGCCAACTTTTGTGTGAGGTCAGTCAACGCGCTTGAATTTGCTGTGCTTTGATCCCTTGAGCAAGATCCATCAGCTGATCGACGGTCATGCCTGGCATCTGACTTCTCTCGGACTTTTGTCTGCCCTGCTTGTGCAGACAAAGACGGCATTCTTGTTTCAGCCGAGGAGCTGCAAATTTAGTACCGTGCACCCTGACTCCTCATGAGTAATTCAGATTAACTTCCAAGTTAGGTTTGAATTGCATGGGTGCAATTCAGTTGATGCTTTCTGCTTTTCAGCTTTCGTCAACGGCCATGTGTCCACGCAAATGAGGTGTTCTATCTTAGAATAGATTTTGTCAAGCATCAATTACAAACTTATTGTACTTTTAAAACGCATGCTGCTTGTCATTCATGCCCACTTGTGTGGTGTGTCGTGATTCGCAAGCGCCTTAGCAAAGCTTGTAAATGAGCTTGTTCCAACTATGACGGAAACAAAATGCTGCTAGCTTTCCCTTGAACAGCACCATCATGGTTTTTCCTGAAGAAGACGCTTGATTATGGAGCACAGCACCATAATGACCTGGGCACATTGGGCCCTAGACAGCGCATTACTTGCACTGGCTTCAAAAGTTTTGTATAACTCGAAAAATTTCATAATCTAGATATAATGTTCCGGAAACTTGATCTCTAGCTCCAGGCTCATTCTGTGCACTATGCTCATAAGCTTGTTCAGACAAGACGTTCTCTTGAGCATTATCTTCATCTTCACACTCATCAGGAGAGGTCTGCTGGCTTGTCCGCCCGCAACCCTCCTGATCCTCACTGACTGTTTCTTCTTTTCTGGTGAAGGGGCTTTTCTTCCCAAGGGCCCCTTTTCCTTAATTGATGTGAGGAGCTTTTTTGCTGCTTGCGTAGTTTCTCTTTTTTTCCTTGTGTTCTTTTCTCACATGGAACCAGAAAAACTCTACCACATGAGCTGAGCAAATTGCTTGCCAATATTCATTTCTAAAGTTTGCATGACTTTTTGTGAAGTATACCAAGAAATAAGAAAGTTTGCATGACTTCTTGTGAAGTATACCAAGAAATAAGAAAGGAAAAAAAAGAAGGAAGGAAACCTGGAATTATACTATTTGTCACGCCAAGAGACTGCTGCATCCAAACTAGACTCGTAGCATGGCCATTACATGGTATTTGAGCAAAATGTGGAGTGTGGACTGGCTACGGACAGCGACAATATACACCAAGCAGACGACAGGTTTCCGCAATGGGACTGAGGAGCCTCTGATACCCTTATCCTTCCCTACACGTTCTCTCTCTTGCTTCAGCCTGCAATTAGGCAAGGTCAGCGCTGCATGCAGCTGCTGTTGGATGCACTCACACTGGATGGTGGACTGGACTGGACTGGGCGGTGCTACGCCTGTTATCCCCCAAGGGCTCGAGGGTCTACTACCTGGCGTACATGTTACAAGTTAAGTTACAATGGGTTTAGACCTTCAGCCAGATGGGTTGACTGCTGGGCTTGCTGGACACTGCCAGCCCGACAAAAATACATGTTACAAGGTCGCTAGGAGCAAACAAGGCATTTCTGCGAGTTCGTCTTTCACGTGCACAAATACAGCTATAGCTGAATTGACAATGGGATCAAATACTCCTCCAACTGACTCAACCGACCTTCGGGTCACAATGCAGCATAAACCTGGCACTGTATAAATCTGGCGTGACATATTTTTTCATTTCTAGGATTTTATCGCATTGCCCCTTATGGCATAGTCATGATCATTTTGTAAAACCCAGCTTGAGCTTAAATCCTCCTTTCAACGATTCATAAGATTTGCTTGAACTTTAAGCCTTGAATTAACCTTTGAACCGTTGAACCGTTGAACCTTTGTACATTCGAGTCTTGACTTTAAATATCCTTGTCTTTTGCCAAAAACTGTGTTCTTTCTGGCATTTGCAGCTTCTTTCTTCTTACATACAACCTTTATTTGTCTAGGTTGCAGACCAGAGGCTTCGGCTAAGCTGCCCTAATTTGGCATATACACGGGTTTACAAGGGTTTACAAAAGGCTTCCAGTCAAGAAGTGCGACTGCTAGCCTGCTCATTCAAAGCTCGTAATCAGAGTTGTGCAAATACGGCGTCATTCACAAATGGCACCGTAATTTACGGCGTCATTTGGACCCCGTCATACTGCTGTATACAGTGTTTTCTTACGGTTTACGCCGTAATTTACGTTTTTTAACCGTAGTATGCGGACTGTATGGTAAAACGTCATGACGGCGTCAACGGTAACGTGCACGTCTCTGCTCGTAATGCATGAAGGGGCATCCTTCTTCAGAAGAAATACTGTTCTGGCCTAGAAAAATAGACACATTGTGGAAATCTGTGGGAGGAAACAGAGACGCATTACTAATGCGTCTAGCAGTCCTGCGCAGTGGGACCGCGCATAGGTGGATGCAGTGGAAAAGGACGTGCTGCTCATCTTGTGCGTTATTAGCATTGCAAAAGTCACAAGTCAGGGAGATGTTGTGAGTCCAGGTCAATGTTTCAACTTGTAGTGTGTGGGTGGATAATGACCTGAGGAAGGTCAAGAAACATGAATCTTGGAAGGACTCCTTCCAAGATTACATCGGATGTATGGCGAACACATGACCAGGGCCCTCTCTGGAGAGCTCTGTGCTCTTGTGGATGCGTATCATAACAATGTGCCCAATAAGTCAAGTGCCTCTCCCTGAGGTCCACAACGAAACGACTGAGATCAATGGGCTCACACCTCAATGATGTGGCAGCAGCCTCTCTTTGAACATGAAGGATTGTGTCAGACCATTCAATTAAGTTCATAGCAGATAGGATGTGAGATGACCAGCAATCGTCGCACTGTGAGTTCAGTTGCATGTCAGCTTGTAAAGTCTTTCTTGCGGTGGAGCTATTGCCAGTAGTGCTTTGATTTAAAGCATTGTACAACCGCACTGCCGGGCGGAACCAGTTGAAGTGTAGAGGCTCAAGACCACATTTGCACATGATGCACTGTGAAGGGGTTGATTCCCGGACCATCACAATCCTTTTCAGCAAAGTCAGGAGCCATTTCTGCGTAGGATTGTCCATTTCTTTGCCCTGTCGTAAAAAAGGGGTGGCCCAACCCTGGCTTGCGTACGTTCTGGCAGGGATTACATACGTTTAAAGGCGCCACATGTAATTGTGTAATCTGTAAGTGAGGCCTGACCTCGAGTCAAAGCTCCCGTATAAACTGTTTGATACGGAAAGTACCAGCCGTGAATGGGCGCAGCACTGCATGAGCTGCAGTGTTCAGATGGATAAGTCTGTCACAAACAATACCCAGATATTTGGCAGGTGCAGCTACTAGCTGCAGTTAGTAAGTGAGCTAATCTAGGTCACCTTTGCAGCAATTACAGGATCAGTGCTGTGCTGCACTACCAATAGTTATGCTTAGACTCGTTGCCTAGTCAGACTGTTTTGAATTTTCTTTCTCAACGGCACGATAGACTCTGCCATTTCATTTCGGACATTATGGACTATTTTTTGGCTGGCGAAGACCAGCAACAAACCAATCAGCCTAACGATCTGGCTGGCGGTTAACCCCTTTAAACTTAAACTTAAAAACTTAGACTCGTTGGTGGAGTGCTTGGTGGCTGCTTCATAGTGATACTAGAGTCAGATGGGTTATGGTCAGAATGCTGGAGTTGATTGTTGGGTGCAGTGTTCAACACATTAAGTGTGGACATGAGGTTCACTTCTGACACTTGCTTCATATGGTTTCTTTCACTAAGTGAATTATCATTGAACAGTAAAGCGTAAATGTGACAGACTCTACTCGGAGCAACTTGCCTTGATAGAAAGTCACAATGGCACGCTTTAGGCTGGAGGTAGCACTAGATAGGGCTGCTGTGGCATTGTGGACTTGGTATGGTCAGCTGGCACGTGCATCGGGTCAGCATACGCACTGATCTGACTGAGCTGCCCCAGTCAGTAGAGAAACTCAAGTTGTAGGACTCACAGTTTTGGATACGATCTTGATCATGCTAGTATTTTTTCGAGGTACAATTCATGTAAGTTCAAGTTGAATGGTGCCCAACATAAACAAATAATAAGCAAGCAAAATGAAACCTGATCGACAAAGGCCTGAGATCAGTTGGTGGAATGACTTAGCCCAAGCGAGTATGAGGCACAAAGAAAGGGATGCATGGATCAGTTTTTGTGTACTACTAGTAGGAGTCGTCAATGTAACATATCTAGGGATGGGTAAATATATTATAACCCTATATAGGGTCTGATCAAAATGCCAAAGGGACTCTACTAGAGTAGCTAGATAGTATATATAGAGGCTCAAATAGGCTCGAAAGAGGCTCTACAAAGCCTCGACGAGGGTCTGCCAAACCCTATTTACCCATCCCTTAACATATCCCTTTCACAAGGCACCAGGTCAAGGCACTTCACCATCACGAGCTACCATTTTCCCGGAACTGCAGTGCTTGCAGCAGCAGGGACTGCACACGTTACACTGGGGCAGAAGCTCTCTGAGGTTCTCCACTGGATCCTTTCTCAGTTGTCAGGCCGGCATCCTCTGACAGTTTTTCGGCACTCATCAGCTTGGCCATCGCCTCGCGCATCTGCAAACCGGTGCAAGAAGGGGCAGCGCGGTAGTGCAGAGCTGCAATTTGAGTAAGAAGTAGTGCAGAGCTGCAAATTCAGTAAGAAAGGCAGACATTTGTGGGAGGGGCAGCTCCCTTGGGTTCTGATGGCACAGCGCACGCCTGTCCTACGTGCACCAAATCCTATTTCCGAGCTTTTATCTGCATTAATGCATAAGAAATGCAGGGCCACATTTTGTGCGTGCCTGCACGGTAAGCACAACAGCTGTTTTTTTGTGACTGGCGCTTACCATGGCCTTCCGTGCTGCCCTCTCCTCCAAAATCTTTTTGTGTCTCTGCTTAATGTTCTCCCTCCTCCGTGCGCGCCTGTCAGGGAGCAACAGGTAGCACAACAGATTTTTCAAGCGCTCCTTCTTTTGAAGAAGCATCCCCTATCTCTCCTGCTCCAAACCAGCAACATACACCTGAGCAACTTAGAAGCCGTGCCTCTCCACAGGGTGGTGTGGCAAAGTACTTGGCAACCAAAGTGTAGGTACATCTTGCGTTCAGTATTGTGGCACTAGTGCAAGTGCCTGTGTTTTTGTTTTGACTTGCATTAGCATGTCAACACACACATGCGTTTTGACTTGCACATGTGTTTTGACTTGCATTAGCTTGTCACATGTGCTTCGACTTGCAATAGCATAACATGTTTGTTTTGACTTACATGAGCAAAATACATTCGCTTTGACTAGCAATGGCATAACACGTTTGCTTTGACATGCATTTGCGTGACACATTTGTTCTGAGATACAACAGCATAACACATTGGTATGGACATGCATCAGCATATGGTCACATGCACACACAACAGCACCCAAGGGTCAATGCACACGAGCGCGTGCTGGCCTACCTTGCAACACGCCCCTCACGTGCCTTGCTGGACAAGAAGGACTCCGATGGCGTGCTGGTGTACAAATTCCATGTGCCTGCGCAAAAGTCGGAGTGCATGGTGCACTCAGGATGGCTGGCTGAGGCAGGCAGCAAGGGCACCTGCCGTGGTATTCAAGGCATTTGAGTGCCGCTGCCAGCCTGTTGGCAGGACCTTTCATGTGGACCAGATGGAGGTGCGTGAACAGGACGGCTGATGAGCGCCAGAGAGGGGGGTTGGGGGGGTGGAACAAAGGACAGGGCACTGATGAGCACCAGATGGAGGAGTGTGAACACTGGAGGCGGGGGGTTTGTTTTGCAGTTGTACAGGCAGAAAGTATGGGCAGACTTGCTGGTGCCCGCGTGTGCATGTGCGTGTGTGCGTGCGTGCGCTCGTGCGTGTTGTGCATCATTGACATGGTCTCCGTGCGCCGCTCAGTCTCAGGTACATGAGTGTATGAGTGTGTACGTGTCACACTTTGGTTCACAGAAAAATGGCGATTGGAATTGGTATTCCATTGGTAGCAGTGGAGAGAGGGAGAGAGAGCAAGACACACGCACACAGAGAGAGAGAGAGAAGCACACACACAGAGAAAAGAGATCCTGCTTGCCTGCAAAACTTGTGCTTGCACACAGCAGCAGCCTTAGCACAACACATGCAGGACCAGTGGCAGCAGCGGCGGCGGCGGCGGCGGCGGCGAGGGGAGGACAGGGCAGGGTAGCCTACGCACCGTAGTTGCCACCGGCGACCTTGGCTGGCCGCAGCAGCCGCGGCGCGTGCATGCAGGCCTGGGAGCAGCAGCCGTTCAGCTCCTGCTTGCACTTGGCGCACGCGATGAACAGCTCGTTGCAGTCTGCGCGCGCGCACGGGCAGCCAGAGTGGGCAGGCACAGCGTCAGAGATGGGCAGAGGTGCGCATCAGGCCAGGAGACGCAGCCCGGGCGGGACATCACGGGCAGTGCTCCTGAGCAGCGCACCACATGAGGTGAGGCGCCAGGAACAGGAGCAGCACTGCCCTGCTGGCCTGTCATGCAGCGCCCCTGCACGCACACCATGCTGGAATGCGGCAATGCACACACACACACACACACACACACACACACTCACGCACGCACGCACCTATGTTGGCGCAGTTGACGTGGGGCAGCTCTGAGTGGGGGCTGCCACAGACTTGGCAGGGCACTGCTGCAGGCCTTGGACCCTTGGCCACCTTGCCTGTCCCTGCATGGGGACGGGGGGAGGGGGCGCACACCGCAGCTCAATGCGCACACCGCAGCTCAATGCGCCTCCCATCAAAGGGGGGCGGGGGGGGGCATCAGTTGATTGGCTGCCGCGCCCACGTGCGTCCCCACACAAGCAGCGGGAGGCACCAGAGAGCGCACGCAGCTGGACACTGCGGCCGCGGCGTGCGCCTGTACGGAGGCTCATGGGGTACGGCAGCGTGAGCGCGCTCGTGAGGGCCCAGCTGGATAATGGGAAGCACATGGGGGGCGCAGCTGCCTGCCAGCAGCAGCGGCGGCCGCAGCAGCAGCAGCTGCCGGGATTGCGAGGGCTGCGAGGGCACCATTCTGCAGCTGCTGAGGCAGGTGCTTTCTCCGTCCCACACAGCCGATTCTGACGACAGTAAGTCTGAGTGTGCGTACTTGCAAGTGCGCTCACAAGCGCTTGTGTACGAGGCCAACATGCACTCAAACAACCATCACACCCTCCCTCCCCCTCCCCCATAAACACTGATGGCAGCGCCAAATCACACAACACAGTGGGGTAAGCTAGCTAGCTCCAGCAAACGCGGAACCCGGCAGAAAAGCAGCCCCCGGCGCCTGCCTTGCACGTGGGAGGCCCCGCAAGCTTGGCTTTGAAGGGGCAATCGACCTGATCCATATGAATGGCAAGAAGGGAACCAACGTGGGTTTAATGGGTGGGGGGGGCGGCGTGCACCTGCGGGGCCCCCGATCAAGAGAAGGATGCACACCTCGGCTACAAGAATGCCGCTGCCTAGCAGCTGCTTAGACACGCGTGCTGTGACATGCAGCTTCTCCAGAAAGCGTCTCCACCCCAGCGGCTGAGGTCCAAGTTGTCATTGGCAGTTTTCAGAGGCCTCTTGGTGTGCTGTGGCTCATGATCCGCACAGGCGCTCCCTCAGGCACACACAGCGCACGCAAGTGGCTGGTGAGGACACATCGGTGCGACTCTAGATGTGTGTCCATGGCCGTGCCCTACTCCTCCCAGAGCCCACCACACTCACGTGCTTCCTCCGGGGACAGCGCCATGCGCCCGTCAAACACAAACAGGCTGCCATCCCAGTAGTCGGAGCCTTCCTCTCGCAAGTAATTCTGCAGGCACACGTCACAGCCCCATGTGTTACAGCAGCACACGCCGCAGGCGGCCAACGCAGACGTCTGCGCACAGGCAGCAGCAGCAGCTGCAGCAGCGATTAAGGGCCATGACACAAGAGCGCGATGCAAGCAGTGCAGCATCCAGAGCAGCAACAGCAGCAGCGCGCGAATGCATGAGTTCTGAAGGCGCCAGGAGTCAGGTCAAACCAGAGAGACCGCGCAAGTCCCGCATTGGGGCAGCGCCACAAGGGCTTCACCGCAGAGACGCGCTATCATGCGCGCGCACATGCACGCGCACGCACGCAAACTGCATACCGGGGGGGGAGGGGGATACACACCTGGATCCCTCCCTCCAGAGTGTACAAGTTCTTGAAGCCCTTGGCCTTGAGCAGCGTGGAGTAGATGTCGCAACGGATGCCGCCGGTGCACATCATCTGCAAAAAGCAGCGGGGCAGAGAGCACAGATCAACGGTGCAAATGGAGATTCAAGGGGCCAGGCTGGTCCAGGAAAACAGGGGGGGTCCAGGGCCAAAGGTTTATCAGGTGGATGGGGCCAAGCAGGAGCACGGAGGCCGGGCTCAAGGATGTCAGGGTCAAGGAGTCAGGCGGCAGGTGTCAACAAGGGTCTCGGGGGCATAATGCTCAATCTCACCCCACGTGAGGGAAAATTATGGACCGAGTGTGTTCTTTGACCGTGACAAAAAAATCAACCGGCTAATAAGGTCTTGGGTAAAGCGTGCGTCACTTCCCCCTAAAGAAGATCCATCCCGCAAAGTTACAATCGAGGCTAGAGGAAAGTCAAGGAGGTGAACCAAAAGGGGTGGAAAGGTTAGGTGAAGAGGTCCATCGCGGATGGTCCAGGGACCCCTGGGGTCCTTCAGGGGATCTGGGATGCAGGCGTGGACATGTGACCGTGGACATGTGACCGGGGCGGGGGTGCTCCATGCCGCAGGTAGGCACGGAAGGATGGCGCAGAGCTGGCAGCGCTCGACACGGCGCAGCCCTGAGGGCGCGCATGCAATCACCTGCGCCTGCACCCATGTGCCGAGCAGCGCACTGAGCGCGGCAGCCGCCCCACCCTCACAGCGTGCGCTCACGTGCGCTCACATGGTGGCCGAGGTCACAGAGAAGACGCGCACCAGAGGGAGCTCTCCTCAATGGGACCACACAAAAGGACCGCAGATGGACCAGCCCCGCTGGTTCAGGCCCACACTGCTAAAGTGGAGGCGGCACTCGTCGTGCGCGCGCTGCAGGCTGATGCAGATCAGGCCAGCGGCACTCTTGCTTCCAGCAAGGGGGGTCTCGCGTGAGCCCCACAGCCGTTCCAGACGCGTTGTGGCAATGAAGAAAGAAAGAGGTCCGTCCTGGATACCGCGCTTGCCAATTGGTAGAGGTGTGCATCCTTACAGACCAAGCCGCCCAGCAGGGGTCAAAGCGCAGCCCCAATTCAGCTGAGACCCACCGAAAGCTCAGGCACATATCCGCCAGCGCTCACGCAGACATCCGCTCGCTGGCAGTGCTCGAGGGCACCAATTGCCAGCCCCCGACCAGAGGCACTACTCAGCAACACAAGAGGCCTCTGTACCGTCCCACAAGGCATGGCGTCAAGTGGGTGAGCGACAGCATGCGCCAAAGGCACACATTCCACAGGCGATGCACAACCAAGGGACACGCACCATGACCGGGGTGTCTGGGTCGGCGTTGCGCAACGGCGCAGGCAAGCCCTCCACGCCCTCCCCCACCTGCAGCAAGGATGCAAGCAACGCCGCCCACAGCGCTCGAAGGCCAACAACCGACCGACAGCAAACAGGCCTCCGTGCTGTCCCACAGGGGGTGTTGCGTGGGTGTTCGCCAGCGGACACCGACGAGGAGCCCTGACACCCACGAGGAGCCCTGACTGCACTCCTGAGTTCTGAGCTCCTGCGTTCTGAGCTGCCAAGCATTGCACATGCCGCCCAAACAGGCACAGCCACTCCTTGAAGGCTCCATCGTTTCAACCTTACCCCGGGCCAATCTGCGCTGCGGCAGAGGCCCAGGTCTCATAGAGTCGTCCCAGCCAAAAGCATGCGCAGGACCTCAGTTGCCAGCCACGTGTGCGCGGGGGGGCACAGCATGCTGCCTTGCAGGGTCAGCAGCCCCGCGTGGCTTCTGTGCTTGGGCCTCACACACAGGAGCGCGCGCACACACGCGTACACACCCACCCACCCACTCACACGCACACGCGCACAAACACCCGCATGTGCCATGTGTCGCTGCTTCTCCATCCCTCACGCGCCCCCGGGCTTGCGCTGCGGTGCGGCCCCTTCTGCTGCACGGACACACTACGGCGGGCGCAGCCGCAAGCCCTACCCTTCATCCCACCCGCTCCTCACCGGCGTGTCGTTGAACTCCTCCTCGGCCGGGCGCGCCGCCCCCCTGAAGTGCCCCGCATCCCACTCGTAGTCGTTGCGCACGTCTAGCATCACCACTTTGTTGGCCTCCGCCAGCGCCGCCATCTCTTTCCACTGCTTGGGCGGCACCGGCGTGGCGCGCGCGGAGGGGTCGGTGATGGGCAGGTCGGCCAGGCCGCCTGCCAGCGAGATGAGGTTGGGCTTGTACTTGAGGCGCAGCTTGGGGAACATGGGGCCCTCTGCCGGCCACACGCTGTAGCGCAGCCCCTGCACACTCGCAAGCACACCAGACAGGATGGGTGGGCGCGCGGTGTGTCTGCGTGTATGTGTGTGTGTGTTGTGTACGCGTGTGCTTGTTGTGGCTATGCGCTTGCACATGTGTGTGTGGGGAGGGGGCACTGGGGCACACCATGCGCGACACAGCTGCCGAGCACTGCACATTCCCGGTATACGCACTTGCTGCATGGCACAGGCACCTTACAGACGGACAGGTGCCTCAGGCCTGACAGCGCCATGGGGCGGTGGCTGTTGTGCTTCAGGTTGCGGCTGCGACACTGAAAGAGGGAGCCACCCAGCTGGCCTGCGCTTGCTCCATTCAGTGCACAGTGGGGTGCGCCACACGGGCAGGCAGACACGACACTGTACAGCATACCTGCCACAGCTCTTGGTCCTTCAGCCAGGCCGTATACTGAAGGGCATGCTCCTTGGTGCCCCCAAATTGCGCATTGATGCCCTGGGATGAGATGTAGATCCTGCCCCTGATGTCGAGGTTGTGCGCCCTCATGTATTTCCTGTGCTCCTCAACCACCTGCAACCGGCGGCACAGCACACGCGCAGGGTACAATATCACCTTGAGCCCACCTTCAGCGGGCTTACCACATGCTTACACATGCATTATGCCAGTGGGAAGTCCAGAGTCCAGAAACCAAACGGCCCAGCCATGCTCATTTCCAGCCAGAGGGCTATGAAGGCAGGCATCTGGGGCTCACCTCTCGGGGCTGTGGCACAGCTACTAGATGGTACGTGTTGACGACGACATACTCCTCCCCAGGAGCAGCCACCTGCTGCTGCTGCAGCTGCTGCGCAGACGGCTCTTGAGTGCTTGCATCTTGAGCCCACGCATCACTGCCAGTGCAGCAGAGCGCTACGCAGCGAGCCGTGCCTGTGCGCCAGAAGCCTTGTGCTGCTGAGGGAAATGGCATGGATAATGTGCAAGAGGAGGGCAGAGGGTGGCTGAGCAGACTGGCATGAGCTGGTTGGTGCCTGTTCTTAATCCTCCTGGCGGCGCTGCTGCTGCTGCTGCTGCTGCTGCTGCTGCTGTGCACCCGAGGGGTCCAGCTTCCCAGCCTGCCCCCAGCAGCAGGAGGCAAACTGAAAGTTGTAAAAGAAGCCATCATTAAGAAAATAAATTTATTTCTTGTTGGGCTACTAGTAAGCCGTTCACCTCCTCGCGTTCCACCTCCTTCCCCAAATAAACATTAGGCTTTTAATTAGCACAATGGACGTTACATAGATGTGACAGGGCTTCCTGAAGGATAATGGACTTGCTTGCGCACAAGGGGAAGCGCTTAATCAGCAGGAAGCGAGACGTGGACAAATGCGGGGGTGACTTGCTGCTGAGGTTATTCGAGAGCGAGTGGTTCAACAGCTGGATATGCCTACAGGTGTGCCCACGTAAAAGCAACACGATGAACGCAGCACCCCTCGCTGAACGCAACCCGCCTGCGCACGACAAAGCATTCCCGCTTTTTGGGGCTGTGGTGACGCTTTTTGCAGTACCTATACCAGCATCCCAACTCCGGCGTCGAGGACTACCTGTGCAACAAGCTGAACGAGCTGCCCGAGCCCTCCATCGAGCAATACCTGCTGCAGTTTGTGTACTTAGCAGCAAATAGGCCGGGCTCGGCGTTGGAGCGGACCATCATAGGCCTGTGCTCCAAATCCTTTGTCATTGCCATCAAGGTGTGTATGTAAGCCTGCTTGACGCCCCCCCCCTTGACACTTGACAACACCAAATGCTGTTCTGGGGATGGTCCTACTCCCAGCCCTGGCTGGCATGCCAGCAGCCACGCCACAGCCATAGTGCATACGCTCATCCACGTAAATGCTGTGCGCAGCCAGCCGCAGAACCAGTGCTAGTGGAACCTACAGTGCAGGTACACAGCATGCCACGCGCGCCGGGTGCGCACTGTGCAGAGCGCAGCCTGCTCGTGGAAATGACCACTTTCTTAAAATCTTTCAAGCCTGGACAGACTGGACTCAGGAGGCATGCTGCTGCACGCACCCCCCCAAGCTGGCTCCCAGCAGGGCAGCATGGCTGACTGGTTGCGGTGCCTGCGCAGGTGCATTGGCTGCTGCTGGCCCTGTGCCAGGACCAGAAGGACAAGCACTTGGAGGCTTTCAGGGACAAGTGCGAGCGCGCAGCTCTGAACGGCAGATGGGTGCGTGTCTGGCGTGTCTGAGGCCCACTTTGCGCATGCGAGTGGCCTGCATGCCTGTCTGCCTGCCTGCCTGCAAGCTCGTGCAGCGCCAACTTCCACACGCGCCTTCTGGCTCCCATGGCCTGGACTGGAGCAGGCTGTAGCACTAGGAGTGCTGGTTCTAGCTCTGCACCCAGCTTGTGGTCATCACACACACCAAGCCCTTACTGAGCCTGCCTCCACTCACCCCCTCCCTGGGCGCAACTCCCCAACTGCAAGGCTGAGCAGTACCTTGTGTTTAGATAGCGCACAGCAGGTGCCCATGTATTTAGCTGCTATGGCATCCAACTGCATGATCCTGACACCTCCCTTCCAGGCTCGCGTCTGTGCGCCCATGCGCACGTGCCCACCTCCTCAACTTGCACATATGCAAGAACAGGGCTGTGCACATGAGCGTGCTTGCACAGCGCCTCACATGCTTCTCCACTGCAGTGCGTGCCTGGCAGCCACTGCCGCGCGCACGCGCTTGCCCGCCTCGCTACCAATGATCGGCCGCCGCCACAGCATGCGCACGCAAGGTAGCCCCCGCCGTGGGTGTATGCTTACCAGCCTGCCAGACCTTGCAGCTTGCTGCTGAGAGCTGCAAGTCAGAGAGCCTGCTCGCTCCCTGCTGCCTGCAAACCCATGATGCGCACGCCTCCTTGCCTCCGTCACCACAGGAGGTGCCCTTCAACAACACGCGCATTGAGAACATCTTGAGCCCGCAGCAGTCAGCGCTCAGCCCGGTCACCTCTGGCACGTACACCAACTTCAGCCCCATCATCAAGGCCCCCAGCCACCTGGTCATGGGCTCTCCCCCCAACCACGACACCACTCCCAACAGCATCATGCTCGCCACGCCCGGCATCCTCAGCAAGATCGACGAGGGCGTGGAGCTGCTGCCCAACGGCCGAAGCCCGCGTGTGTCCCTTTCGCTGCCTGCGTGCACCAGCCCAGACATGAGGGGCGAGGGCAGCATGGACGAGGATGACCTGGTGCGGGCCTCTGCGCGGTGCATGCAGATGTATGCACGTGTGTGTGTGTGTGTGCCCCCATGTGCGCGTTTGTGTTGTATACGTGTGTGCACGTGCACGCATGCGCGCTTGTATGCCAGGGCACACATGCCACCTGTCAACAAATGGCTGTGCCATGTATGTGGACAAGCATGAGCGAGGGCTCGTGCCGGTCGCACGCGTGCGCGCTAGGGGCGCGCAGCTGTTGAGGAGCTGCCCTGCCTGTGTGTGCGCGTGCGCATGCACCCTGCTGCTGCGCACGGGCGCTCGGCCTCAGCAGGGGTCTTGGAACCCGGGTGGAAGTCAAGTGGAAACCTGCACTATGAAGGCCACTGCTCACTGGCGCAGCCGCCGCTCCCTGCTGGAGTTGCTGAACGCTTCATGCTTCAGTGGCCGCTGCTGCCTCGAGGAGGGTGCGGAGTCCCAGGCTTTGGGTCGGCTCCGGCTGTGGGTGGTAGGGGGGACTCGGGCCTGAGGGCCACCACGCAACTGGTCAGTTCGACCTGGATCACCGCTGCGAATTTCGCTCACTGGCAGCAGGGTTTCCTGGCACTGCTCACTGGCAGCGCGGGGGTATTGGACATGAACGAGCCCGCCCACAGTCCAACCGCCTGAACCTTGGCAGTCGGGGAGGCTGCTTTCCTGAGTCGCTGCATGCACATACGGCCATGCTTGGAAGCAGGACCAATCCAGCCCAGGCCCTGCTAGACCAACACGAGAGGCAGGCAGACCCTCAGGGTGCGCGTGTCCCAGTAGCTCACGTGCCCATACCTGCCCTGGCGCGCCTCCAGGACGGCGTGCCTGACTCTATGAAGATGCGCGCGCGCATGAAGATGATCCGCGCGGAGCTGGGGGAGGGGGAGGGCGTGACCGCGCTGCTGGACTCGTCGCGCGGGAAGGGCCTGATCAGCGTCACAGAGGATGAGCTGGTGCTCTCCGACGACGAGTATGCAGGTGCGTGCGCACGCGTGCATGTTTTTGTGTGCAAGTGTGTGTGCATGCGCGGATACCCATGCCTGTGGCCTCTGCCTGCCAGGCACCTGTATTGCCAGCACAAGGATGAGCGTGTTCTTGAACGGTGCAGGAGTGCAGGACCATCCAAGTGAAACAGAGAAGTTTAGTCGTTGAAGCAATTGCCAGCAGGAATTGAAGAGAAAGGGCGCGGCGTGCTTTTCACCAGCCTGTCCCATCTATGGCATGCCATGTGCCATCTATGGCATGCTATGTCCCATCTATGGCATGCCATGTGCCATCTATGGTATGCTATGTCCCATCTATGGCATGCCATGTCCCATCTATGGCATGCCATGTGCCATCTATGGCATGCTATGTGCCATCTATGGCATGCTATGTGCCATCTATGGCATGCTA
>LFCJ01001045.1_pt1 | contig 18614 bp, 20 predicted proteins | sample 643141 | NCBI WGS metagenome assembly LFCJ01 (sample SAMN03766243, study PRJNA286221) | soda lake metagenome | biome: soda lake; feature: Kulunda steppe; material: water; isolation source: sample B1-Br-g2 brine of Lake Bitter-1 | place: Russia: Kulunda steppe | collected 2010-07
AAGGAAGCCAACAGCTGCAGCTGCTCAGGTGAAAGGGGCGCCATGGAAGTAGCGGGCATGCCTGCTAGGGCGTGCAGCTGATCAGGGGTGTAGGTGGAGAGGGCCTGGCAGACATCAGCTGGTAAGGAAGCTAACAGCTGCAGCTGCTCAGGTGAAAGGGGCGCCAGTGTCTGCAGAGAAGCAGCGGGCATGCCCACTAGAGCGTGCAGCTGCTCAGGGGTGTAGGTGGAGAGGACCTGGCAGACATCAGCTGGAAAGGAGGTTAACTGCTGCAGCTGTTTGAGTGTCTTCTTGTCCAAGGTGTTGAACTCTGCCGCAGTCTGAATATGCTGCTCTGCTCCCATCGTCAAGCTCAATGCCATACTGCTGTCCACCTGCACGCCCACAGAGATGAGGTGGGCTGGGTCCGGCCTGCAGGCAGCATTTGCCGGCAACTTTGTGGTTCATTGACATGTATGGGATGCATAAGGAATCCTTTTGGCAGCTCACAAGCAACACCAAGCCTTGCTTCTGGCATCCCTGCGCTGCTTGAAGCAATACCAGCATAGCTGTGTGCTCAAGGCTTGAGGCACTGCTAACGTAGCTGTGTGCCTGAATGCGCTCAGCCCCTCAATCATATGCGCCCCCCTGATACCCCCCACTCATTTGACATCAAGCACACGCAGAGCCTTGGAATTGAGCACACTAGGAGCGACACTCACTTGGCATCAAGCATCAAGCATCAAGCACAAGCATCAAGCACACTAGGAGCGACACTCACTTGGCATCAGGCACTCGCGGAGCCTTGTCGCCATGGCACTGATGGCAGTGCCACACGCCTTCCATGCCGGCCTTGACGAGCTGGGGCCAGTCAGGGGGTAGCCACTGCAGCAGCTTAGCCCACTGCAGTCACGCACAACAGCCACTGCAGCAACTCAGCCCACTCCAGTCACGCGTTTGACATCTCAGCCCACTCCAGTCACACGTTTGACATCTCAGCCCACTCCAGTCACACGTTTGACATCTCAGCCCACTCCAGTCACGCGATTGACATCTCAGCCCAGCCCACTGTGCAGTCAGATGTGGCATCCACAGCAGCACACACCATTCATCGGAAAGGTGTCCTGCAGTCAGGCAGGTGCATGCTGCGCAGCATTGCAGCCGTGTCAGGCGCAGGCCGTGCGTCAACACACTGAGGAAAGGGACACGCTGCTTTCAGGCTGGGTGCATGATGCAAGCACACGCGCTGCATGTGCACAGGTGGTGCAAGTGGGTGGATGGACAGGCACCCATGGGCGAAAGCAGAGGCACCCCCTGCAAGGAGTGGAATCCCAGTCGAGGCACCCCCTGCAAGCCTCGCCTGCTCAAAGTGCAGCCTCTGCGTCCAGTCTGGTGGCAGCTGTCTCCATGTCGGCAGCCAATGGGGGGGCAGCGACTTCAGAAGCTCAGCCCATGTGCTGGCCACGCGTTGGAGGCCATGGTGGCAGCTGCACGGCGTATGCTGCTCAGCCAGCGTCTGATCTGCATCAGCAACAGCTGGGCTTGAGTTTGAATTTGTCCAGGTAGTGGAGGGCAAGGTGCGTGCATGCGCGCTGCATTTGCAGGGCGGTCTTGGGCAGGAAGTGCTTGCCTAGGCTGATGATGCGGATGAGAACCATGAAATGGTCCATGATGCTTGCTACAAAGCCACAAGAGAGCATATGACCACAGCTCTCAGTGTCCTGTTGCAGCGGGTGTGTTTGACAGATGGCTCTTGCCTTTGGTGAAGCAGGTACCCCTGCACAAGTACAGGTACTTGCAGCTCCATATTTGCCTACCTTTTGGCAGAGTGTGAACCATAGCCATTATGTTGGCTGAAAGACTTTGCACAAGAGTGCAAGCATCGTCCATGGCCTTGCTAAGAGCCTGCAAGGACAGCACACACAGGGCAACGGCGTTGCAGCACAGCCCTCTGCCTCCCAAGCCACCATGCATCAGAAAAGACGCCCTCCCGCCATGAGGTCGTCATTCTTATTGTCAGTGCCAAGCAGCCACTGAGCTTCACCTCACCAGCAGGTCTCACACACAACAAGTCCTAAAGAACTCTTTAGTTTGCAGGTTGCCTGGAGCGCAGCAACACCTGCCGTATGTGTACAATGCCTGACGCCTCCTCCCAAACATTGGTCCACACCTGCACTCCAGCCTTGGCTCGTGCGTCTATGTCCTTGATGCTGTCAGACCCAACAGGCTCAAATGTGGTAGAGCACGTGCGTCCATGCACTCCTGCGCACACCGCTCACAGCAGCATACTGGGCAAAAACCCTCCGCATCCCATTGATTAAACATGCGCACTTTGTTAAAGAATGAGGAAAACAACAAAGTAGGGTCCTCGCCAGTAACATTTGAGATCTATCTTAGGTATCAAGGCAAGCCTCACAGGGGTTCACACCATGACCATGTAAGCAGTCTCTTCAAAGTGGGTGAGGCATTATGCACTTAGTAAAAACTTAATTAGTAAGCAAAAAGGAGAGACTATGGCCGAGTAATTGGAAGCATGCCCCATCCTTGCTGGGGCATCTTTGAGACCATGCACTTGGTTGGGTTACCTGGTGACAGGAAATTGTTGGGATGCAACATGTTGTCAATGTCGAGCAGCTCACTTGAGTCAAGCACCTGAGGAGAGGTGAGGGAATTTCAGAAAGGAAGGTCAACCATGTACACAGTACCCAGAAAGGGCATGGATTACTGATTGATTCTGTTAGGAGTATGCAGTTTGCCCATTCCCAGCATTGACTGCCCTGAATGAACAAGAGCTTTTATAAGTAATGCCTTGGAACTTGGCAAGAGATGTAAGCCATGGCATGATTCCTTGCAGAAATGCAAAGATACGCTTCATGCAAACAACTCAGTCCCAAGGGTATACTACTAAAAGGAACTGTCCTTTCAAGATAGACTGACTCGCCTCTGCACACACTGCACACGCTCCCCACGCAGCCAAACGTGACTCACCCCACGCACCCGCTGTTGCTGCTGCTGCTCAGCTTTCACTCCTTGCTTCTGCTCAGCCTTCTCTCCTTGCTGCTGCCCGCTGCGCCTCCACAGCTGCGCTGCACCTTGCACGCTGACTCCAGGCAGTGCAGCAGCAGCTGCGTTCAATGGTGAGGCAGAGGCAGCTGCGCGGCACCCCACTGGGTGTGCCCCTGCGGCAGCAGGCATGAATGCTGCTGATGGAGGGGTGGTGGCCTGCAGGGTCCCTGCTCTTGTTAAGTCCACCGCCCCTGCCTCGCGGTAGGCAGCCTCCAGGTAAGCACCATGGCCCACTTCCCAACTCCCCACGCCAACACCACCCTGCTGCCCATTCACTGGCAGCACCTCAGCAAACAGACCCGGGGACCACCCACGCCTGTCTTGGCCCTCCATGCCTGCCGGGACATTCCCCTCAAAACCAGGCCCACAGTTGCTTGGCTCTGATCCCCACACAAAACCCTCATCACGCGCCTCCCCCCCACCAATGCTGCATGCTTTGCTGCCATGTGTTCGGGCCCCCCCTGCTGCACCTACCCCTCCACCTGCCCCACTTCCACCTCTGCCTGCATCACGTCCGCCTCCGCCTGCCATGCAGGGCTCCTGGTCTCCAGCCGCACCACCATCGGTGCTTGCACCCGCCCCTGTGCTGGCGCTTGCTCGTGTGCCCATTAATGCCATTGCTGGTGTTGCGCTCGGTGCCGCTGAAAGTGAGGGAGCACTGTGCGCAGCAGCAGCCGCAGCCGCGGCACACAGGCCCCCCCCAGGGCCAGCACCACAGGTGGGGAAGGCAGTGCTTGAATCTCTACTTCCCCCTGCTGCCCCCGCACTGGGCCCATGTCTGGCCATGCCACCGTCCATCTGTCCCTGCTGCTGCTGGCTGTCCCTGCTGCGCCCACCCGCTGCCACATGCCGCGCGCCGCTTGGGACCCTGGGTACGGTAGCTATTGCACAGCCCAAGGTGCGATTGCCCCCCGCGCAGGGGCACGCGACACCACCACCTTGCACACCAGCTTGTTGAGCTGCGTCCGTGGGCTGGGTGCCGTCGCCGATTGCCGTCACCATGCTGCTGCTGGCGGCAGCAAGTGGCCTCACACCAGCCAGGGTAGCACTGCTGCTGCTGCTGCTGACCGCACTTCTGTTGTCCACGCAGCCTGCCCTCACACTCACACCGGCGCTCACGCCCCCCGGCTCCACTGCTGCAGAGCTGGTGCTGTTGTGGAGCAGAGCTGAGGTGGGCCTCGAGTGCTGCCCTGCCTGCAGACTTCCATATTCCCCCTGGCTTATTGATTTTGTCGTTGAAGCCAGGGGCTCTGCTTGCTGCATGACCCGGGGACCCTGCAGCAAGGGAGCAGGCCAGCTTGTGGGTTCAGGCAGGTAGAAGTGTCAAGGCCAACACCTGTATGATGCGAAGGAGGGTCTGTCATGCCATCCGACATTGCTGAATAACCATCTCAGATGCACAAGCCACCCTGACTGTGACAAATACCAGGGCGACCAGCTGCATAGGTTTAAAAAACAACCTCTGGAAGCACCCAACATTGCTGGTTATGAGGGGCTGCAGGTGCGGCATGTTGTGATGCTGCAGTCAGTCCTGCTCTATGCAGCAATGTCGTGCTCAGCTCCTACAAGAGCCTGATAGACCAAGTGGATCCAGCCTCAAACTCAGCGACCCATCCATGGACCCCCTTAGCAAACAGACTAGCGTGCGAGGAGTAACAGGCGGGAAGAGGCAGCATGCATCTGCGACGTGCTCAATTACTGAAGGACCATGGAGGCACCCAGCAGATCAGGCAATAGAAGTGAGAGGACAAGTAAGGCTCTTCCAATTAATTCATTCCTAAAGCACCATAGAGCCTCATGAAAGCCTCAGCCCTTGTACCAACCCGTTAGCCCCATTCTTCTCATCTGGCTGGTGTCCGTACCTGGTCTGTGCCTTGGTCTGTGTCCACACTTCTTGCATCCATTGCCTGCACGAGTGCGGCTAGCTCTGCAGCACTGCGATGGAGAAGCCGCCACTCTTCAAGCAAGTCCTGTGAAAAGTGAAAGTAGAATTAAGCCCAAAAGGTGCCAAACACACCCGTGTACAGGAAAGAGCGAAGAAGTGTTAGAGTGCAGCATGCAGTGAGAATGTGTTAGAGTGCAGCATGCAGTGAGAATGTGTCTTTTATCCTGCTCACACACTTCTGCGCTTGCTTGCAGAACACATCAACACGCAGCTGGCAATCCTTGCCCTCTCTTTTGGGATGCAATAGAGTGCAGAGTGCAGCATCATAGGACATTTTGCTTACCACTTTCAAACGTTAAATTGCACTCAACCGACACTGGAGATTTGAGTCTTGAGTGTCTGCTAACTCTGATGGATAATGATCATCTTCATAAGTCGTCCTTTTTAGCGTAGAGCGACTTGACCCTGGCATGCTCACCTCACTAACTTCAGGCTGATCCATGCTAGGTCCCCCAATTGATTCCACTGTTTGCAGCTGACATTGCTGCTGCTGCTGCTGCTGCTGCTGCTGCCCCTTTAGCTGCTGCTGTTCCTGCCTTTGCTCCTGCCATTGTTGCTCCTGCTTCTCTTCCAGTTCTTCCTGCTCCTCCCCATCAGAAGCTGAGCTTAAGCCCTCTTTCTGCAAGACGCGGGTGCCAACATCAGAGAAACTGCCTTTAAGTGACTTAGCTATGAAGCGGCAATGCGAAGAACAAGCCAAAATAAGTACATTCCAGTGGAACAAGTGTGATTATTTGTGCACAAACTAGCGTACACAGGCCTTTTCAAACTTGGCCTTAGCCTTGACCGTATGTGTGTGTGAGTATGTGCGTGTGTGCGCGCATGGGCACAGGTGAGGTCTAGGAATAGTACGTGGGTCCTGAACATTTCAGGTCGGGATATATGAAATGGAATAATTTGCACGTACACGCAGGTGTGTTCAAGGCTTTGTGCAGGTGCAGTACAGATTTTGTTATGACGTGGGATTCTTGTTAAATACTTGGGCAAGTGGGGGCTGGTGGTGTCTCTCAATATAATTGCATAGTTTATATCCTTATCCAAGCTGCCAAGTTGCTCTCACTTAGTTGCCATCTTTGGTACCTTACTACCTCCCACCCTTCAATCATCTAGTCAACATCCTGTGTATTCAAGCAGAAATCCTTCGTGCAACAGCACCCAACTTTGAATTGAATGCCTAAAAGAATGGTCAGCATTCATTTGCTGTTGCACAAATAATAGCTTTGCTGTCTGCATCTGTGGGCAAAATGTACCGATTGCTGCAATTTGTTGCACTTGAGGTGTGATGGCCAGGTGGTAGATCAGTGGTAGATCAGAATGCGCCACGCCCACACTTTGTGCCTCACCTGTGGTGGTGCCTGGGTTGTCACTGGCACATACTTCCGGTGCAAGTTCAGCATTGCCACCATGGCCCTCACTGCGGCCCAACGACGCCTGCATGGCAGGACCACAAACATGGCGACCTTGATTCAATGTGAAGCATCTCCTCTACTCACCCTGCAAATTGACAACACACTGTTGCTTTTTCTTGTGCACATGCATGCTGTCAGAGGCCAGCAAGCGGACACACTCTGTGTTACCTGATTGCACTGCTCCTTGCATCTGCATCGCACTCGTCAGCTAATAACAACCAGTCGCAAGGACCACCGATGCCTTATTTCCACTTTCTCTTATGCAGAAGGGCATGACAGGGCCACCCTGCCTGTCTCCCCCCCTCCTTTGTCCCTCCACTAACATTCACTTGAGCATGTACTCACTTGCATACTCCTCTTGCACCCTACCTTCTCATCCTGGCTTGATTCCAAAATTGCAAGGAGCACCCATGCTGACAAGCACATCCGTATGTATGGCTGCCAGCCCACCAGCGCTCCTACCTGCGCAGCTCCTTGCGGCGGCGGTCCCGGAGCTCCCGAAAGTAAGGGTCCATGGGGTGCTCGTGCAGCTCCACATCTAATGACTTGTTCCTGGATGCCATGGAGACGTGCGTCCAGCAGCAGTACAAGGATGACAAGCCCACACTTATTGAGGCAAGCTGGCTGTAGAGCTCAGGCATCAAAGCCAGCTCTCTTGGAAGCCTCACTCCATCTCAGAAATAACACAATTGACTATCTACACTCAACCAATCAATCGTGGCACTGGCACGACTATCTTGCATTTTAAACAATCTTTTACACACGTACTTAGTACGGAAAATGGCATGGGCACCTTGAGCCACCACCCTGCATGCCATGCATGCTGACATCTTCAAGCATGCACCCATGCAATTTCGCGCCTGTCTTAAGGTGCAGACCCAACACAGACTGAGCACCTGTATAGCTTGCAGCCGGTGTTGTCTGTGAGCTCAGACCAACCAGGTGGTAAGGGGCAGCACAGCTTAAACTCCGCCACTGCCTGCGTGGTGCAGATGACACCACCAGTAGGCTCGTGACCCTGACAGGGAAGCTTGTTAAGCAGTACACACCTCTGTGATATAGGACTACCTAGGATGGCTGATGCATGCTTGCCGACCAACCACTGCTGTGCGCAGCTTGACAGGCCACACTTTGCATAGTGTTGGTGTTCAATGTACTTCAATGCAGGTACTGCATACCCCAAGTCTGGCACGCCTCGCATGAAAGCATGCATCAACTTGCAGCCAATGTCAGCTCGCCTGAATGTAAACGTCCTCGTCTTCATCAATGCCAAAGTAGGCACAAGCTTCCATGACCTGAAGAGAGCACGCATGATGGTCAGAGGGTGCAAGCTCGGCTCACACGGCAGGATTAGAGGAGACGGTGGCTCAATGAGTGAGTGAGTCCGATGCTCAGCAACAATGGAGACGGCATGGAGAGGAATCCTCCCAGCCACCCCTCCCATGTAATGAAGACCAACAACACATCACCATGCCTCACTCCCTCCTTCTTGAGCCTTTGCGTTGCCGCTCAATGCATGCTGCCCATCAATCTGGCTGGTGTGACACAAAAGCAGCTACACACAAGCACACTCCTGTTTAAAAATCCTAACACCCACCTGGTCATAAGTAGGTGGGTGCGCCTGCAGGTTTGCCTCAACCTGACCATACGCACCCTGCACAGGAAGCCGCCACAGCCACACACATGATGCCATGCGCGATCTGAGTGCATAAATACCTTGGTTTTCCTAAGTGCAAAAATGCCTTTTGGTTTTCCTGTGGCTGCCTCAGCATGCAAACATCAGTATCCTCTGCATTGAAAAGACGTATCATAGTTTGATTGAGGTGCACCCCAATCTACCCCTGTGCTCAAGGCTATTTGTTGTTGTTGATACTTTGCAGCCATACGTGACTAGTAACAAAGATGCCCCTCAGTTGATGGCAAAATCAGGCAGGTGTATGGATGCCAAAAGGAAGTAAAAGGACAGCTGATTGGCACCCTTAGGTACAACAGATTTCTGTCAGCAAAGGTGATCTGCTTGGCCTTCTGTGAGCAGAGAGAGCCCTGATCATAATTTCTTGAGGCCTCTTGGGCATTCGATTAGGAGCAGCTGGCAGATGGTGCAGACATGAATACACTGCTCCCCCCGCAAGAGGTTCAAGGTGAGGGAACAACCGCGTGAATGCATGCCATCTGTAGCAAACTCGAGGCAATGACCTCTGCAATTTGTAAAGTGTGCTCCGAAATTTATCAAGGCACGGGTGGAGGTCAATTCAGGTCGTGTTAATACCCAGGAATTTATGCATTCATTTTTCAAGCAGCTGATGCGCATCACATGTGAAACGCACCCTGAATGAAATGCTTAATTGCCCAGGGTTCTTTACACATGGGTTGTGCTGACAATTGCATTGTGATATGAGCATCACTTTTTGACTAGCTTGCCTGTAAAAGTCAAACATCTGCAACATAGCTGACGATGAAGTAGATGGTTGTGCCTGACAAGAATGCAGCATGTGCTTAACACGTGCCTTGTCCATGAAAACAGCTCCTCGGTAGTAGTCCAGAAGAGGGTGTTCCAGCTGCGCACGCCCACTTGAGAGGTCTGTGTAGATCCTGCAGAAGTACAGGGTGCAGGCACCCGAAGCACTGTTGTGAGCGCAGTTATTCATTCTGAACAGCTGGGCTGTGCCACGACAGGCCTTCCTGATCAGGTAGGGAGCCATAGCATTGGCATTCTATGGTGCTTGTTAGGATAATGCATACTCACCATCTGTCACTTTCAGCCTCGTAGCGCGCACTCCATGTCCTGGGCAAGCACTCAGGCTTGAGCATGTCATCCACTAGGGCGAGCAAGGCAGTCTCATGCTGCGAGTGAGAAACAAATAAAGCCTTCCAAATTATTGCTGTGCCAGTAGCATCCACGCAGTCGGCTATTTCTGGAGTGGGCATGCGAATGGTCTCACGCACGTCCTTCACGCCCAGCTGTCTCTGCGCCGCTTGAAACGCCTCAGGTGGAAGACTGTGGTCCATAACTTCGTCCATACGTGCGCGTACCCCCACGGAAAGGCTCAGAGCAGCCTGACCGTGTCTGTGGACTGTCGACTGAGTATCATTTGAATATTCAAAATAATAATTATAACCAAATGATAGTAAGGCACACTGTCTCCTGGCTGGGGATTGTACCTCTCTGAATGCGCAGATAACCACGATGCAGCTAAGAAGAAGAGGCCTAACAATATCTGTTTAACCTATGTTATTGGCATGTAGATGCCAGGACTGAACTTTCCTCCTTCCTGTTTAAATGACTTATTGTCAAACAGTATGACATAAACGGTTCATGGACACGAGCACTCTATCTCATTGTCAACTGTAGGTGGAAGTGCAGCGCCCGTCAAGCCACCAAGAGCCACTGATGCCCAGGAGGTGTGGCTTGCGCTACAGCTACCTAAGTTCAGGGTCTGGGCTGCCATCTGTGCACACACACTGCCCCTGCATAAGTTTGTCCTCAGCATGTTAAGCAGCGGCAGGGGTATGTCATTTGTTTGGAAGGCTGGCAGCTGCGCGTGGTGCTGAGCTCAAGGCTCGAGCCTGGTGGACGAGTCCGCAACCCACACAGCCACTGTCTTTGCTCCTGAGCTATCCCGAGTGGCTGTTTTGTGCTGATCCTGATCTCCTAGCATTGCAGTGCATGGCTGAAGTAAAGAGCATCAGTCTGGCGCCTCCAGCACACCAGATCCCCAGCCACATGCCAACAGCACTGTCCCCTACCTTGCCCCTGCCCGGACATACCTCCAATATTGAAAGGAACGCTATAAGAAGGGTCTTTTATGGGCTGGCCGGGGAACGATCCCGTTTAATGAATTGGTCTGACTCCAGTCCAGCCTGAAGCCTGAGCCTGGTGGTTGGTTAGGTAGTTTGAGGTGATCTGGTGATCAAGGAAAGCCTGGGTTCGTTTCAAATATCAACCCATCAGGTATGCATGCAATAGCCCAGCCGCGCGGTCCTAGCAGGAGGGGACGGGGCAGGGGAACTTCGGTGCCACCTTCCACCACCGTGCCTCCAGCAACAGCTTCAAAGCAGACCAAAGGCAGGGGAAGGAGCATATCTATGTCACCACGCATCCAAGATTTGCATGTAGCCAGTTTGCTGAGATGTGGCTTTGTCCCAGACTTCCACTGCAAAAAAAGGACGCTGTGGCTGCTTTCCCAGTCCACGTGCCTATTGTTATCCTGCACAACCCCGCCAACCCTCCAAAAACTTTCCAGTCCAGGACTGTCTGCATCTCAAACTAGAAGCAATGTTAGCAGCTGACACCTTATTCATCAGAACACTCTTGCACGCCACATGCAGGCACTCTGGGTCAGTTAAACTGTAAAGGCATCCGTGGCATGGACAAATTAAAAGTTGACTTTAAACTCCTAGTATAACCTTTCAGAAGGCGCATGTGGGCAGAATGTAATGGGCACTTGATCTCTGCCCCCTGTTTAAAGAACTTTTATCCACACACTGACGCGACAAATCTCAATGTTGAGATTTGTGAGTGAAAAGAACGCGCACCTCGTTTGTCCAACAGCACAAGAGCATTTGTCAGAATGTCTATCTCTGCCCCGCCAAGGAGAAAGAGGATTGCACTGTGAGAGTGTTTGCACGCAAACAAAACCTGATAACAATCCTCAGATATGCTTAGGAAGGCTAGGAACAATAAGTGAGGTGGCACCAAAGCAGCGCCCGCATTCCACACACATGCCAAAGAATAGATTCAGATCTTCAAAGGGAGGAGAGGCATATCAAGACTGTTGCACGATGAGGTTCCAGGTCAGCAATGTCTCTTCAATGCAGTAAGCATTACTTAGGAAAAGGGGCCAACAAGGGCCTAGGCCATGTATGACCTCTCCACCAGTGAAGCAAGCCAAAATAAGTCCTTCAGGATCAGGAGGTTGATTGGCAGTGCCCCACTCCTGTCCTTGGTGATGAGATAAGGCAGAAGTCCACATCCCAAGTCTACAAATGAAGGATGAACCGCCAGCCTGGTCGTATGGCTGATTGGCTTGTGACTGTAATCATTATACATGAAATAAAGCGTTTGTTATGCCGCTGAAAAATCAATATCATTTTGAGGTATAAAGGCTAGGTACAAAAATTTTAGGCATCCAGGGAAAGATAGAACCGCTGTTTCTAGGGAGCAAATAACCTCGACTGTGAGAAATTCTCTCATTATGAAGCCCAGCTGCACCTTTTTCTTCAATGATGTGAAGGAATATTTCCATTGCCTGTGTTTTTTCTTTCCAGCAGTCAGGGAGGTCTCAGGGAGTTCTGGAGCTTCCAGCGAGTTTTCAGCTTAACAAGAGGAGGAATTCCTCGTGACGTCTCAAGCACACCTTTTACCCTGCAGTGTCACATCGGTATCTTGGAGCTAGACCGTGACTGGCTTGGTTTCCTGACACATGCTTCCACATGAGTGCTAGAAGGCCCTCTGAAAACTACCTCGTGACGATTGCTGGGTAGAGTGAACATGCCACCGAGGCAAATTGCCCTGCAAATTGGGAAGACTCAAGTGCTTCATTCTTGCAAACGTGGTACACATTTTAATGCAAGAGCATACGCAATGTTTATAAGTAAGATCCTCCAGAAAGGGCTCACAGACCAAAAGCTCTGGCAAGTTCCTTTATCGTATAATCCCCAAAAATATCATGAGACAAGGCAATCAGTGAAGTTTGGGCTGACACAGATTGCCCGGTTGGCCTGGGTGGATGTGCTGCCTCCGTACTTGGCATGAAGAAATTTTGAACTCAGATATCAATACTCAACGTTGAACCAGAACGCCCCAAACATACCCCATTTAGCTTTCAAACTACCACTCATGTCCTTCTGCTGCAATGCAAGATGGCCTCTGAGGTTGTTTTGGGGGGCTAAGTTTTGATATATTTTGCATCCTTCTTGCCTCCTTTCACTGTTCATTTTGCAATAGAAAACCCGATTAAAGGATATTGATTTAGGCAGGCTGAGCAGCTCATGCCCCAGGAGCAACTCAATCTGAGAGTCTTCATCGTTGCAGTACACCACTGCGCAGCTGCAAGCGCATTGAAAGTTGAATTATATTTTCTATCCCAAATTCCCACTCCCGCATTGAAAGTTGAATTTGTATTTTCTATCCCAAATTCCCAAACCTATCAAATTCAAACTTTGTGTCTGTTGTAGCGCAAATGGCGGATTAATATCTTGATACATCATAAGATCATTCAACTACAACTGCAACTATATTCTGAATCATCAATATATAATGCTGCCTCCAGAGTCAATCCTGAAAAAGTCACGATTTGCATGCCCTCCTTCTTCAAGTGCATCTGTCCCATGCTTGAGAAAGAAGATGGTTGAAAGGGGCTTGAAAGGAGGAGTATGATTTGGTGATCAATTTTCTTGGAAAGATCTTTGGCCAGGTGAGATGCACATGTAGCTTAAACATGTTAGTTGGAAAGAAAAGAAAATAATAACTATGTAGGCGATGACCCTCCCTACATCAATTAAGGAAAAGGGGTCACCTAGAGCCTAATTAGCACAGTATTACTAGTACATCACCAGCAAAGAAAACAACTTTAGTCAGTGGGGATAAGGAGGGTGACAAGCAGTACCCCACTCCTGGTCTTGATGATGATTTGTTGCAGAAGTCATCTCAAGAGCGTGTTTGGTACTAACACGTCTATAAGCATTATGAACCGATTGTGCATGACGTTTCACAGTAAGCTTGTTGACTTTCTGAGGATGTAGACCAAGATTTCTCAGAGGCTCCTTGGGCTGTAGATGGTGCCTCCCACTCCTTAAAGGATAGTGTGGAGGCTTACATTGGCCGCAGCTCGGCAAAGGTGTTGACAGAGCACGCTGTGCTGGTGGTGAGCAGCTTGGAGCTGGCTCATAGGCCTGGTATCTTCACAGAACTTGACCTCCACAAGATGGATGTGCCGCTGATTGGGTGGGAGCTGACTGGAGTTCCGGACTCTGGACGAAGGCTGGTAGGCTGGTCCTGTTGCTGAGAGCCCCCTATCCCCTCTGCACCCTGCCCTACTTCTTAATGCATACCTAGGGCATCTGGTGAGTTTTTTATTTTCTTAGCATTCTAGTACAGCATCTGTATGGCTAGGGGTGAGTCTTTGCTTAGTAGGGAACCGGTGAGGGAAAAGACATCCTGGGACTGTTCCGTTGGTAGATCCTACAGGGATTTCTAGGTTTTGTAATGCTAAGTAGTCTTTGCTGCCAATATCCATTTGGACAAAGCACTCCCCCCAGGAGCCTGCTTCTATAGCTTTCATGATAAGTCTACATGCAATGTTGTGGCGTTCAGTAATCATACCGTAAATTATCTGGTTGAGCATAATAAGAAAAATCAACCTCTGCAAGGCTTTTACAGACCTTACCCATCTCAAATATAACCTCTCACTCCATAAGCAATTGGAGGAGCTATACCTCAGCGCCAAAGAGGCCATCAACTATACGGATGGAATGCATTATGAAGAAAAGCAGCACCCTCTCTCTCAAGAAACTACAAAAACTGATTAATGCCATTCCCAAGCTAGCACATAACAGAATTGAGACAAAAATGCACAACCTTAAACAGGCCTCGAGGCTCTGTGTGACCCAGAAACTAACACCATTGAAACCAAGCCCACTAAACAGGCCCAGATTGTAGAGAAGTACCTCTTAGACACAATGAAAAGTGTTAACACAAAACGGGGCAAATATCTGCCAGAAGGCGCACTCAGACATTGTCCCTGGGAGCAAGCCAGCATGTCTTCACCAATACCTGACCACTTCACTCTCCGGTCACGAATACTAAGGATGAATCCCAAGGATTCAAGAAAAGAGAGTGGCTCCGCCCCAAGATCCTTGATACAAGTGGATTTACTGAATGCATCGAAACCCTTAGCAAAAAAAAAATCAGGCCCAGACGGCATAGTAAATGAACTGCTCAGAATGCTCCCACATGAGATTATGGAGATCATCCATAAACTCTTTGTCATTATGTAGGCCACCCGCATCACACCTACATCTTTAAAAACCAGCGTTATCATTCTCATAGACTCTTGTCTTGAATAAGGGTGCAGAGACAGATATCTTATCTTACAAGCCCATAGGTCTTGCCAACACCCTTTATAAGTTGTGGACACGCCCTCTCAACAACACCCTCAACAAATGCGCTGAAGCACACTCCCTGCTCGGCACCACACAAGCAGGCTTCTGTGACCAAAAAAGTCATCATACATCTGCTTTAAAATGTCACCATAAGCCTTGAGGATGCTAAGCTCTTCAAAGTTTGAAAATGACATCTATGCCCTTACTTTTGCCTAAAGGGCAGCTTTCAAAAAAACAAAGACCATGACAGAATGCTCTGGATCATGCATGATGCCATGATGTGTGCAGACACCTCCAATTTTGGCCTTGGAGCACCTTTGTGTTGAATACCACAGACGCTTAGCCATAGTCCTCATGTCCAGCCGAGAGGATCCATCAGCTAGACACAGCAATGTCACCCTCATCTTCTCACCAAGCAAATTTCCCATCTTACTGATTTTATCATGTTCCTCCCTCACCATCAGAGAAGGCACCAACCTACACTTTAAACGTCAGCTCAACTACTTCATGCGACTGCTAAGCATTCACTCCAGCAAGCTATCCTTATGAAGCATGGAATAAAAATGCTCCATAACATAAGTCTCATAAAAATAAGTGAAGCTCTCCCTCTGCAAACCACCTCCGCACACACTCTCTCTACTCTCATCACCTGTATCACCCAACCTTTCATGAGCCCCGGATAATATGGGCTCCATGATCTTACTTCTCCCAACAGAACCCAGTGGCACAACAAAAAGAGAAATTCTTCAAAGTCACCGCAGAAAGCAAAATAGCACTCAACAGACTGGCAGCCCTTGTTAACTTATTTTAAGCAAAAGATCTCACCCCTGGTGAAATTCAATAGTTCTTGGCATATAAAAGGACTGATGCTAGCACCCTCGCCGTCTACCGCAAAATCAATGACACTCACACATCAGCAGACAAGTTGACACCCACTTCAACGCAACACTCCCGTCCACAACCACTGTTATAAGCCTCCAGAGCAAAAGCATACCACCCACACAAGTAGTGCCCCCTCCTCATCCTCGCTCGGCAACGTATTATAGGCATGAAGTTACTGGACGCCGTATTCCTTGTACTTCCACCGGTATACCTTCACTCACTAGTGGGTACTGCTGATGACATTGCAGAATTTGTGCAGACAGAGTGCACAAAAAAGCAACAAAGAAGCCAATCCGAAACTCTCCACCCAGAATCCACAGACGCAGCAGATATCAAACAACTCAACGATCCCTCAGTAAGAGGACTCGCTCAAAATGTCCCTTAAAATCCTCGACCCAAAGCCAACCATCCAGACACATCTCTTATTCTGGAACGCACCTGATGCAGCAGCTGCCCCTTTCTACCCCTTCCTCGAGCCAACCAACCCATATTGACACCCAAAGCATGCACAAGGCACAACAGTATGACGGACCCCCCATCAAGAGGACACTTTCTCAATATAATTCCAACTGCAACATCTATCCCGATCATATGCCCCCCCCCCCCATCTCCTGACAAACCCCCTACGCAATGACTACCTCTCTCTGCTCCTGTTAACCACTTGACTATTAGCTGTAAAAACTTGCAATCAAGTAACCCTAAGCAAATGAGGAGAAGACCAGCTCAACACTATCCTGGAATGCCTAGGACCTTAACTCGACCATTTGACCCAGCATCCATGGCCCATGCAATTTGGAACTACAAACAGAGCTCGCTCTCTAAATTAAATGCCTCAGATGCTCTTAACATCATCTACTTCTATGACTTGGAAGTAATCTCCATAGATAACTGGAGAGTTGTCTCAACCAAACAAACCAACCATTCTGATCAGGAATCTCACCAACAAAAACATGTCTACTTTGTGCCCATGACCATAGAGGTCTGCAACCGGACTTACCATTGGGTGTGCCTTAAGAACACTGGCTGCTACGCAGGGAGACAGAGAGAGGAAGTTGACAACTGGGCCTGCCCGGGCTGTGCTGACCTTAAGGATGAACAAAAACAAAAAGATACTCTGAATCTATCAACAAAGAACTCATACACGTGACCTGGGAACCCACCTGGGAACCGGAAGAGCTAGAAGACGCGTTGCCCAACTTCCTTGAGTGTATCCAGAATTTTGAGACACGGGTTGATGAGCCCGACCGCTTTCTGCCTACAGCAGACCAAACCTTAGATGACCTGGAAAGACAAGGCTTTGAAATGTCCAACAAGACCAACCCCTGGATTCAAAAATTGGACACTGATCTACGGAATAAAGTCTCCTTTGATGTCCACCCCACAAATACACAAGTAGACATACAATCCACCGGGAGCTGTGAGTTTTGGATCCATAATGTAGACCATGTTAGGTACAAGCATAAACCTACCACTGAGCAGCCCTCCCTCGACACAAAATCCTCCACCCTTGTTCTTCCAGAAGTCTACTCATCAAGAGAAGCATGCACCTACAGCACAAATGGAAAATGCCAGGGCATGATGGCATCGGAGCGCCTCAACATCCTTCATACAGTTTTCCACACATCCAAGCTTAAAGGTCTCCATAACAACATAACACGCACTTGAAAGATTTGCATCTGAACTACTAGGGCCGCTTACTAGGAAAGCAAAGCTAGAAAGGAAGTTCCACGGCAACAAGATCAAGGATTTTTACTTGCGAGCTCAGTCATGTACCTACTGCCCTTCAAAAATGGGCTTTGGTAACTCAGGGGAAAAATGGCCTCTCTGCGAGACTTCAACACTAGCTACCCCCTATTATTGGAGTGATGGCAACAGAAGAGATGCACTCTTTGGTGCTCACCTTGACTCCCTCTCGTCCCTAGTCACTGGTTTCTCAGTGTGCCATCCCATCTATGACGACCATACCCTGAATCTTAGCCTTATGCATGCAATCTTCTAAGCCACCCTCAGTACCGAGGCAACTGCCATTTTCATGTTCCTACCTTCTTGGAATAGATCCATGATCACCAACCCTTACTCAAGTCTCCTGACAGCCTATTTCCACTTGTGTTGTAAACGTGGAACAATTCCAGCTAATGAGATCGCCTACGCTTCCCCTAGATCCTTGATTAGTCAAAAGACTCCCCTACCCCAGGCCTCTTGGAATCATATCATGGCAGTCTGTAATACAGCTGCACGGCTTCACCTAACTTAACACAATCCTACATGGCTGCAAAATGTTGCTTGTGACATCCCCGAAGAAAATTGGCACCTCATCAACATTGCTAGCCATCCAATATGTAATACTAGGCATGCTGAGACAGCGCTTAGTCCCAAGAAATTTGAGAAACTTCACTCAGACAAAATGTAAACTACCAGGTGCTCCCACAGACCTGCTTTGGGTGAAATGGCCCCCCTTCCCCATCATTCCAAACCGGGACTCACACTTTTAATTTCTGACTGGAAATCCTGGACCTACATGGATGGTAGCTACCATAATCCAAGAAGGCAAAACAGTTATTGGGGCAGGGGTCCACCACCCCAGCTCGGGCAACTCTAACTTGGTTGAGCCAAATGGTGCTGGTATAACCAACACCATAGGGAGAGCTGGCAGCTATAGCTGCTGCTCTTACACATGATCATATTCATATTGCCATAGAGAGTCTTACCTCACTCCATCAAATTTGGAAATGATATTTGTACCAGAGGAGCACCGTCACCAGACATCCTCAGAATTCTTTCTATTACTATCCGTAACTCTCAATCCCACATCTTCCTTTACAAATTAAAATCACGCCGGTTTTGCCAGAAATGAATGTGCGGACGCACTTGCAGAATACCAAGCCTGCCACAGATACCGCTTCCCAGCTGAAACAATCATCCGCAGTGCGGATTCCGCACCACTTGCCCTGGTGGCAATCCCTTCTTTGATATTAGCTGATCAGCAGTTGAAGAAGTTAATCAGCAAGGATCTGGCACTGAAGTACCCCAACACGGTTCCAAATTGACTTACCTTCCAAATCTCCAAGCCGCAGAGACAGCTACCGCAGGGGGTGGAGCTACCGCCCAAGCATGTCTGGCTGCTGGAGCCCCCTGCTACAGAGCTGCACCCCCTGGTGTGGGCGGCAGTTTGTCTGGCCGCCTTGACGGTCATGCTGTCGGTCAGCAAGCAACTGCGCCGCTGCTCTGAT
>LFCJ01001046.1_pt1 | contig 18612 bp, 19 predicted proteins | sample 643141 | NCBI WGS metagenome assembly LFCJ01 (sample SAMN03766243, study PRJNA286221) | soda lake metagenome | biome: soda lake; feature: Kulunda steppe; material: water; isolation source: sample B1-Br-g2 brine of Lake Bitter-1 | place: Russia: Kulunda steppe | collected 2010-07
AAAAGTAAAAAAGTAAAAAAATTATTTTCTGTTTATTTTTCACTCTTTATCAGATTTTTGATTTTGATTTAGATCTGTTTCTATTTTCGTTTAAACGAATATATGAATTCATTTTTATTTTGAATTAGGAAAATGAATTGTCAAAAAGACATTTTTGAATGATAAAAACGAAATAAAAAATATGAAAATTAAATCTTTATCAAATGTGCTTCAGAAAATGGAAATATTGAGATGTGTTTCATTAGGATTTATATTCATACAACAATTCAATCAAGTGTAATATTACTTTGCGAAACGGAATGTACTTTTTTGTGGAATACGCTAAGATTATGTAAATGAAAACATATATAAGGAAATAAAATATTGTTCATCTATATTTATTGAATCCGTTTTGAAATCGATTGAATCATAAAAATGAAGGAAAGCAGAGAGATGATTCTGATAACTTTTAACAAGTATTTTTATGACATGATGGAAGACATTAGAAGTACGAGTTCGGATGATATTATTTCTTCGATCGATAAGAATTATAAGGAACGTGTTTCGAAAACGAGTAAGAATATGGATTTGTGGAGATCTAACATGTCTGATTCTTCTTTCATGAATGAGATGATGAGAATTTCAAAGACACCTTTTGAGCAAATTTGTGAGAGTCCTTTTTTGTCAGAAGCTCTAAAAAAGCGGTTTATTCTGAATGAGGTATCTCTTGCAGATCTTGCGAAAGGTGTAGATGTATCATATCATCCTACTATTCTTTCATATATGTCTATTCTTTCTCTTTTTTTGAGGTTGTATGACTTTAAGGACACTCAGTCTACTGAAAAGGAAATGTCTCAAGTAGTAGACACATTGTTTGAAAATGCTATCAATGTGATCATCAAAATGGAAAAGGGTGAGGATTATTCTTCACAGATCAAAAGCATTGGTGATGAAGAAACTATCGGTATTCTTAATGCGCTTCAATCCTTTAAAAACATGTGTAAGGAGGTAGATCAAAATGATAATAGTCAAAGCGGGGAGGATTCGAAAGAATCAGAAAGGGTAGATGATGATCAAGAGAAAGGTTCACATGTTAAAGATGACATGGAAAACTTCATGGAGGGTATTCAAAAAACATTGAAAGGTACAAAGATTGGGAAAATCACTGAAGAAATTGTCGATGATCTATCGAAAGATTTGCAAGATGATATTGGAGACATTACAGATTTTCAATCTTTTATGCAATCAGGAAAATTGGGAAATGTTATTAATAAAACGGTAGAGCATTTTCAAAAGAAAAATCAAAGCGGTGAGTTGAATCAAAATGATATTGTTAAGGAATGTGTTAATCTCATGGGTATGTTTGGCAATCCTTTTGGAAACCAAAACAATAGCAGCTCAGGAGTAAGTGGGGGTCAGAGTGCTAATGCTGGTGGTAGCGGAACTAGCGATCAATCCCCATTTGATATGGGGGACTTACAAAAAGTAATGAGTTTGTTTTCAGGTGAAGATAAATTTAAATTGGACACAAACAAACTCCAAAACATGGAAAAGAATATGAAGACAAAAGAACGAATGCGCCGGAAACTAGAGGAGAAACGTAGCAGTAAATCTTAAAAATAGGAATGAAGTAATATATTGCATGAACACATGTATATTTTTAAATTATTTTTATAATGATTTTTAATAAAGTAAAAGTCTTTTTATACAATAAAGATTCAGTGTATTAAATTAAAATGAAAAAATCAAAGGAAACTTTCATTCGTAAAGAATCAGAATCGGAGATATTTTGGTTAGAAGACCCGTTTTATTTTTTATTAGATGTTAGCAATTATGTCAAGATCATTCCAGATAAGAATATGTCTCTAATCGAGCAATTAAATGCGACCTTTCGATTTTGTATTATATTTTCTTTAATGATGTTTGCCATTCGTCATGATGTAAGAACGCTTCTTTTTGCTTTATTTGGCGGTTTTATAACTGTTGTCATATACAAATACAACGAAAAGGAAAACCTTGATAAAAAAGGTGTTTTAGAGAAACTTCATGTAAGAGATGATCGGTTTGCTGGAATGTGTACCAAACCCACTCCACAGAATCCGTTTATGAACGTTAATTTAACCGACTACACTGATTTTCCGAATCGTCCTCCTGCATGTAATGTGTCGAGCAAAAGAACACAAAAAGAAATGGAAAAGAGTTTTAATCAAAGCGTGTTTCGGGATGTAGATGATATATATGGAAAAAAGACGTCAGATCGTCAGTTTTATACTATGCCATCCACAACAATACCCAATGATCAAAAAGCATTTGCACATTGGTTATATGTACAAAATGCACCTCCCGGAAAACAACCTTGATTATATTTCTTTATAAAAGATAAAGTAACAATATAATATACAGAATAAGAATAAGATTATGCGCTATTTCGATTTAGAAAATCCTATTTCACAAGATGATTGTGCTAAATCTCTTAAAAATATAGCAAATACTTCTATTTTTGATTATCGAGTCAATAATTTAAGAAATAAATCTATTGATAAAGACTTGTTTGTGCAAAATCCAAATTTAAGATATCGAGACGGTTATGGTAATGTTTCACTTACTTGCATAGATTGTGACACTCGCTTACGCTATGAAGATCCCAAAAACGTGAGAGGTCCTGACCGGCAACAATTGAACGTTCGTACATTTAAAGCCGTTCCGGATTTATCTTCCGGAACGTTTATTGCGGACATTGAAAGTAATTTGATACATAGTCATGATACTTTCGTCGATCGTGGATGCAAATCTTTAACCGAAGTGTATTATGATCGTAATCAGATTTTTGACGATTGTATAGATGATTATTTCGTCCGTGGTTATAAAAAGTCTGTAGCTAAAGATATACGCACAGGGGTTCCTTCGCGTGATCTTAAACAATGTCCCAAAACCAATGAAGATACAATAATGAAACAGTTCGAACGCGCAAAGAAAGTTGCTTCGTTCGTTCCACAAAACACGTTGAGTGATAGCTTATGAGCAATACAAAAAATAAAATGCAATTCTTTTTTTATCAAGTAATATTATAAATAAGAAATATCATTTTTATTAATGAGCTGGACTAGACTTAGCAATGATTCTTGTGCGTATGCAAAATATTTAAACCAAAGCGTCAATCCATTAGCTTATCAATTTGATGCAAGTCGTTATGAAAATTGTAATAAATGCCGTAATGAAATCGGTCTTGTAGGTGGAACAAACGTATCTCACGTAGGTGGAAATATGGTCGATCTTGAAAACGATTTACGCGGACAGACACGTCCAGTAACAAAATGCCCGGATCTTAAGCATCTTCCTCATCATGTTAACTCTTTCCAACGTTTTGAACCCTACAAAACCGTGCAACATCCTAAAATAGATCTAACTAAACCTAAACATCTACAACCTTGCCAAATGAATGCTTATAAACATGTACCTTTCCCTGCACCTACAAAAGTTTCCTCTTGTGCTACATACGGCCCTTATAATTAAAGTTCTATAAGATCCAAGTCATATTTTGTATTTTTTTCTTTCTCAATGAGAATATATTGAGAAGATTAAATATCTTTTAAAACTATAATATAAATGAGTTTCAGTCGTCTAAATAGTGACACTTGTACTTATAAAACAAATTTACGTCAATCCGTAAATGTTGGAAACTATTATCTTGGACAACCAAGACAAGATTGTCAATCGTGTTTTCCGAATGATGTCAATGTTCAAATCGGTTCTAAGAACATAGGACCAATCCAACATGGTATTAGCGGATCAACATGTCAAGACGTTTCTTTAATAGAAATGAGTAATGAACTTCTTGGTTTAACGCGACCCGCCTCTAATTGTCCTAAAGATAAATACCAAAAGAAACCATTAGAAGAAACACCATGCAAACTCAAATTTCCTCAAGCATGCCGTGGTATCAAAAACGAAGATACACGTTTAAGCAACCCTCCCTGTACACTAAGAGGAACAGGATGGAACCGTTGGGAATGGTTGTGTACGAATCCTCAAGATAATGCATTTGTACCTTTTGATTACAATATATCTTATCGTATAGTAGCTAAAGACAACCATCGTCCCCGTTTATTAACACCCATAAACCAAGCTCCTATTTTACCTCCATTAAACGCATCAAACGAGATGTATGAGAGTCCTTGGATGAAAATGACATCACGTCCAGGTATGGATATGAACATCCCAAGCATACATTGGAAACATTGCGACACTTTTGGTTACAAATAAATTTGTTTTTGCGTACAAATTTTGATTATGATTTTAATCTTTATTATATAAAACAAAGGTGATTTCTTGAAGAAAAGAAAATGGTGCAAATTAAAAAAGTTAACGATACCTCCGTTCGATTGAACATCAAAGTCTTGGAACAAATGGGCAACATTCTTAATAGCGATAAGCTGTCTGACGCAAAAAAGGTGGAGAAACTATCACAATCTCTAGCTAAGATTGCTGATGTTATGAATGATCCGGTGCAAAAGAAAACAAGGCCACTCACTGAGTATCAAACTTTTATGAAAAAACATTTTGACTCCGTGAAACAAAAACTAGAGTCTGCCGCAAACGGTCAAGTCAACACTAAAGAAATTCTTGCGGAGATTGCCCGAATGTGGAGGGAATCTAAAGGAAAGTAAAGAGAAACGTACTTACTTGGTAGGATTATATCGAATCTTATTTTTTCTTATAATAGATAAATTCTGTATCTATGATTGAAGTTTACGTTGCTTTATCCTTATTGAGTTTAGGATATTTGTTTAATCAAAAGAAAACAATTGTTTCGACTCCTTATAAAACTATCGATCCCCGTGATTTACCTTCACAAGATTCCCATCATGAAAGTAATCACACGGAAACCGTAAGAAAGATAGAAGAATATAATGCCAAAAAAATGGTGAAGGAAGCCTTTGAAAATCAAAGTCAAAATGAAAAAGGATCAAAATCTGTTCCTCAAGTCATTCAAAGAGACTATAATCTAGATAAAAATTTGTCTTCGCATTTAAGACAACAAAACGAAACCGTGGGACCAGAAATGGTTTACAGTTCATTATTAGGCAAAATGGTGAATCCTCAAGAGTTTGTCCACAATAACATGGTTCCGTTTATAAAAAGCCGCAATGCACAAAGCACAAATCCAGAAGCTTTTCAATCTCAATTAGAGAGATTTACGGGTGTATCTGAACAATACAAACCTAAACATGAAACACCTGCTTTTTTTACTCCACAAAAAGATGTATCTAATGTTCACGGATCTCAACATGCCGTCGACTTTATTCAAGAACGAATACCCGTTCCCGTTGCACATAAAAATGTCCTACCTTTCAAACAAGAGCGTGTAGGTAAAGGAATTGGTCTCGGATATACTTCAGAACCTAAAGGAGGATTTCATCAATATGAAATTCGTGATTATGCTCTTCCGAAAACAGTAGACGAGTTACGTGTGAAAACAAATCCAAAAACAACATTCGAGGGAAGAATTATCGATGGCCAAAAGGGTTCAGAAAGAGGAAAAGTTGGACGTATGGCCAAAAACAGAGTGGATAAATTTTATAAAAACACGCCTGATATGTATTTGAAGACTACAGGTGCCGTTCTAAAGGAAAAACAAAATCCTAAAATAAATGTCAAACCTACGAGCAGACAAGAAACATCGAGGCCTTATGAAGGTATCGCTTTTGATAAGCGTAAACAACTTGTGATGAAAAGCAAAATGCAGGAACCCCATAAACAACAACTTGAAAAATTTAATCAAGGTCATGCCAACATTTCTCGAAAAGGTAAGGGTGATGATTTTGATTATGGTAAAAAAAGCATCATGGTGTATTCTAACGAACGCGACACAACCGCCGAAAAAACATACGAAGGAAATCTAACTTCTCTTGTAAAGGCGCTCATAGCACCATTTGAGGACATCCTCCGTTTTAATAAAAAAGAATACATGGTGGATAACCCGCGATCTTATGGTCAAATGCAAGCACAAATTCCAAGCAAACAAACTGTACGCGACCCTAATGATGTCGCACGCACGACCGTAAAGGAAACCACCTTAAATGAAGCAGAAAGAATGAATTTAAGAGGTCATCAAAAAGGAATAGCCTATGATCCCAACGATGTCATGCGTACAACTATAAAAGAAACAACTCTGTCTGAAGCTGAACGGATGAACTTAAAAGGACCTGTTAAAGCATTTGTCTATGATCCTAACGATATAGCAAGAACCACCGTAAAAGAAACAACATTAAACGAGTCCGAAAGGATGAATTTACGTGGAAACACCAAAGGGGTTGTTTATGATCCGAATGATATCGCACGTACAACAATCAAAGAAACAACGTTATCTGAAGCTGAAAGGATGAATCTCAAAGGACATAAAAAAGGATATGCCAAAGATCCAAATGATGTTGCTCGTACGACCGTGAAGGAAACTACATTACAAGAATCTGAACTTGCAAATTTACATGGTGATAAGTATATGAGCGTAGTCTATGATCCTGATGACACTCCTAAGACCACGGTGCGTGAAACACTAAAATGCAATGAAACCACCATGAATTTGAAAGGTGAAATAAAAAATTATGTTTATGACCCCAATGATGTCGCTCGAACTACCGTAAAGGAAACAACCATTGATAATGATTATATTGGTGGTGTTGAAGGATTTGTTGAAAATAAAGGTGAATATAGAGATAATAATTATCAAGTCAAAGAAACACATAAACAATATCTTTCTGACAACTCACATATAGGGGGAGTTGATGGACCCACGTTGAACGCGGATGGATATAAAGTTGCTCCAAAAGATGTGAAACTGACAACCCGTCAATTTACTTCTGATAATGATTATTTTGGCGTGGGTGAAGATCAAAACACACATAAACTTATGTCATACGATGACATTTACAACGCAAATATCGATGATGGAAAAGAAATCATTTTAGAAAGAAGAATGCCGGTACAACAAGGTGTTAAAACCGCTATAGGTGCGGATGCCATACATTTAGATTCGAGACAAACAGAATTACCTTTGGAAGACATATTCGATAGACAGTTTGAAAATAAAGAACGTTTGAGTTCATTAGTACAAGAACGACTTCCGTTACAACAAGATGGTTTGACACGACAAAGAAGAGAATATGGTAGAATGGATGATCGCGTGTTTTCAACACAAATAAAAACAGATAATCCGTTCGTTTTGAGTATTGTTTAGTTTTTTGTCGGACAAGTCGAAGAAATCAATTTGTTGTATAAAATAAAGATTCGTGAAAGAAATGACAGATCCAAATACATGTGAAATAAAATTAACACAGCGCAAAGATTTGATTTTAGAACTGATAGACGTAAGTAAAGACAATTTTTTTAATATTATGGTGAATGTCTTCAATGAAGCAAAATTAAATAATAAATATCATGAATTCTTATTACGCGATTTCCAAGAGGAGTTGGAAAAAATACCACAATGGACAAGAGAAGATATTCAAAACCATAATGACTCTTTCAAACCCGTGAATAAAGAGGTTGAATGTTTTTTGTCAAATATACATATCTTAAATAAGCAGCTTTATCCTTCAGAAATTATAAATGAAGATAAGAATGATTTATCTCTAATCGAAAATTTCATAAAAAATGTTTGCATTCGTCTAGGTCGATATATTTGGAAACAACCTTACTTGATCTATGACATCATTTGTCGCAAAATGTATATCCACAAAAAAGAAGTGTATGAAATCATTGAAAAATCAATTGAATCAACAATAAGAAGACAAAGCAACTTAAGTGCCTTATGTATAGCTATTGAAGATCAGACCTTGAATAAAAAAGACGATAAACAAAAAGAGCAAAAAGAACAAAAAGGCGGTGGAGATGATGACAATACAGAAACTTTAAATGAAGAAGTACCTATCCAACAAACTCAGGAATCAAATAAAATTGATGAAGTACCTATCCAACAAACTCAGGAATCAAATAAAATTAATCAAGTACCTATCCAACAAACTCAAGAATCAAATAAAATTGATGAAGTACCTATACACGAATATGATGATATTGCTTTACAATCACCGCAATCTTCAGAAATGTCCTATGGAAATAATAATTTAATTTCACCTATTTCTTCACCATCTCAAGTGGCATCACCAGCTTCATCATTAGCTTTGTCGCCAGCTCCATCATTCAATCAAGAAGGTCAGGGTCATAGAACTTTATCATCATCTTCTCTACCCCCTTCTCATTCTCATTCTTCTTCCTCCTCATCAACTTCATCGGCTCGTTCTGTTTCATCCAAACCGTCTAAATCTTCTTCATCTTCATCTTCTTCTGCTTCAGGCTCTTCCACCTCTCGCTCAACGATCACTAGTTCTTCTTCCTCTTCTTCAAACTCATCAAGATACTCTACAACTTCTTCTCAATCATCATACTCTATTAATAAGAATAAAGAAAAATCGCCCACAATTAAAAAACATGGTCACGACAAAGAAAAAAAACACACAAAAAAAGAAAAAAGTAAAGATCACAAAAGCAAAAAAGACAAAAAACACATTAAAAAAAAGGTTAAAAAAATTTACTCCCAATTTTTCCCTTATGTTAGAAACAAGTAAATATGCGACACCTTATCAAAATAAATTTCTGAAAGGAGAATAAACATGAAAATATCCATGGATTTTTTTAAAAATGAAGTCATAACAGCGGTTATTTTATCAAGCATAACCACTATATTGGTATTGGTCAATCTACCTAGACATAAATTGATAAATGAAAACGACGAAACATACCATATAAATAGACCGTGGATTGCTATCAAATCTTTCTTTATAAGCTTTATTGTGACTTATGGATTTCTTTATTTCTTTGCCATAGATCAAAGATCTTCTCTCATATCCAATATGAAACAAGGTGAACCAACATTCTGACAAAGAAATCTTTACAAAGTTTTATAAAAGTATGTAGCATATCTTTTAGAAGGTGGTAAATACCTCAACCCCAAGAAAGCAAATATATCTGACTCTTGTCTAAAAGCAAAATCTATTTGGATTTCATTGTTTCTCTTTAATTTTTTTATTCCGTATTCAGAAAGAGAATACCCCATTTCAAGAGCATGCTTTCGCATTAAAACATTAAATTCAGGACTACCCGTGAAGTATAAAAGTGCAAATGGATAAATGTTTGGATGGGTAATAAGAATATCTAGTCGTCTATATCGGTCTGTTATTTTACAGGATCCCATGAATTTATGGGTTCCTTGAGCAAACGTATATCGAATATAATCTTCTTCTTTCAATTTGTTTACAATTAGATTAAGGGTATCGTTTTGAGAAGAGGATATCAAAACATCAATATCTCCACTGGAAGCCTCTTTTCTTCTATAGCTGCCTACTATTGACACGTAAGGTGTTGGTTTTATTTTGAGACTCTGAATTATTTTCTTTATTAAAAATTCATGCTTTTGCATCTCTTTGAAAGGAATTCGTTCATTGAAATCATCCAAAAGTTCAAACCCCCTTCTCTGCGTTGGGTTGAGTTCGTGAAGGTGTTTATGAAGATTAGAAAAATAAACACCTTTATTCACCAATTCTAAAGCTTTTTTGATACCGATCCCATAAATTTGCGTAAGTTTAATAATGTCTTCTTCCTTTCTCATCAATGACTGTTCATCTTTTTTCCCATAATTTTGTATAATATACTCTATTTTTTCTTTGATGGATTTACCTATGCCTTTAATATTTTGTACGTCATCCATAGACTTTATAGTGTGAGTAAAAAGTAATATATTGTCGATGGCGTTTTTGTAAGCGCGTTCTTTATATTTTGATCGGGGATCATGACTGAGTTTTTCTTTCAATTGTAAAAGACGTAAATATTCTACAATCGTTTGTTTATAGTTTATTTCCATTTTACACTTTCACACTTTTGCACTTTTACACTTAGAAAAGGAAAAACGAACATGTAATTGTGTTTGTTACTCAAAAATAATACCCTAATGTTAATAAAGAAGACTATTACTCCATCATAAATAATGAGCGATGATAATATGGAAGTTGTATTGAGAGAGTTTCCCATTCAAGAGATAGAGCATAATTCGGTTTGTGTTTTTGTAGGAAAGAGACGTTCAGGTAAATCTTTTCTCCTCAGAAATCTTATGTTTAATCATAAAACCATTCCTGTTGGAACATGTATTTCGGGAACTGAAAGCGCCAGTCCATTCTTTCAACATTTTTTACCTAAACCATTTATTCATTTTCGCATGCATCCGAATATTATAGCTAACGCCATGAAGAGACAAAAACTTATCAAAAAAAGACTCAATAAAGAGAAAAATCCAGAAATTAAAAAACAAATAGATCCACGAGCATTCTTGATTTTAGATGATTGTCTTTATGACAAGAGTTGGACAAAGGATGAAACGATCAGAGAGATTTTTATGAATGGACGCCATTTTGACCTTATGTTTATGGTAACCATGCAATATCCTTTGGGAATACCTCCTGAATTAAGAACCAATGTAGATTATACTTTTATATTTAGAGAACCCAGTATAAGTAATAGAAAAAGGATATATGAAAATTATGCTTCATGTATTCCCACTTTTCAACTCTTTAACCGTATAATGGATAAATGCACCGAAAACTATGAATGTGTTGTTATCAAAACATTAGCAACAACAAATAAACTACAAGATCAAGTGTTTTGGTATAAAGCTCCCCCTGTAGAAAACTTTAGAGTTGGATTAGATATGTTTTGGAATTATAAAGCCGAATCAAGTGATGAAGACGATGATGATTTTTCAAGTAAAGAACTTCTCACAAAAAAAGGAAATTACATTAAATTAAAGAAAAAAAATGAAAATCTTTTCTATTTTTCCAAGAGTAATACAAAACAGATAAAGAAATATTTATAAAATGAAGGATAAGCTCATTCATAAAATTCATTGTAATGACTTTGAAAATTTTGTTCGTCTTTATAAACAAAACTTAGTTGATGTTGATACTTCTCACTTTTGTTTCCGTGAGGCTATAAAAGAAGCGCGGATAGATTTTGTTAACTTTCTGATAAACGAAGGCGTAATCCAATGTTTTGATCAGAACGACAAGTATACAATATTTCAAGATATGCTTGTCAGAAAAAAAGATCATTTGAACATGCAATTGTTTATGGATTTGTTCAAAGTATTATTGGAATGTTGTATGCGGAAATGGAGAATTTGGGAAGAAACATCAGACTCTATTAATTGCAAAATATATTTGAGCGTGGAACGTATAAAACTTATAGATTCTGCTCTTCATAATATTTTGTTAAATGCCGTACACGCAAGGAGTCCAGCTTACGTGTCTTACGTATTGATTTATATGAAAACATGTGGAATCAAACCACGAAGTCATTTTATCAAGAGCGTGTTAAGGTCGGGTTGTATTCACATGAGTAGCTCTGCCTGTCACATTTTGGGATTAAATCATCAAAAAATAAAAAAGCCCAAAACCACAAACATCTAGATTATTTTCTAGTATTTTTCAAAAATAATGATAAAAATTTTATGATGTTATTGTTATTCGACTTTACATGTCAGATGATTTGACATCTTCAGATGATTTGACATCTTCAGATGATTTGACATCTTCAGATGATTTGACATCTTCATTTTTTTTATTCATCCAAGGGTCATCTTGTTCAAAAATCTTATCTTTATTTGGTTCTTGGTGAGCCAAATCATTTGTTGTGTTCAATTCGAGATTATTATCTGAATTTTCTGTTTTTTGTTCTAGTTTTTCATTTTCTGCAAGAATTTGTTTTTTCTCTTCATCTAGTTGTTTTTCCATATATTCTTTACGCAATTGATAGTGTTGATTTCTCTCCTCTTCATTTTCCTTGTATTTTTTCATGAGTGTATTAAGGGCTGTCTCACTATACTCTTGATCTTGAATCTCATCAGCATAAGGTGACCAAGGACACCAGCATCCTACCTGACCGATAAAAATATCAGGACTCTTTGGATCAACTTTTTTAAGATAAACTGCACGAGCTTTTGCTTCCTCGATATTGCTATATACACCTCTCACTTTAATTCCTCTAATATTTGTTCGGAAATCATTCTTTTCATTGTACTCCTTTTCTAATCGACTATTATTAACTTCTTTGAAATACTTATATTGTTGACCCAAAGCTTTAGAGTTGAAAAGATAATCATACCGTTCACGTAAAGCTTTTAACATATCAATGGATGCAAGGTCTTCCTTTTCTTCAAATGACTTACCAAGATTATCCATCAACATACCGATATCATTAGAAAAGTTTTTAGTAAACTCGAAAAATTCGAAAATCTCACGGTTTTGGATCTCGTCTTCAGGAGAAACAAAGGAGATACAGACAAATTCTTGTCCTCGAATAGGTGGATCTTGCTCAAGGAAATCTCGTTCCTTTACGGAAACCAAAGAATCTTTTGAAACATTGAATTTTTCGACCTTATTCTCTTTTTTATCATTTGTTTTTGCTGTCGTTCCTGTAGTTGTCGAGCTTGCACGCCTTTGTACGGGAATAGAAGGTCTTGAAAATCGTGAAACGCGGGAAGAATTTCTTTGTGACATCGTCTGCTAAAAATATCTTTTATTTATTCACTTTTAATATAAAAGTAAAAAGTAACGCGTTTGTGTTTAATATCTGCGTAACACGAAATGCTTATATATTTTTTTCTATTACTAAAATATAAGACCTTTTGAAAAAAATAAATGACCTCAGACTTTGAAGTAGATATCCGTGAGCTTCTTGTTCGTATAATCAAATATATTTTTGAAGGTGTTGTTGTAGCCGTCGCTGCTTTCCTCATTCCAGGTCGTAAAATGGCCGTTCGCGAAATCCTCACTATCGGTGTGATCGCTGCCGCAACCTTCTCCCTTCTAGATTTATTTGCTCCATCCATTGGATCTAGCGTGCGCACAGGTACCGGCTTCGCTATCGGCAGCACTCTAGGCGGTGGTATCAGCACTGGTGGCCTACCCCCAAACCTAGTCCGTTAAAAAGGACAAACATATTTCTCATTCCTTAATTTTTTTCATTGTATTCAAATAAATAAATGTCATTGTTTATAAACTCGGGATGAATTCCCAATGTAGCGCATCACATATCTTTTTCCAAATCATATCTTGTTGCATGAGTTTATCACGGCTTTTCAGAAGACTTACACTCGGCAAATAATCATCCTTTTCTAACAATTGGAAAAACTTATGTAAGACATAAGCATAAGACAAAAAGTTCTTTCTCCCACGTGGAGAATATTGTAAGAACGGTCCTTGAACCTGTTTAAACATGTTCCTCAATTTTTCTTCCAATTCTGGTTCAAAATTTGGATTGGATAAACCGTTCATGCGAAATATAATATGTGGTATATGTTCATAATATTTGTTTAATTCCAGCTTTTTCAATATCTGCCGTAATTTTTTGGGACATAAAGAAGCCATATTAGAAATCTTTTGCTTTTTGAATTCCAATAGGATCTTATCGTATACTTCGTCCGGAATTTCGGTGGTTTCTTTACCCTGAATCTGAGAAATCCACTCATTAAGATGATTACCTCTTTTATAACAAAAATAACTTATTTCCTTAGGAGGATCTTTGTAAGATGGTTTCTCATGATCAATTATGACGTATTCTAGTGCATCACAATCTTCACAAACGACATATCCTTCATGACTTATCAGAGAAATATTTTTTGATCTACAACAACGACAAACCGAAGGTACATTTATAGATATTTCTCTATGATGTTCAGGATCAATGTGTGATAAATATGTATCCAACAGTCCTGTTTTTGTGACACGTGATTTATCAGGTTTTACTTCAGCGATGACATCTGGTTTTCTATTTTTATTAAAAAAATTCAGAATACTATTAGGATTTTTGGGTTCAACGATATTCTCTGTAGTAATATTGCCGTTTTCGATCAAATCATAGTATTTAAATAAAATATTGGAGTTGTTAGTCAAATAAGATTGTTCGTCATATTTTTCATGAAGGTCTTTCAATTGTGTCTCTAACTCAATTTTTTTATCTAAAACATTAATTTGTTCATTTATTTCATCATCTGTTAATTCACGTTCGACCTTTATTTGATTCAATTCACTCAAACGAACATTTAGACATTTGATATCATTTGTATATGTTTCAATCAGTCTTCCTGCTTCTTCTAAATTGTTAAGGTATTGAGCATGTTGCATATCAAGTGTTTTTTTATTTTGCTTTGCATTATGCTTTCCTACCTTACAAACTTTTCTCGAATTCATTTTTCGTTTATTTTATATAAATCTTCAAAAATCTACTTACTTAAGTATTATTATTTTGATTGTAATAATAATAAAAAATAATCATAAAACGTTTTCTTATTCATTTTGACGTGGTGACCAGGTGTAAATGAGAGCAGATAAAACAAACATTGATATCCACAAAACGGTAGTAAAGCTAATCACATAACTCCACACCAAACATGATCCTGACATGAGACAATTTATCGTGTAAACCGAAAGAACAATGGGAATAGTCATGAGCAAAAGTGTCAGTAAACGATGTCCAAAATGATATTTAAATACATAGGTTGTATTGGTTTTTTCATCATAGACTGGATATTTGAAAGGAAATATGATGATTATTGCCATAACGATGTAACCTACAAGAGCAATAATAGCCGGAGTATATAAAGGCATGCCGAAAAAGTTTTTGGATTTAGAAGGAAGTTTTATTGATGAAGTTGGCATTTTGAGTGTCGTGTGTCGCAAGGGTTAAATACAACGTTTATATATATGTTAGAAATTAAACTTTACTTTAACTTTTGAGTTCATATTAATTTTTAGAAAGATTATATATCAATCAGGTAGTGCATACCAGACGGTTCTTCCTTTGTTTTACTGATTTAATAATAATTTGACAAGCTGTCACCACTTGTCACGATGTTATTTCCAAGGCTTCTATGCTCGTCCGACAATACTATCTTCGATGGTTTGAAAACAAGATCACCGAAGGAAATAATATTCGTGATATCGAGAATGAACCATTCCAGAAATACCGGAAATGTGTGTACTTTCATGATATATGAAGAAAATTGATCATAATATTATTTTTCTTCGTGGAATTTCATCTTTACATTTTTTTACGTGTTTACTCGTTTCTAAAGGAAGTATTGTCAAAGATTTAGAATCTTTTACGTTATTAAAAATTTTGAAAATACTATGTTTATTAATGTACGATTCCATAGTCTTGAATTTTACTAAACCGTTACCTGGTGTTCCACAAAAGTGTATGATTTTGCCTTCATAATATTCCTCTAAATCCGGAAACATTTTGTAAATCAATGGATTGATTATGTCATAAGCAATCAGATTCGATGAGTTAAAATATACGTTCATGAAAGCTTGTTCGTAAAAAAATAATTTCCTATTTTTATAGCTTTCTATGACCATTTTGCGCACATTCGTAAAATGTTCTTCCATTTGTTTAGACACGCGAAAGAGAAAACATCCTGCGTTGAACGGTAGAATCTTGTTCGTTTTGAAATATTCAATATCTTGATCGCTATATGAATCCATAGACCAAAATATTTCCTTATGATCTTCGTAATTTGTTCGTTCGTGACAGACTTGTAACCTTTCTAGCTTTTCTGGATGTTTTTCTAAGAGTTCTTCGAAATTTGTAAATAATGGATTCAAAGGACATAAACACAAAACATCTAAATCAATGAACAATACGTTTTTATAGGAATGAATGTTATCAATATCAAAGATACGCAATTTTTGCATACTTGAACGCATGGGCGTTAATGCGTTTGGAACGATAGAAAATAAGATACTTTCTATGTGAACTTTTTGAGATTTACATACCTTTGTTAAACATGATTGAACATCATATATCAAAGATTCATCACAAATGATTAAAAGGTCAAAGTTTGGGTTAGGAGAGAAAGTGAATATGGATTGAAATAAATGTTGTAGACAAGGTACATAATTTTTTGAATGACCGATGGTGGTGTATACCAAATTTTTTTTAGAACAAGACATTTATTTTTTATTTCTTATTTCTTATTAATCTCTTATCTATTGATGATTAAAAATGTTGCTTGAATATAAACAAAATATAATTTGCTTATATTCGAAATAATCAATAAAGATAAGAAAACAGAAGAATGTATTCAACTTCTTCGTAAAGGAATAAAAATCGCAGAGAAATATGGTTTGCATGAAATGAAGGAAACATGTAAAGCATATTTGATTACATGTCAAATGAAAATGCAGATGCATAATGAAGGTGTGAAAAAAGGAGAAATCAAAGAAGAGGTGAAGAAATTTTGCAAAAAAATGTGCATGCTTTGTCTCAGAGAGGTCAAGAATGCTCATTCTAAATTGAAGACGATGGAAGGTGTTTCTTCTAAAGAACTTGAAACCCTTCAAGAACTACTCCTTCTAAAGTCGAAGTATGCATCTAAAGATATGAGTTAAGAATTTTATGCATGAGTTTTTATTATTTTTTACAGTCTGCTATTGATGCTGTAGCGAGATTATAGATGTGTAGTCTTAGTCAATCTTACGTTAAGGTGTCCATATTTACGTTTCTGAGCTTTTTAAAAAGTTTGTTTTGCGTTTGTTGTTTTGGGGACGTAAAATTTTTTTCTCATCATAAAATATAAAAAGAATTACTGACAAATAAAAAATGGGAGGAGGTCTTATGCAACTCGTAGCCTATGGCGCTCAGGACGTGTATCTTACTTCAAATCCTCAAGTGACTTTCTGGAAGGTGATGTATCGTCGTCACACTAACTTCTCAATGGAATCTATTGAACAAGTGTTTAACGGTCAAGCTGACTGGGGTAAGAAGGTTACCTGCCCGATTTCTCGTAACGGTGATTTGATCGGTCGTGTGTACCTCCGTGTGGATATCCCTGATGTGCGTATTCGCGCTCCTACCACTGATGGCGCATACAACGGTTTCCGCTGGTTAGATTCTCTTGGTCATATTATTGTGCGTAACGCCGAGATTGAGATCGGTGGTCAAAAGATCGACAAGACTTACGGTGAGTGGCTACACATTTGGAACGAGCTTACTCAAACTGCTGGTCATGCTCTAGGTTACGCTAACATGATTGGCAACACTCCTGATCTGAACGAGCTATCTTGGATTAAACGTGATGATGCCAGTGGCACTCCTGAGACGAACGGCACTCTGGATTCTTCTGACAACCTCGTGATCAAGGGCAAACCCCTATACATTCCCTTCCAATTCTGGTTCTGCCGCCACACCGGTCTGGCTCTACCTCTTATTGCTCTTCAATACCATGAGGTGAAAATGAGTGTGGAACTACGCCCCGTGAAGGACTGCTACTGGGCAGGTACAAAGGCCGATGAGACCGCAGAGTGGGTCACCGACCTCAATGTCCACGAACCCGGATCTCTAAATAGCGCCTCACTTTTCGTGAATTATATTTATTTGGACAGTGACGAGCGCCGTCGTTTTGCTCAAATGAGTCATGAATATTTAATCGACCAACTTCAATTCACTGGTGATGAGAGTACATCTCAAGTTCACAATAAATTCAAGATGAACTTCAACCATCCCGTGCGTGAACTCATTTGGGTGGTGCAACCCGAAGATCATCTAGAGGATGGTAAATACGGTAAGCAATGGTTCAACTTCACTGATGATGATGCCGATGGTGATTCTCGTGATGTGCTGGGCGGTGGTGCAGCCGGTGGCGCGCAATACATCAAGACCAACACCTTCTTCGGCCAAGGTGAAAACCCCGTGCGTCTGTGCAAGATACAACTTAACGGGCATGATCGCTTTTCCGAACGCGATGGCCGTTACTTCAACTTGGTGCAGCCATACGAGTTCCATGAGAACATTCCGGCCAAGGGTATCAACGTGTTCTCCTTCGGTATCAAACCCGAAGACTTCCAACCCTCCGGAACATGCAACTTCTCTCGTATCGATAACGCTACCCTCAACCTCACCCTCACCGATAAGACTGTCCGCCGCGAAGGTGGTGGCAGCAGAAGCTGCGCCATCAAAATCTTCGCACGCAATATCAATGTTCTCAGAATTGTTAGCGGAATGGGTGGCTTGGCTTACTCCAACTAGGTTTTTACAAACTTTCTTATAATCACATTAGACCAATTAAACAAATTATACTCATCCCTCTTTTTTTAATCGCTCAATAAATCAATAATTGACGATAATAAAAGCTAAAATTTAGAATCGTATCTTAAAAAAAATAAAATTAGAAGAACACATCAGAAGATTTAAGGCTATCCATGGGATTCTACATCCTGACAAAAGGGGCTATTTAATCTTAAACAATGATTTTTGACTTTTTTAATTACTCACTTTATTAGGGAAGTGTTTATTCCTTTTTTTAGTGTGAATATTCTTCTAAAAATGAAAAAGGTAATATTTAAAATACCTACACAAAAAATAGGAACACATCAGAAGATTTAAGGCAGTAAATCTTTTTTAGATCCTTGATAAAGGACCTATATACTTTTGAACAATGATTTTCAAATATGTAAAACGTTTAACATGTACAATATTTTTCTTTAACTTAGGGGACAATCTTGTTATCTTAACATATTACTATATAAA
>LFCJ01001047.1_pt1 | contig 18603 bp, 30 predicted proteins | sample 643141 | NCBI WGS metagenome assembly LFCJ01 (sample SAMN03766243, study PRJNA286221) | soda lake metagenome | biome: soda lake; feature: Kulunda steppe; material: water; isolation source: sample B1-Br-g2 brine of Lake Bitter-1 | place: Russia: Kulunda steppe | collected 2010-07
CCCCCCCCCTCCCCTCGCCACACGCACCGTGACCTCTTCCATTCTGTTGCGAATTCTCCCTTGCAAGTCACCCAGAGCTTCAGCTTGGTCCATCATGTTGTCCACCTCCTCCTGCTCAGGTAGACGGCGTCGGTTGAACAAGGGCACCTCGATCTGAGCAATCCTGGCCGCCCCAGCGCTCGACACCTGCAGGGTGCAAACAGCAGCATGCCCTGCTATGTCCTCCATGCACACATGGGATTTGCGCGCGGGTGTACGTGCTTGCGCATGTGTGTGCGTGTGTGCGTGTAAGCTTGTGCGTGCGCATTCTGTACAAGGCCACAGCGTCAGGCTCCTGTCAGGCACGGGGCACCATAGCAGGGGCTCAGCAATAAATCAGGTGGCGCCAGTGGCAGTAGCTGGGCTCTCAACATGAGCAGCATGAGCAGCATGAGCAACATGAGCAACATGAGCAACGCCAGCAGCATCCTGCCTTCAAGCGGCCAGCGCAGACAAGCAGAGGGGCACAGCATGGGCAATGGGCCCGTGCTCCTAGTAGTCTTGGGGGTGAAAGTCAGTCACGTCAGGGGGATGTTGGCGCCTGAGGGAGGGGGGGAAAAGGGGAAGTATGCCTTCAGGCACAGAGACCAGTCTCCTTGACCTTCTCCATAAGAAAAACAGTGGTTGCTTCTTTTGCTCTGTCAAAGTCTTTCATGTCTCGTGGCTGTTTAGTGCAAGCCACAAAAGGCTTGGAACAGTCCCCGCCCTAAATCCCTCACAGCCTTGCGCACACGCCGCTTATCTACAGCACACCAGCGCCCAGGCGGCACGCAGACAGCACAGCACAGCACAGCACTCGTACGGGAGCGTGTTTTTTGACCGTGTAGCGTGGCCAGGCAGACCAGCCTGGCAGCATGGCCGAGCAAGCCAGCCTGGCAGCGCGACCCATCGCCCCAACAAGGCCAAGCACGCGCGTTCCAGGGCACTAAGCCACCCACCCGGTTGGCACTAAGCAGGATGGGCCTGAACTCATTGTCCTGCGTTGCGTCCGCGTTCAGGGCTGTGCACGCCCCACACTCGCACTTGTCATGCTGCCCACACTCCTCGCTGCACATGCACAGCTCGTTGCAGTCGGCCTGTACGCTGCAGGGCACCTGCGGGCAGGCAAGGCCAGGTTGGCATGTGTCTGGCCTGTAGGGGGGGGCGCGTGCTGTTGTGCGGTGCCCAGCTGCTGCACAGGGCAGGGGCACGGCAAGGCCTTAGGTTGCAGGATGTGCAGAGTGCTACCTGGGCAGGATGCACTGATCAGATTGGTTGTCGTTTCTTTAAGGGCAGGGAGAGGACAGGCAGCTGTTGTCTCCTTGTTTCAAGTCAAACGATGCCATGCATTGCCTTGGGCCAGCCTGTGCTGCTGACTCCTCCATTTCCAGGACACATGCCAGCACTGCTAGGCAGGGCAGGCCAGATGCCCAGGCAGCCGATCCCCGGTGCGGGCTTCTGCTTCGAAAATGCACACGCGCAAGAGCAGCCGCACACACACACTTGCGCGCGCGCGCACTCTTCACACATGCACGCACGCACCTCACACTGCAGGCGGTAGATTGCATCTGTCATATCTCCAGGGACCTCCAAGCCGGAGTCCAGGAGCGTGCAGTTGTAGGGCCGCATGGGATTCCCGCGCACGCGCACGCATGAGACAGCCTCCCTGTCCACTGTCTTGGTCAGTACGGGTTTGCACTGGCCGACAAACTCAGGGGCACGGCTTTCCAGCCGGTCGCGCAAGTAGGCTTCAGGCCCACCCCTCCTGCACACATAAACAGAGAGGCAACAGGCGCAGCAATGTGTGATCACATGCGTGCGCGTCCATATGCAAACACGCACACATGTACTCGCACTCCCTTGCGTGTATGTAAACGAAGGCACGTGCATGCACTTTCAGGCTGGCAGCTCGCACGGATGTACACGCAAGGGACTAGCCAGGAAAAGTTTCAGGGGCCTGCAAGGAGCGCCTCACCCACCCCCCGGGCCGCGCACCGCGCACCCACCAAGCACACCTTCTCCACCGAGCTTTTGCTGCGCCCAGGCGCTCAGGCACTGCAATTCCTTGCAACCTGTAACGCCACTTGCCTCCCGACCCTGCACGGCATGGCCCAAGGGCCAAGGTCCAAGGCCTCCGCTGCTAGCCTGGTTTCATCATCCACTTCCACAAACTCAGCCCATGCCCTCCCGCCTCAGTAGCACACACCGGGAGAGCCTTGGTGCCAGTCCCATGGTGGCGCATGCTTTTGCTTGCCCAGGGATGCACCGCGTGCAGAGGGTCAGGCGCCTGCTCACCAGGGTCGTACGGTGCAGGGGAAAACCAAAAAAGGCGCCCTCCCCGCGGCTGAATGATGCAGGACCACAACATAGGGTGCACGTGCCATGACTGCATCATGCAGGGCAAGAACAGGGTGTCCCCCCAACTGGCAGGCCCCCCATCGAGGCGTTTCTGTTGTGGGGCAACACAGGCTTCCTGCGCCCCCTCACCATGACTGGATGATGTAGGGCAGGTACAGGGTGCCTTCGGAGCCGGTGCTGTTGGACCTGGCGCCGCCTACGACAGTGTCCCGGAGGGTCAAGGCGTCTGAGGCAGGCAGGCTGCTGTTGGCGACCACCACGGTGTTGTTGAACCCCTGCTCCAGGGCCAGGCAGGGCGCTGTGTACTGCGGCTGGCCCTCCGCCGGCCGGCACTCTGCTGAATCCATGCTCAAATCCAGGGCCTGGGCAAACAGCTCGACGACCTCCCAGACCTGCGCGCACAGAGCGCAAGGCAGCACGGGTGAGAAGACAGTGACGGCCCCTTGACTGGGTATGCAGTGCTTGACCAGACAGCGGCTGCGGGCTGCAACAGTGGTGTTGAGCCTGCCTTTGATGCCCTCATGAGCAATCCCACAAAAGCTGGGGCTCCGGGCGGCACATGGAGCCGCCCACCTGACATGCGCGCCACGCGCAGCACAGATGACGCTGACTCCACACCTCCATCGAGCTCCCAATCATCCTCTTTCCCGCACGCATCCACTGTGCACCACACCCATGCTTGCTGCGCAGTTCGGTCCCGTGAACCATGAGGGGCCCGCCTGCAGCTCCCACCTTCATCTCATCCGGGAATCCGTATTCGTCGAGGGCCGTCATGTCATCCTTGGGGACACTGATGTCCAGGAAGTCCTGCCTCTGCGCCATGATCTCCTCAATGCGGTTCTCCGCAAACGCCGCCATTGTAGACAGGCCTGGACTCCGGGTCTGGGTGTTGATGATCGCGCGGGTGAGGTTGCCATACGCATCACCCTCATCCTGCATTGTGCCTTGCTGCAGGCGCACAAGCAGGGCAGGGGCATGCATGGGCATCCCTCTTTGCAAGTGCTGCATTTGACCCCGCTGCAGGTGCACAAGCAGGGGCGCCTGTGTCGATGCCTGGAGTGGCATTGTGTGCTCTGCTGCAGGCATTAGAGCAGGACCCGGGCACGCCATGACAAGGGCAGCAGCCATGTGCCACCAAGATGCGACCTGTGCATGATGGACAACCAGGATGACCCCTGCAGATTTCCTGAGCCAACTTCCCCAGCAGAAAGGCTCGGCCCAGAAGGCCAGAGCACTCCTAGTACCCCCACAGTGGGTGCGAGTACGGGTGGGTGCGCATCGCACGCGTTGACCCACCAGGAACTGCAGGTAGATGCTGTCCGTCCTCGCGCGCGCCAGGTCACGCAGCACCAGCACGCCGCGGGGCCTCTGGAACACTGGGCTGAACAGCTCGCCCATCTGGTTCTCAATGAAGCCCGTTAGGCTGGCAAGCATCTGCATTTTGGAGGCACAGGCAGGGGAGCAGGCATTGAAGGATGCATGTGGCCTGCAGGCAATGCACGCGAACTCCACCACAGCCCCAGCCCTGCTGATACCGGGTGTTTGGGCTGTCACTGATACCTAAAGCTCTGTACGCAGCACAAAGAAGCGCGAGCGCAGCGCTGCCAACACCCAGTTACCCGTGTGATGTGTGCCCACAGCCCACCCCACACATGTAGCGCCAGCCTCCCCGGGACAGGGTGGTGTGCAGCTCTGCCTCCCCCCCAACCGTGCACTGCGTGCAGCGGTGCACCTCACCCCCCTCACTCCCCTCCACTTAGCCTGGCGCGTCCAGATGGTTTCCACACCCACCTGCTCGCCCACAGCCTCCACGCCAGCTAGCTCTTGATCATCATCGCCCAGGCGTCTGGTCACCAGCTGGTCGGCCACGGCATCCCAATGCTCGTTCGCCCACCTCAGGCTCCTCGAAGACTCGGCATTCGCGATGCCTGGGCCCAGAAGGATACTCTGGCAGTATGCGCGCTGCCTCTGCCGCTCTACCGCAGTCTGCACATCATCCCAAGCTACGCCGCCCAGCATGGGGCGGTCGTTGGGGCTGTAGCCGTACTCATCGCACACCTGCGGCACGCAGAGCGCAGGGTACGCCCGAGATTTTGTTGGCAGGTCTGATGAACAGCGGCGTGCAATCGGCGTGCTGCCTTAGTGTGTGCAGCTCTCACATAAGCAGGCATCACAGCATCTCCTCCAGGCTCCTGTGAGTTCCTCTGCACCCTGCAAGTGGTGTTTGCACAGGCACGCGCACTGATCAGGCTGCACCACCATCTGCCCCGTCCGGTCCCCCACCTTTGTTTGCAACTCCTGCAGGCTTGACACTGGGTCGAACGAGCGCTGGAATGGCAACAGGATGAAGGGCGTGGTATCCCCAAGGCCCGGGAGGGGATCGCTGTACGTGAAGGTCCGTCCATCCTCCACTCTCACGCCCGAGCAGGCGCAGGTGGCGGTGACGTAATCACGGAAGGCCTGATCGGATCCCAGCCGCCCCCTCGCGTACTCCATGAAAGGAGTTGAAGCCAGCTGCTTCCCCGTCTCAAGCAACTTCAGCTCTGCCTCCTGCTGGGCTGCGGCCGCCACTGCCCCGATGTACACGCGGTAGTAGTACGAAATGGCCAGGACCTTGGTGAAGTCAAGGATGGCCCCGCTGGTCTTGTGGAATGTGTCACGGCGCATGACCAGGCTCCACATGCCTGGTGGCACGTCACTCAGGGTGACCGTCCTTGCGCCTGACAGCTGGTCAAAGGTGTCGTCATCACCAAAGTAGCACTCGCGGCTGAACATGATGTCGCTGTCTGGCACCGGGCACAGATTCCACGAAGCCTGCTCTTGCAACCTCTGCGTGCGGGCAGGCACGCAAGCCGACTGTGCATGGTATGTATGCTCACAAGCTACAAAGCACAAGGGCAGGGCCAGCTCAGGGGCTTTGACAGTGTTGACCATACTGTTTATCCAGCCAACACCTGTGAGACCAAGTTATTGAGGGTCCTGTTGAAGGAGGGAGAGATAGGTCATCAACATGGCGCATTTCGTCATCCTTAGATGAGCGGCATTTTGGGGATGGAGCATTGCTGAAATCATACATGGCGACGGTTGCCAGTGCGTGGAACCTGGAGACATCCAGGCTGCAAGGTTCTTGTTACCGATGCATGTTGGTATTCCGGAAGCTAACTTCTATTAGCTAAGCACATTTCCCTCAGTGCACATCGTGTATACTTTCACATGCACGCACGCACGCACGCACATGTGTGTGTGTGTGTGTGTGTGTGTGTGTGTGTGTGTGTGTGTGCGCGCGCTCCCTCTGCGTCCCTCACCGAGCTTTCTATGGAGGATCTTGGGTGCGAGAAGTCCCACTCCACACGAATTTGGATGGTGGTCAAGTTCATTTTTTCGCTGAGTCGGCCACAGTCCGCACGGCACCCGTATTGTGAGTAAGAAGGGAATTCGAAGGGCTCCTCGCATAGACTATCGCCGCAAATAGGGTCCCTCCATACGTCCTGCGAACATCGGCATTAGGGAAGCCCGTTGTTGAACCTAGAGAAACGGTCCACGGGTGAAATCAAAGCACAACTCCCACCTGCATGAGGCTTCCCAGCCACGCGTGGAAGTCATTCGAGTCAGCAAAAGTGTCTGTTTTAGGCACAAGCACCTCCTCCAGCGTCTGAAAGACCTTGTGTGCGATTGGGGCCTGGCGCTGGGAGTACACTACTGCCAGGAACATGGTCACAAAGGCCATGATCCAAGCCAAGTCCCTGTAGCCTCTCCATCTCTCGAGCTGCTGCCTGCGCAGAGTGTTTGGACAGTCTGGCCGTCAGAGCAGGGGGTGCGCAGGTAGAGGGATGCGCGCGCAAGCACAGCAACCTGCAACATAATTCGAGCAAGCTACCACACTATGGCTGAAGTGAAGGCTAGTTGGCAAAGTAATGTGAAGAATTGCAACATGGACACACGCCAACAGCCGATGTCGCTAGTTAGGCACTGTCGTTATGCAGAAGGCATGCGTCCCCCACCTGTAGCGGCTGTACAGCTCACGGACAACCTGCTGTGCTGGATTGTCTCCTCCATCCTTTAGGCTGCTGTCATCCTGTGCAGGATGTCGAGGGTCACCAAGGAGTCAGGTTCAGGTGCGCTCACACACATGACCATGCAAGCATATGCAAGCAAGTTTAACGACTCTCCCACATGCAGTACCTTTCTTCAGCACCACAAACAAAAATGTAGCTTCTGGCACTCCCGCGAGTTGCGGCACTCCTTCTGGTTCCAAACACGCACAGCACCGGCAAACAGTGCAGACCGACTTACCACTGCTGCATGGCGCCTGCTGCTACCAGACCTGCGAAGGGAGCTCCCTCGCTTGATGGAGGATGACGTCTGCATCACGAGTGCTTACGCCTGCACCGATACCGACAAATGCTCTCTCAGAAGAAATGTTCTCTGGAAGATGTCATGTCGCCAGAAACATTGGCTTCCATATAATTCATCCATTCATTTTTACTTCAGGAGCTGGTATTTCAAAGGGGTTTTAGAAGCATGTGTGTGGGAGTAAATGTACGCGCACTTTTAATTGAAAATATTAATAGTTGAAGAGCTTTTCCAGCCATGTCGCGGGGAGCGGGATATGACCGGCACATCACCAGTAAGCGAACTTGCCCAATTGTGTGTACGTCTTGTGACTGATAGCAGTAGTAATTGCAGTTTTGATCCACTGATCCGCCGCGTCTTGTCCCTCCTCAATCTCAGTCTTTAGTCCAGAGGGCAGGCTCTTCCAAGTTGGTGGGTGATCGCCTTGCCCCCTGTTGCTCCATCCCCTTTGAAGCATTTCTTACTGGATTCTGCCATGCGTCCAGCACGGGGTCCAACAGCTGCAAACCCTTTCGCTCTGGACCCATGTACTGGACCCATGCACAAAACTCCATGCCTTCTCTGTCCTCCGTCCCTTGCCCAAAGAGTACGCGTTCAAGGCCGTACGCTCCGTCGGCGTGACTAGCATAGGAGTTCGTGGCAAGGACAGCGTTGTGTTTGTCACACAGAAAAAAGTAGCAGTGAGTGAGGGCAGCAAAGGGGGGGGGGACCTGGACTGGGGTTTTGTGGGTGCGCTCTTGTTTTGTTTTGTGCCGAAGAACTGGCATCACCCGTGTGATGGCTCAGTAACTCATTCCTCGGGTCTCAAACCCTCGCAGGACAAGCTGATTGACCCCTCGAGTGTCACCCGTGTCTTCAAGATCACCAAGTACATAGGCATGCTGGTCACTGGCCTAATGCGTGAGTCATGCAACAACACTTGCAGCTTCGTTGTTGTGTACGTGCATGTAGTTAGGTTTGCATGAGTGAGTTTGTGGGCATGCATAGAGGCACAAATCCTTGGGGAGCGCATGCCATGCGTCAACTGTCAGACATGAGGCGCCTGTATTGCAGAGACGAGTTTGATGCCACATAAAAGGTCCATCCCTATAAGCATCAAGTAGCACACTAAATCAAACTTCCTGCTGCATACTGCTTTCAGCGGATGCGCGCTCTGTGGTGCAGCAAGTCCGGCAACAAGCAGCTGAGTTCCGTTTCAAGTACGGTTATGAGATACCTGTGGACTTCTTGGCCCGCATGATGGCAGACAAAGCGCAAGTCTATACTCAGGTACCTTTCTTCTGGAATGGTGCTGCACAGAACAGGCTCTGCGTTCCAAATCCCATGTGTCCTGAGTGCTTGCGCCTAAATCGTGTCACACGCGCAGAGGGCACGTACTGACATGTCATAAGCAGCTGCTCTGTGTTGCGTCCTCTGTAGACTCTACTAACATCCTACAGCCTTGCATTTGTCTCCCCAAACCGGCATCAAATTCGGGATGTCAGACCCACCATTTATGCGCATCCTGGAATTGGTCTGCCCAAATTGGACAGCATGGACCGCGTTGTTCACTCTTGACAATGGCAGGGAGTGTTCAGTCTGCTGGATTATAACATGCCTCATCATAACCTTGTCTGCTGAGCTGTAACTTTTGACCCTTTAAAGGACAGCTGCCAGGGGCACAAGCAACTCTCGTTATTGCATGATATGCTCTAATATCTAGGTAAGGGGACGGGCTTCGAGCTTTGTTGCACACACGAAACTGACCTTGTTCACTGATTGTATGCTGACAGCTTTGCATGGGGCTTTTACATTCCTTTTCTTTTGGCTTGGTTTTGTTTGCAGCATGCGTACATGCGTCCACTGGGTGTGGTCTCCATGCTCATTGGCATAGATGAGGAGCGAGGACCGCAGCTATTCAAGGTGGACCCTGCTGGCTATTTTGTCGGATACAAGGTGAGCATGAGATGCTTGCAGACATGGAAAAAGCAGCTCTAGCTGTCCTGTTGTTGGTACTGACCGGTTGAAAGCAACCCCTGACCGTTCATTGTTTCAGTTCTGTTGCAATGCATGCTTGCACTTCCAAACAAAGGCAGGTTGCGGGTGGGTGCCAGGTTGATGCTCAGGATAAACTAGAAGCAAGCTGATGAAGGATACAAATGCGTATTTCATTTGCTCGAAGCCATTGCAGTAGCGCACATTCATTCTGTGTTGGGAAACCAATCAATTGCATGACTCCAGGCAACAAGCGTGGGCTTGAAGGAGACTGAAGCGACCACTTTCTTGGAAAAGAAGATTAAAGCTGATTCAGCCATGTCGTACGAAAAGGCTGTGCAGACAGCCATCAGCGCTTTACAGGTGTGTGCATGCATACACTGCTCCTATGAGCGGCTAAACAACATGAAGCTGGAGAAGATTTTAAGTGGCTTGTGTGGTACTGTCGTCTTCATCTGGGAATGAAAGTATACATATGTGTAGGCCTAGAAAGCATAGGCAAGTGTTGTCATGTGAAATTAAACACTTCTTTAATACCTAAAGGGACCACTTTGCCAATGTTCTGGGGCTTGTGCTCCTCTTGAAATGCTGCTGTTATGAACCTATACGCAAGACCGTGTGTTGCAGTAAATGTGGCGCTTATTCACTGACGCATCCTAGAAGGCCTGGTTCAAGTCTCCCATGCTGTTATGACTCGCACTGTAATTGCTGACATGGAAGCATGAGTAAGAAGAACCTGGGATGTTTGGAAACAGTTGACACTGCTCGGGGGGATGTCACTTATGCATGCGTGTGGTGAAATAGGCTGCATGCTTTTGTGGAATCACAAATACAATGCTTTTGAAAGCTATGCTGCGCATACTCTTGCTTCCAGGGAGTATTATCAGAAGAGTTCAAGGCCAGCGAGATTGAAGTGGGCGTAGTGCGCGCCGACGGGGACAAGGCCTTCCGTGTGCTGTCTGACGAGGAGGTGGAGGGCTTCCTCACTGCCATTTCAGAGAGGGATTGAGATTTGTGCTTGTGTTTTCCAATTGCCCTATCTGTGCACTTAAATAGTTTAAACTTGATTTTATCACATTAATGAGCAGTACAGGTTGACCGAGGAGCCCACGAAAAAACAAAAGAAAGTGTGTAGCAATCAACGTTAGGTAACAAAGCTGTAATTGCCAAACGAGGGCAGCTTAGCTGAAGCCAAACAAGGTTTACAAGGTATACAATAATAAGGCCTTCAGTCAGGAAGTAACTGGGAGATAACGTCGGAATGTTGGAAAGCGTTTCCAGCTGGGTTACTACGGGTTACTGAGGCCACGGTTTCTAGAATAGCGAGTGGGAAACCCGCTGGTAACATGTTGAACATGTTGCTCATCCTGCTCATAGCAAAGGGTATTCACAAACGGAGTTGAAGCCACAGGCCTGCAACCAAAAACCATCAAGAGCCAAGCAAGGTGGTGTTCTGAAACCTACGTACAACATTCCAGGCACTTATGCACGAACAAGACTGGCCTTTGGTGTCCGTTTGGCTGACAAAGCTCTTCATCTTGCATAAGTTCCATTTACATTAATTGCAGATTTAAAGCTCGTGAACAACTCTGTGCTGTTGTTGCCGGAGCAGCTCGACATTCAGGTTGTGACCAGAGACTCAGAGCAAGTGCAACTCATGCGAGAGTTAGGAACTTTTTATTAAATTTCCAAAAGTAAAGATGCTAGCCGGTAATGTAGCAAATCACCAATTACGGCCTACGCCACAAGCAACAACTACTGTCTATACCCGGCCGTTGCAAGTTCTCCTGCCTCCTGCTGCACGCACAGCAGCCAGCAGCAGAGTGGCAGTAGTCGCTAAGCACTCGGGGCCGTCTTCTGATGCTCCAATAGCAACCGTCAGCGCCACTGGTGCTACGGCCTTGCTGGATGAGGACATCCTTCAAGATGAGTTGGCAGCCTCCGGAGCCTGTGGCACTGCAGGTTGGTCATATGCAGCCACCTTGCAAACATGCACGCTGCAGCAGGGTGTCCAACAGGTTCACTTGCGGAGATGCATTAACCATATTATTATGCGCTTACGCCTGCCAGGCCATATTCTCATGCGGCCAGCGCCAGAAGGAGTGACACCTAATGGAAAGCGCTACCATATTCACACCTTTGGTTGCCAGGTACGAGTTGCGCCTGCAAGTTGCGCGCGCGTTTGCTGTGACCGCCTACTCTCGTGCACGTGTATGAGCGTGCTGGTAAACTGGCACACGTGCATTTTTGTGTGCTTGTGTGAATGTGCACTTGCATTGACATTTTAGGAGGTGATGGCTGAAGAAACAGAGGGTGGAGCAACCATTTGGTTGGAGCAAAAGCAAGTCCCATTTTCTTACCAATTCCCTCTCAAAGCCGCAAGTCATGACAGTGCTTTTGAATTCTTCTGAAAATGCATGTCAGTAATGAGCATAAAGTATGTTCATCAAATTCTGTACCCTTGTCTTTTTGCAAACCCTCATCCTGCACAAGATGTTGGCTCTGCCCAAGCTTCGCACAAACTCAAGTATTCATTTAATCTGCTTATCATGGATGTCTTGTGCTTCATGGTAGTTGGGAACGCTCTACACTTGTGCTAAAGCAATTTTGAGTATACAAGCTCCCTACGGTCCTGGGCAAGCCACACGGTTGCGCATGGGTGGCATTCCCCCCCCCCCTCTTCTGCTATAATCGTGTGCATCACATACATTGTGCGTACCTCCTCCAGATGAACATCGCGGATTCTGAGCGCATGGCGGGATGTCTGGAGGCAGTCGGCTACCAAAGCTGTGAGGACCCCTCAGATGCGGATGTGCTGGTGTACAACACGTGCTCCATTCGAGAAAAGGCAGAGGCCAAAGTGTACAGCGCGTTGGGGAGGCAGGTGTGTGTGCCTGCATGCACGGGTGCGTGCGCGTGCACCTTTGCTTGCCTGTGTGCGTCTGCGTGGATGTGTATGTGTTTGAGCCTGCACACCTACAAGCCCCCTTTCTCAAAACGCAAACATTTTCATTTTCTAAGCTTGCTCTTTTTAGAATTAGAGATGCAGGTATTTGTTTGTATTAGCTAACATGGTTCTGTGAGGCATGAGGACAGGGCTGTGGATAAGATTCAGAGAGATCAAGAAAAAGAGCTTCATTCAAGTTCGAGCAGAGCGCTCTTTGTGCTTTAGTTTGGCACGTTTTTGGTGGAGAAGCAGGGTCTGCATTAAGAAATCCCATGAGCCACTGTGGCATTGGGATAAGTCAAGCTTGCTTGCTACCACCTGAAACCTGGATGTCCTGTGCCATTTTTTGCGTTAAGCTGAGCTCGCCACGCGTCAGTAACAAGCATGGATGGACTGCACCCTTCCTTTGCTCAGTGGCATCATAACAAGCTGCGCCATTGAGCAGTCCTGTTTTTGTTCAGCACGATTGGCTCATTCAATGCAGCAACCAGCCTTGCCTGTTAACCCTCTGTGGAAGTGCCTGCCTGCATGCCCGCCCGCATGCTCGCACCCCACCCCCACCCCAATGTACCCATGGGCTGCACACAGGCAAAAAGGAAGCAGCAGCATGTCGGCGACATGAAGGTCATCGTGGCAGGATGTGTGGCCCAGCAAGAGGGCCAAGCCATGCTACGGCGCGTGCCAGAAGTCGACATCGTGATGGGTGAGTGTGTGTGTGTGTGTGCATGTGTGTGCGTGTGTGCTTGTGTGTGCGTGTGTGTGTGTGTGCGCGCGCCGCCCGATCCAGTAGTCCGTGCAGGGGTGCATGATCTGGTTGGACAGACATGATAAGTTGAGTGTTTCATCTTTCAGATTTTTTGGGTCAAGCCAGGTCAGCCAACAGGCACAGGCTTATGGCTGGTCGCTTCCAGCCACGCAAAGTTACATGGGGAACAGATACGCTAGCTATAGGAGGTGACGGGGGTGATGGTATATGGCGCTTTCCTGATCGCGGTGGCTGCCTGCACAGATCGTTGCTTCTCAAGGGCCAGATTTACAGGTAGCTGCGCAGCGTGCGCTGACGCTGGCAAGGCACCGCGCACGACATGCGGTTTGGGCGCGGTTTGCCCACTGGGCATCAGCCTGCCCACCTGTGGTTTAAGGAGGGCCTGCCCGCCAGAGGTTTACTTCCAGTCTGGCCAGTGCCTTGCTCATACCTGCGCAGGCGTGCCTTGCTGTCACTCACCTGCGTGATGCATGGTACACCCCCTGCCGATTTCCCCCCCATCCTCTTCCCCAGCTCCCCCCTCCTTTTTGACATCCCCATGTGCCGTACTCTGCCTGCCCCCACAACCCTCGGAAACGGAACAGAACATGAAATGGGCTGATCAGAGTCTTTCCTTGACTTTCTCTCAACATCAGAAAGCCACTCTTTTCCAATCACAGGCCGCCAGCCTTGCCTCTGGATGAGAGAGGGCATTGGAAGGGCTGAAATGCAGATTGCATGGAAGCATGCCAACTGCTTATCTTGCATTGTCGGCCATTCATGTGCAGCTCGGCTGTGCTTTGCTTGCAGGGCCCCAATATGCCAACAGGATCACCGAGCTGCTGGAGAGGGCCAATGATGGCCAGGTGCGCATTAAGGCCACCAATGAAAGAGTGTGCTATCGCTGCTGCTGCTGCTGCTGCTGCTGCTGCTGGGTTTTCTGTACCAGTCATGGCTACCTAAGCCGTGCTGAGGTTGGGGCCTTGCGCATCCTGCACTCAAAACATGCAAATGTGTGCCTCTGCTGCTACGCGACGCTGCCCCAGGTCGTGGCCACGGATCCGGCTGAGGTTTTGGAAGACATCACCGTGCCTAAGCGTGAGAGTGACATCTCTGCCTGGGTGAACGTTATCTACGGCTGCAACGAGAAGTGCTCTTACTGCGTGGTGCCGTACACACGGTGCGTGCGTGCGGCTGTGCGCACGTTGTGCGCGGGTGTGTGCCTGTGTGTGTGAGCTTGTGCGTGTGTTCACACAGACATACACGCGGCTGCTCACTTGTGTGTGTGATTGTTTTTATGCATGCCCGCCCAGATGCCCGCGCGCCAAATAGATTCCATGTGCCCAGATAAAATAGGGCGCTTCTCACTTGCCCAGCAGTTGCTCGTAGGCTTTTCTGACACACGCACACCGTACTCAATATCTGCTATTTGCAGGGGTCTAGAGCAGAGCCGCAAGGCTGAAGACATCAAGCGAGAGATGGCGGCGCTCGGGGAGGCAGGTTACAAGGAGGTGCGTATTTTTGGGGGGGGCGGGCACTGTCATGGGCAGCAGGGGGGGTGTGAATTGTCTTGGGCAGGGTCTTGCTTGGCTGGCTGCGAGCAAGTGTGTGAGGGGGGAAGCAGCTTAATCCATATCCGTCTTCTGAATTGCTATGATCCCAGTTCTTTCTTGGCCTGTGCTACCTGCGCAAGGCACAGCGTGCATGCGCCTAAGCACACATGCCCAGCACCCGCGCCTGCAAAGCATGCACGTGCACAGGCATGTTCGCTCCATTTTCACACACGCCATATGGACTACGGAGGAAATACTCATGTGCTGGTCAGTCTGCTGAGCTGCTGCTTTGTGCCTGCCCTCTGCTAGACCCAGTGTGCCCATGCAGTCACAAATGCTTACACACACCCAACACACACAACACACAAGACAAAATACACACATACTCTGCGTGCAGGTCACCCTGCTGGGTCAGAATATTGATGCCTATGGCCGCGACTTGCCAGGCATGGCAAGCGATGGCAGCGGGCGGCGCATGTGGACTTTTACCGACTTGCTGCGCTACGTGCACGACGTGCCCGGCATTGAGCGCATCCGCTTTGCGACCAGCCACCCCCGCTACTTCACAGGTGGGGCCATTTGTGCTTGGAGACCTCTTCAAAATGTTGCAATGAAAGCACACACACATGTGCGTGCTGTTTTCCTGCTGATGCTGTGCGCGCAACGCTGCTGCATCTAGGGCACGGCCGTCAGTGCTTGGCCTTGCTCTGCCATAGGATTTGCTGTGCATGGACTGCCCAGCCAGGTCATAGAGAAATATTGAATGAGGCCAGAAGGGGGGCTCTGCTGCACTGGTGGCTCGGTGGACTGAGATGTGCGCTCTGTTGAACCCAACAAGGGAGTGGAAGCCCTGAATGCTCCCTCCCGTAGCTTGCCCGCGATGGATGTGGAGCAGCGAGGAGCTGCACACAAGTAAGTCTTGAAGAAGCGGGGAGTGTATGCAAACTGCGCGTAGACAGCATGCAGGCTGCCTGGCCAGCCCTGGCTGGCGCTGCACGCAAAGTGCTCGGTCCGCGCCTGCTCTGAGTCCCCCAAGCTTTGCGCCTTCCCTCCACTTCCTTCCTCCCTCTGCATCCTTTTTTCCTCCTCCCAAATCTTCCTCCTTCCACGTCCTTTCTCCACATCCATTCCTCTTCTTTTCTCCTCCTTCCACATCCTTGTGCCACGCTGCAACTTGTGCGTGCTGCGCACAGATCGCCTGGTCCGCGCCTGCTCCGAGCTCCCCAAGCTGTGCGCCTTCTTCCACATCCCCTTCCAGAGTGGGGACAATGACATCCTGCGGGAGATGAAGCGCGGCTACACGCATGAAAGGTGCTGACCTGGTGCCAATTGAGAAGAGGTCCATCAAAGGGCAACTGAAAAGAGGCCCTAGAAGTACTGCCCGGGGTTGGGTGCAGCCTCTTCAGTCAAGCTGTGGTGTTGCATAGCTCGAGTCAAGTGGTGCCGGTGGAGGCTTGTAAAGCAAGCAGTGCACACCGTTGTTGTGAATGTGAGTATTGTAGAGGCTCTTTATTCCACCCCCAAATTGACCTCAATTCCTGCATCTGCACCGTTGGATGTTCTTGCCATCATCAGGTACCGCGCTATCATTGACAACATCAGGCGCTACATGCCAGATGCTTCCATCAGTGGGGACGCTATCGTAGGCTTCCCAGGTGCGCTTGCATGCGCTTCGAGCGCATGTGTGTAAGCATTTACAGGCTTGCATGCGAGCGTAATTGCATGTGTGAAGGGGGGAAAGGTTGAATGGGTGAGTGTGAATGCACGTGTGCGCGTTTGAGGGGATCGGGGGGACCCTGTCAAAGCAATGTGTGGCAGGGGGAGCAAGTCTTCCTGTAAAAAATCTCTCCCTAGTGCCAAAAGTATGACCACTTTCTGTGCCTGTACACATCAGAATTGAATTAGGGCAAGTGAGCAGTGTCTTCGGGCATTGGCTGCTGCATCTTGCGCACAGGTGAAACTGAAGAGCAGTACTTGCGCACGGAGGCGCTGGTGCGCGAGGTTGGGTTTGACCGCGTGAACACCGCTGCGTACTCGCCCCGCCCGAACACACCTGCTGCTGAGTGGGACAACCAAGTGGCGGACTTGATTAAGGCAGACAGGCTGAACAGGTGAGCTGCAGGCTTGCGTACAGGCTCGCGTAGTCTAATCACTTGGTTAAGGCAGCCAGGGAGTTGCCATGTGCATGCTGGCAGGTGGTGCACGTCCTTCTAATCCTTGTGTGTGCTCAAGGGGCATGCGACCTGCTGCTGGAGCCTTGGTGTGTGTGCATTAAATTGCGCAGCGTGAGGCCTTGCACTGTGGCCCCATGCTCGTCCTGCGCTCCTCCTTGCAGGTTGAACCGGGTGGTGATGGAGGTGGCGACGGAACGTTCGCAGCGCTTCCTGGACCGCACTTTTGAAGTTCTTGTGGAGGGCGTGAACCCCAAGGACCCAAAGCAGGTGGGTGCTGTTAAGAGTCTGAAGCAGGCCTGGATGGGGGCAGTTGTGGTGGTGGGGTGAGGAAGGGTGGACGTGGGAAGGAAGGAAGAGGCGCCAGGCCCGCAGGGACAGACGTGCACTTGCATTAGCGGAGTAAGGTGTGCGCGTGTGAAAGGATGGGTGGTGTATGTGTGTTAAAAGGGGGCGGGGGGCATGCCCAGGGTGGAGCATAATTCTGCAATAAAGAGCACTTAGGTGCAGTAGCAAGGCTGGGCTCATCATCAGAGGTCCCTGCAGGATGGGCCATTCCAGATACCTTAAATGTCCTGATGGCATCCTTGTTGGGCCTGTTCACGTGGACTTGAAGGATTTTAGCTTTCACGCTCTTATCAAAAGCGCCGAGGTCTCAACAGTGCGATGCTTCAAAGATCAGTAACTGCATGCCTCCATTTGTTGGATTGATGGACGCACAATTAATTGCAACATGATTTTATAGTCTGCACAATGCTTTCTGAGTACTTCAAAGGTGCAGTGCTGCACACCTGTCTGCACGATCGAGGCACGGCTCAAACTCGCGCACAGGCGTGCATGCACACAAATGTGCTTACAAATATGTATGCACGTACAGGCATTTGGGCGCATCCCTCAGAACAAGCTGGTCTACTTTGATGGTGACGGAGTAGCCCTGCGCGGCAAGCTGGTGCATGTCCATGTCCATGAGTGCAAGGCCTACAGCCTGTTCGGCAGTATTGTGCCAGGTTCCCCTGCACAAGACGTACCCGAGGTGGAGCGCCCTAGGGAGGTGCAGATGATGGTAGCAGCTTGAAATCAAACTGCCCGACTTGAACCTCAGGGCGGCCACCTGCGTGCTGGGGCATGCTGCAAATGCATTTGATCCCCATTTTGTTGTGGAGCATAGGCTGTGCATTGACTAATTGATCAGGGAAGGATAATGTTGTGTTTGCTTTCCTGCGGAAATTGGAGTCAATTTTGGAGGTTTGAAGGTTACTATGCGAGACTAGGTTATTTCCTTCTTCCCTCAGCTGCTACTAGGCTATGCACTTGTGAGTACTTTGCTTACTGTAAAGTAAACACCACAGGTTCCATTCCCATGTGCTCCTCTCAGGCCTCTAAAACAATTTATTGGTTCAGGGTTAACTGCCAACCTGGTTGTCAGGCTAAAAGGTCCGATGCGCTAGCCAAAAAGTAATCCGGTATGTCTGAAATGTTTGGCAAAGCTAGTAATCAAAGCTAGTTGTGCCACTGAGAAAGGAACCCAAATGCATGCAAAAGGTAGGGGCCTTCAACAAAAAAGGTAGCCTGTCGTTTCGTCACCGTGACGCCAAATTAGTGCAGTGCCAGATTCATGCTGCATTGTGCATGCACCCCAGAGGTGGGTTGAGTCAGTTGGTGTATTTGATCCCATTGTCAGTTCAGCTATAGCTGCATTTGACTATGTCAGTGATGGTCAACAAAGGATTTCCCTTCATCCTTCCTCCTTCTTCATTTTTGTCACAATCATTTCCATCAGAAGTAGCTAGGTTATGTGTACGCAAATGAAGCCTGCAAATATTCCCTATAAAATGCTAAGGAACGAAGGTACACTTAACTTAAAAAGCATACATTATTACTAATATTAGGGCCGGACGCTTCAGGAATAGCGCATTACTTCCCAGACTTACACTCCCGAGGAGCTTCTGCCAATGGTATTCTTAATTTCTTGCCTATTGAAATTTAAACTATAGTTATAATTGTGCAATGTGTACGGATATTTATGGAAGATGGATACAGTGGACATGTTCGGTGAGGTAGATAAGTAAATCTGGAAAAGCACCTGGTAGTAGAAGTAGATTCACGAAATTGCCGAGTAATGTTTTAAGAAGCCTTTGAAGCTTCACCCTCTGTCAAGTCAACTGGACCATGTTGGATGTCGCAGCGCGAGACTCTGACCGCAGGAGGGTTCTTTCAGCGCAGCCATCTTCCTCGGGAAGAGATGAGGTTGAACCAGTCGGGTCATATGGTGGGTTATGCTTCACACTTTGAGTTGGAAGTGCCTGGCGCAGTGGCTAGGTATGATTGCGCAGGTGCAAACATGTTCTGCGGTGTCTCCGCCTTGCTTATAAGTTTTGTAGGAGGCACAAGTACATCTAGTTCATCGTGCATGATGCAAATGAGCACGCTCACAGCGCATGCGCGTGCGCGCGCATGCACGCGCACACACACACACACACATAC
>LFCJ01001048.1_pt1 | contig 18603 bp, 30 predicted proteins | sample 643141 | NCBI WGS metagenome assembly LFCJ01 (sample SAMN03766243, study PRJNA286221) | soda lake metagenome | biome: soda lake; feature: Kulunda steppe; material: water; isolation source: sample B1-Br-g2 brine of Lake Bitter-1 | place: Russia: Kulunda steppe | collected 2010-07
CACCGGACGCAGGCGGCGCGCCAGAGGCCGCTGGCGTGGCGGCCGCGGCAGCACGAGCGGCGCTGGCAAAGCGCGCCAGCGCGTCCAAGCTGGCGCCCAAGTCCTGCGCACGCGCACATGATCAGGCAATCTCTTTGCCCTGTTTTGACTTGCGAGGGGTGGTTGTGGGTTCTTGTGTGGGTTGATGGATACAGAGGATATGGGGGGGCACAGGCGGCGCAAGAGCTGAGGTCAACCAAGCTTCCCTGACAATCCCAGCAGGGGAGAGATGGGCGTGGGGGAATGGGTGGGGAGGGTAAGAAAGGAAGGTGTGCACCTCCAGCTGGGCAGAGGTCCGAAGGACGGTCGCAGGTCATGCACAGGAGGGGGGCACCACTGAGCCTACTCTGTGGTGCAGTGCAGTACAGGCTGGGGCGGCCGCAGAGGGCGGTGCCCCTCAGCAGAGATGCATCTTGTTCTGTAGGGACGGCTGCATTGCAGTGTGCAGGATGGAGCAAATCTGCCACCATTGAAGGCCTTTGCCACAGGCACACACCCACCTCCAAGTCCCAACATTTCATCACAGGCACTGTCCAGCGCAGTACCCACGTGTCGTCTTGGGGTGGGCAGTGCAAGCAGCATACACGCAGCGACATATGATACCATGCACCCAGCACACATATGCGGGCAGGTGCGCGCACATACATACAAACACACAGCACCCAGTCACAGAGAAGGATGGGGTCTAGGATGTGCGACAACACAGTCACGAACGCACCTGCAACGTGACCACCTTGTCGCGCATCAGGCAGACCTTGGCAATGTGACTGATAAGGTCGGCCACCACGAAGCTGCGCGTCAGCGTCAGCATCTGCACACATGCCAAGCAACCGCATCAGCGTCAGCAACCGCATCAGCGTCAGCAACCGCATCAGCATCAGCGCATCAGCACAAACACACAAACGCACGCACACACCACTCCTGCATGCAGTCCCACCTTCCTTGCAATGCCCCAGGCCGCACGGGCCAAGTGCAGGGGCTCCTTTGCCCTCCCCATCCCTTCCTTTAGCCTCACCAATTCCATCCTTTTAGCCTCCCTTCCTTCAGCCTCACCAATTCCATCCCTTCAGCCTCCCTTCCTTTTGCTTAACCATTTCCAACTCTTTAGCCTCCCTTCCTTCAGCCTCACCCACCTCCCTTCCTTCGGCCTCCCTTCCATTGGCCTCATCACCTCAGCCCCCCCCTCTCCTGTCGTGCATGCGTTTCCCCTTTCCCCCCCATCCAATGCTGATTCACTCCCTGGTTGCACTCCCCCTCCCAAATGCACCCACTAATTTTCCTGCACAGCAGTCCTCCACACGCACACCAGGGCCCCCTGGGCCTGGGCCTGCACCCTAGGGCCGCACCACCGCGGTTCCAAATTCCTTTGCATGCACCACACCAAGCCAATGTCCTTTCCATGCACCACACCGAGCCACCCAAAGAGCCCCAGCCACCTTGGCCAGGTGTCTTCTGCACGCACGCTTGCACCCCAGGAAGGCCGCGCCTCGCCTCTGGTCTTCCCCTATGCACCAGAGGTCGCCAGACACCACCAAAAGAGACCCGCACACCTTGGCCAGGTGAGCGTCCAGCTCCGTGAGCGCCAGCAGGCGTGCGCGCACCAGCGCCTCCACCACGTCCCTGTTGTACTTGCGCTCATCCTCCATGGCCAGCCACGACGCCGTCATGTTGAGCACCACGCCCTTACTGCCCAGGATCACCACCTGCGCGCACGCGGCAAGAGAGGAAACACAGGGGGGCGGAGTGCATGTCAGTGGGTTGGCGAGAGCACCTTGGTCCTCTTCAGAGAGGCCTGAGGGTGCTAACCCTGGGGGGCGCACATTGAAGGTGCCGCACAACAAACAGGTGCTGACATAATTCATGTCGCATTTGGAGGATTGTCTGTTATGATCACACGGGTGCATGAGCATGCGCTCCCTGTCGCAGCCCAGGGTTACACAAACATGACAAGCATTGTTTGGGTGGAATCCGAGACTTGTGGCCGCATCCCAGCAACCTCACACGTCCCAGCCGTGCACAAAAGCCCTGACCTTGCTTTCAGCAACAGTGCAGGCGCGCACCTGAGCGCATACGCACACCTCCACCCGCACACAGTGGCACACATGCATAATCCCCACCTCCCCGTCCCCCCCTGGCGCATGCCCCAAAATAATGAGGCTGGTCGCATCCGCGCGCCGGCCTTGCACGCACCAGGTGGCGCAGGCAGCTGGTGTAGAAGCTGCACGCACGCTTGGCGCCCAGGGGCGTGGTGGCGGCTGCAGACACCTCAAACAGGTGCCTGAAGATGCGCTGCGCGAAGAAGTGCGCAGCCTCCTCGTGCACGCCCACGGACGTCACCGCGTCCACCAGCTCCTGCAGGCCAGCCACACGATTTTGTTGCGGTGTCTTTGGTCAGGCAGACCTTATAAAAGGTCACGGCCAGGAGCAGCAGGGCAAGGGGACTGGAGGGCAGGGCGGAGGCACAAGGCTACTGCAGCCAAGGGCGCTCACACGGGAGATGTGGGGAGCACGCACACACTCACATGTGAGGAGCACGTACTCACACGGGAGATGTGAGGAGCACGCACACACTCACATGTGAGGAGCACGCACTCACACGGGAGATGTGGGGAGCATGCACACACAAAGCACACAGTCTAGACACACATGCGCCTCACTCAGGTATGGATCCCCCCCCTCGTGTGTTCCAGGGTGTGTCTGCACAAGCGCCTTCACCCACCCACCGTTCAAAGCGTAGCAAGGCCCCGAGCCGCGAGAGCCCTCCAGTCAAGCACGCCCAGAGCGCGCGCACCTTGCTAGACCACCCACACCACATTCCAGGGCAGGACCCCCACCCTCCTAAACACAACGGCCCCCACAGGGATTTTCATCCCGTTGCGTTGCTGACAACCACAAAGGACACACGCGCGCACAAGGCACATCTGTGAGCGCAGACGCTCACCCATGCCCAGGACTGCTGTGGCAACCCCATCACCCGTGCGCACCTGCAGCAGCCCAGTCAGCGCCGCCTCCTCCGCGCCCGTCCGCTGGTTGGCAGCCGCAGCAGCGGCGGCGCCGCCCGCGGTGTTGCTCGCCGCGGTGGCCGCCACTGAGGCCGCCTCTGCGTTGGCAAGCGCAGTGTCTGCATGGCCCTGCCACACCTGCATGCATGTTGGCGCAAACATGCGTGTAAGTGAGCACGTGCATGCGTGCGCATGAGCACCAGGGTCTAGGCAGTGGCAAGAGATAAGACGGGCAGCGGCTCAGATCCGCTTCCACTCATGGATGCCACATCAGCCGCGCACAAGCGCTGTTTTGCGAAAGCGTGCTTTTGCTATTGTTTGAGCGATGCATGGCAGTGGGCCCAATACGTCTACAGCGCGCGTGTCAGCCATGTCCAACAGCCACAGCACACAACAACAGCAGCAGCAGCAGCTATGTGACCCACAAGGTAGACCCACCAGGTGGTGCTGCAGGTGCACCGAACACACGACAGTGCTGGTCAAAAGCGGCACACCATGCACAACGGCAGCTATGTCACCCACAAGGTAGAGCTCCAGGAGCGCTGCACTGGGGGCAGTGCTGGTCAAAAGCAGTGCTGTGGTCCACAGCCGAGCACGACGCACAAGAGCAGCCACACCACCCACCAGGTGGCGCTCCAGGAGCACCGCGCTTGCGCCTATACTGGCCCAACACCCAGCAACAGCAGCCACGCCACCCACCAAGTAGCGCTCCAGGAACACAGCGCTCGCGACTGTGCTGGGCTCCGCCAGCTTAAACGCGGCGGCCAGGCCGTCTGCGCCCGGCGCAGCTGGCACACCAGCGCCAGCATCTGCGTAGGGGCCGCCAAACGGGCGTGGGACCAGCCCGGGGGCCGCAGCGGCGGCAGCGGCAGCGGCGGCCGCGGTGGGCAGGGCGGTGGGGATGGGGACCGGGGGGGGCGTGCGCGGGATGCGCGCAAAGTCGTCGTACACGCGCAGCTGCGAGGAACAGGCATGCAGGCAGGCGCGGCACAGCGCGGGCGCGTGGGGTTGAGACTGGAGTTACAGGGTTGAGGGTGGTTGAGGGTGGAAGGGGGGCGGCAGGGGCGGCAGGGGCACGTACAGAGCAGGCCATGCTGCCGCCGCGCGCGCAACAGAAGTGACACAGTCCTCAGTGCAACAAAAGTGACACAGCCAGGGGGAGGTGCTTGCGGCAGCGTGCTCAAGCCTGCGAATGCTGCGACAGCCACAGGCGCACCGCGCCCTTTGGCAGGGGGGGTGCACACTTGAGCACCTGGTCCCAACAGCCGGGGGTCACAGGGCCCTGCGTTACACGCATGACCCTGCAAGGGCGCCGCGCAGGGAGCTGCAGTGCAGGAGCAGCACGCGCGCGCCCGGCAGGGCTCCTTTGTGGAGAGCCACGAGGTGATACAGGGTCGGGTTCCACCTCAGGGGGCCTGGGTTAGGCTATGGCCCTGCTGAGCCCTCCTCCAACCCTTGAGGTGACAGGCAGGCAGGCGCCCGCACCTGCAGCGGGCTGACCACGCCCGGGCGCGGGCGCAGCGTCTCTGGGAGCTCCCTCGGGAAGCGCCTGCGCAGACAGAGGGGCAGCCGGGGCGGGGGTTGGGCCCTGCTGCTGCTGCTTCTGCTGCCGCCGCTTCCGCTGAGGAAGTGATGGTGATTGTGGTGGTGATGATGGTGACGACACAGGCGGCAGCACTCGCGCTGGATGATGGTGAAACCACTGACTGCCTTCCCGCCCAGGCAGGCGCAAGCACGTCGTATGTACGCACCCTTGGAAGGCGGAGTCGTCGGCAAAGTGCTTGCCCTGCGCGCGCGCCTTCGCGCGCTCCTCGTACGCACCCGCCAGCAGCTTGTCCACATCGCGCACTGCCTGCGAGCACGCGCAAGCACATGCCCACCGTGCAACCTTGCATGTGTTGCAGCAAAGTGGAGGGTCATGATGCAGGGGCACCTGTGTGTGATGTACAAGAGGGGCCGTATGTCCTGCCATTTAGACACAGGTCCACAAAACCCTCTTCAGTTCAGATAAGGGCGTGCTAAAAGGCCAGCCATGCAGGCCACACGCACGGTGCTCGTGCACAGCAACCCCCTCTCCCCCATCCTTCCCCTTACATCCCACGCTCCTGCCCCTCCCCTTGCACCGTGCCGCGCGCTTCTGCGCTCGCAGGTGTGCCTTCTCACACCAGATCAGAACTCGCGCACACACCTTGTCGGTGGCCGCGCGCTCAATGACCACGCAGCCCAGGTCCAGGTTGTCAGTCACCGTCATGGCCACCACCTGCTCCACCACGCTCCCATCTAGCACCGTCGTCTGCGCATGTGCACGCACACGCACACCACTTGAGGCTGTGCTCATGTAAAGGCTCTTGTCCACGCGTGCGCGCAGGCTCGCACGCATGTGCACAGACCAGGTAAGGTGCAGGTCAGGATGAATTGCAAGTGCATGCATAATCATAGGCCCTGTCGCCAAACGCAGCTGTCCTGGGTGTACGCGCTGGAGGGCCTGGCAAGGAGGGGCCAGCGCCCACACAGCTACCTGCAGCACTTGCTGGACTGTTCCTGAAACAATGTCACACAAACAACAGCCTGAACTGGCCGCCACACACCGTGGCAACGCTGCAGCATGTGCGCTGTCCTGCAAGGAGCTCAGGAGAGCTACTGTCTGCATCACCGCCATCCTATGGTTCCTTTCATCCCAAACAGCAATTTGGCCCCCACCACTCCATTGCGAACAAGCAGGCATCCAAATCACTTACAAGCTCAATGTGGGTTGTTAAAGGTCCACACACTGCATCTGTGTGCACTTTGCATGCGACGTGCTTCAGGGGTAGCTTGCCAGGCCCTGACGCACCCAACACTGCTTTCGCTGCTGCCCTGTCCACTCAAGCTACACAGGAGGGGTGCGTGGCCTGAGCCCATGGACAGCCACGTGAAGTGCTAGGTGCGCCGAGGCTCTGCCGCGGTAGCCTTCAACCTTCCCTTCAAGCCTCATCTCACCCATAAGGATTGATCTTACCCACCCCCAATCCCTAAACTCACCTTAAAAACGCACGCCCAACGTCAGTCCGACTCACAAATGCCAGAAGACTGCTGCGCGCGCGCAGCCTGCACAAACACCCACACAACGGCAGGCAGGAGGCACGACAGCCACCACAAGACCTTTTGCAGGTCCCAGCCTCAGCGCTTGCACGCCCCCACACACCACACAGCCCCCGCACCTGCACACCCGCCAGCAGCGCGCGCAAGTGGTTGGCGATGGCCACGCGCAGAGGGTCCTTGCATGTCACCAGCGCCAGGCTGCCGGCCAGGCTGGACACCATGAGGTGCGCCGCGCTGCGCATGCGCGCCTCATCCGGGTCCACTGCAAAGTCCTGTGCAGCAGCGCGCATGCAGCGTGCATGCATGCTCCGTGTGTGCAGACATTCATGATACGTGTGCATTAACATGCGTGCGTGCGTCTGGGTGCGTGTGCACACGCACAGCATGTACCCAGAGCATGCAGCAATGTTTGCACCTTGTCTGCTGCGTTGCTCCCTGGAACACACTCCGTTTTTTTATTGATTTCATTCCAGCTGCTCCCCAGGGTCCAGATTCACAAAACTCTTGCTTTTGCACACAGAGGCATCAGAGGCACACAGGCATCAGAGGCACACAGAGGCATCAGAGGGAGGCATCAATTGGACCCCTCTGAGCAAGCGCTTAAATGCACAGCCTAACAACAGGGAAGGCGCATGTGCATGCGCACTTGCACGTGCAATCATGGTGCATGCTTGGGCGCGCACATGCGCTCACTCGCTCACATGCGCACACACGCATGCACCCACAACTCCTACACCCACAGCCACAACCGCAGACATCGCGCACGCGAGAGCACGACGGCCAACCCCACCTTCACCACCAGCTCCACAGCAGTGTAGCAGGCGATGGTGACCGAGCGCTCAACCACCGGCGCCAGGATCTCCTGTGCGCATGGAAGCCGGCAAAGGGGGTAGAAGTCAGCGCGCGTGCAAGATGGCCACACAGGCGTGGCTGGCGACTCCCCACCATGCCACCGTGCGCACATGTGCGCACACTCTGGAGTGCCATACTGCAGCAAGGAGCGACAGGTGTCAGGGGCTGCACACAGCGTGCACGTGGCGGCGAGCCGCGCGCTCTGCCGCTCACGTCCGCTGCCAAAACCACGCAGACAACCAGACACACCTCCTTGTACAAAGTATGGGGAGCACCAGCACGCTGTGCATCACAACCCAGACACCATCAAAAACAGCAGCACACGAGGAAAGCTGCGGGCAAGTACAGTGCGCGCACACCCACCTGCACGCCGCGCTCAACCGCCAGAGGCACCACACGCTTCAGGCCCAGGCGCTCCGACAGCGCTGCCAGCGACGGGGCGATGACCACATACCTGCGCAATTCAGCGATGGCGGCCGTTTGTTGTCGGCAGGCTGACACCTGGTGTTGCTGCTGTTGGTTGCAACTTGTCTATTGTGCGCACGCATGCACGCGCGTGGTTGCAAAGTGCCCGCTGAAGAGCAAGCAGCGGGAGGGGGGGGGCACAAAGCACTCTTTCTGACACGGACGGAGGACAAGTACACACAATTACACCTGCATGCACTCATGTGCGCACCGAACATGTGCTCTCCTGCACTCCACTCCCCCTGAACATAGAGCCCCACCAGCACGTCACCCGCACTACTCACGTGGGCAGCTGTGCGAGTAGGCTGCCTGCCTCAGCCACGCCCGGCAGTAGCGGCGCGCCTGCAGGCACGCCCGCAGCTGCAGCAGCTGCTGCGGTGGGGACTAGGCCTGGCGCCTCGCCGCCTGCTGCCTCCAGGCTTGCGCGGCCTGTGGCGGCGGCACTGACATCGGGCCTGCGTACAGTAAGAAAGGCGTAAAGCACACGCGCAGGATATTCGGAGAGGATGGCATGATGGAAGCAAGGCGCACAAAGACAAAAACACAAGGAATGGTGCAAGCCCCAGCCCTCGTGTCCAAGCGAGCGCACACACGTGCATGTGAGCATGAGCATGACATGCGCACACGCGCGCACGCACACACGCAGTTCTGCAAAGCAAGCGCACAGCATTCCAGCAAGGCAGGTCAACCACGAGTCGTGCGGGGCGCTTGCTGCGCGCTTGTACGCCCCAGCTTGTGCTCTCATGTCAAACGCCGCCCCCTGCCTACCTTGCGCCAGCCGGGGTGAGGGGCGTGGGGGACGCGGGGGGATGCTGCGGGTGGATGCCTGCCATGGCGGCCAGCACGCCGGGGGGCAGGGCAGAGGGAGAGGCCATGGCTGCTGCAGGGGCCTGTGCGATCACGCGCATCAAAGCAAGTACAGGAGGCGCGAGTAATGAGTGTCGCGTGCAGGGGGGCTCCACGCTGCTGTGTGCATGCACCAAGCTGTGTCAAGCTGTGCCAAGCTGTGTATAGTGGCAGCAGCAGCAGTAGCCAGCAAGAGTGCAAGCTGAACAGAGCCTGCACAGGCGCTGTACGGATCACCAGCGCTTTTCATGTCCACACCGAGAAGCCTTGGTTACCTGAGGCAGGGCCTAACTGCGGGGCTATAGCCTCAAAGCACTGGCAAAGGGCGCACCTGTCCTGCACTGCGTACACCATTTGGGGTCACCCTGCATCCAGCCCCCTCAACAAGGCGCCCACTCTCTCAAACAAACACAGAATAGTGTGTGTGTGTATGTATGTGTGTGTGTGTGTGTACAGAGGATACCTGTGACAAGAACATCCACCCACATGCCTGCTCTCCCTGACAAACAACAAGTTGCCCCAGGTACGTGCATCCGTCAACCTGCACACACCTGAGAGGCAGCCAGGGGTGTGCGCGTGTAGGGGGAACCTGCCGACGCTGCGACGCCTGCCAGGGGGGCGTGCAGGGGGGCCGCGGGGCGTGTGGGCGTCTGCGGCGCCTCCTGCAGACAGGAGCATGGGCTGCGTCTGTGCCTGAGGCAAGCGGCTACGGACAACCACAGCAGCGGGGTGCTGAGTGGAGCATGGGCCATGTTGGTGCTCGGGACGAGCTTCTGTGAATAGCCACAGCAGCAGGGGATGCCTAGGCTGCTGAGTGTGGCCCAGCCTCTTGCAAAGCACAGCATGCGGCGAGAGGCAACGCGCGCACAGGCTGCTTCCCAGCGGCTCCTGCCTGCGTAGCGCTGGAAACACACACACAGCGTGCACGCGGCACGCGCATGAATTGAGCCCCCAGCTGCCCCCGCATGCCCTCGGGCCTGTGCACGGCAGGCGCACGGCCGGCTCATCTTACTTGTCAGCGGTTTCACGCGAGGGCCTGCATGTGCCTGTGCAAGTGTGTGGGTGTGCGCGTGCCCCAACCACCGTTCCCATGCATGCTGCCACAGCGCGCCTGATGCAGCCCCCCCCCCCCACCTGCGGCAGCGCATCCACGCTCCAGTCCTGGTTCTGCAGCCGCTCTCGCAGCAGGTGGCGCAGCATATCGGTGGGCTTCACATCTTGCACGCTCACGTCAAAGGCCTTAAACACAAGCTCGATGGAAAACACGTTGTTGATCTTCAGGCCCTGCAATAAAAAGCGCACACAGCCGCGGCAAAAGCTGCGGGTCAGCCGCGCAGCGCGAGGGAGCGCGGCGGAAGGCAGCCTGCCGCATGGGGCAGCTTGCGCGGCAAGTCCAGCAACTGCCAGCACGCCTCCCGACCCTGGGCTTGCATCGGAGGCCAGAGGCACAGTCATTCGAGTCTAATGCGGAGGCCTGCTGGGTACATCAAGTCTTCACACATGCACACATGCACGCATGCACACATGCATGCACGCACGTACACATGCACGCGCGCACGCAGGGCTTTGTTCTAAGCTGCATTGGCTTAAGCCTTGCCCGAGCGGAGCTGCTTGTTGCATAGCAGAGTGCCACAACGCCGCACTGCTCTACGCACATATTTCCCATGTGCCTCTAAGTGCCGTACTGCAGAGGGTAGGCCTTCAGTACCGTTGGCACCTAGTGATGGCATGGCACAGCAGAGGCATACGCTGTGTAGGTGGGCACTCTCTGTCAGCACCCTGAGGGGGACGCAATGGGGTGGTCTTCCAGGGAGTGCCCGCTCACACACAGACGCTGACGCTGCTCATGTGCCCCGTACGCGTGCACACACTCGCACATGTGCACACACATATACACACGCACGCATGCACACGCGCATGCTTGTGCACGCACGAACACACATGCGCACACCCACCTTCATGCCGTGGAGCTCCGCCAGCAGGCTGAGGATGCCCGCGATCATGGGGTTGGTGGGTGTGAAGATCTTACTGCCTTTGCAGCACTCCAGCAACTTCGTCACGAAGGGCAGCACTGCGATGAGGCGCCCGCGCTGGTACGCATCCACGATCACCTGTGACGCAGCATGAGCAGGCAGGCGCACGGCATTGTTCCGGAACCCCGTGCGCAGCCGAAGAGACGGCCTTCGGGTCCAGGGAGATCAACTCGTCCCCAGCCTTCATGGAGGTGTGGAGGCCGGGGGCGTTTGGCAGGGTGCAGCCAGCCACAGCCACAGCTGCGCCGCGCAGCCAGCTGGAATGCACGCGTTGCTCGCGCTCAGCATGGGCTCCTAGGCCTCTGCTCCTGCCACAACGGCAACCACCTACACTCATCACGACTTGACTCCTGCAGCAGCGCTCTGATTTAAGCTCCGCTACCTCCCCACCGCCACTGCCACCACCATTGCATGCACTCACAGCAGCTTCACCTGCGCAGCTGCCCACAGGCACTCAAGGTTACTCACCACAACCAAACCCGGGCCCCATCTCCCACCACCATCGCATCGCACGCACTCACCGCCTTGAGCTCAAGCTCCTTGGACAGAATGGGCTTGTTGCGCGCCAGCGTCAGCAGCCCCAGCCACACGCCCAGGTTCTTAAGCAGCGCGCGGTCGTTGCTCTCCTTGACGATGCGCTCCGAGTGCAGCAGCACATGCACGTAGTAGTGCGTTGTGCGCGACAGCAGGCGCATTAGCTCCCTGCAAAGCCGGAGAGGCAGCGCCACCATGGGTGTCAGTGCAAGCATGCACGCGCTTGTGTTTGGGCATGGCATGCGTGTTGCGCAACTGTCCTAATGACATATCATGGGTCTTATGTACTCTAAAATTCAAAGGTTGTCTGATTGATTATCCAATATTTTTTCAGTTTTCTTTTTTGTTTTCTTTTCTTTTTTGCAAACAAATACAACAATAAATGCGCGTGCGCGTGCAAGGCCTGCATAAGCTGCCGCTCCCAGAGAAAAATCGTACAGGCCACGCCGCTGGCCCAGCCAGTGGGCCGCACAGTCAGCAGCCTCATGGTCCGCTTGGCCTGCCCCAGCCACAAGCTTACCCTGTGGTCCCTCTTCAAACCTAACGTTTACACAAGGGCGACAGCAACCCACACAGCTGGAAAAAGTCTCCTTGGCCTGCCCCAGCCACGAGCTTACCCTGAAGCCTCTCTTTAAACCTATTTGCACAAGGGCATTCGCACAAGGGCAACAGCCCCGCCACGAGGCAGCATGCGCCAGCCAGGGCAAACTCCAGGGCTGGCCATGCACACATGCCTGGGCCCACTCACTTGTCGGACACTTTGTCCACGAGCGAGAGGTACAGGCGGTGGTAGTTGGCTTCCTGGGCTGCACGCTTGACCACTAGGTAGTTAGCAAACCACTCCATGAAGTCAGGCACCACCTGTGGTCGTTACAGTATGGCAGCAAGCCGTCAGCGCTTGCCGTCGTGCTAGCCTGCTCACCCAGTGCATCATGTGAATGTGTGCACGTGCACACACGGGCAGGTTACCAAATGCTGCTTTTGCACGAGCATGCATGCACGCGCTGCTATATGTATAACGGGTCCTGCTGAAAGAGCAGAAGCCCCACCTTGTGCGCACATCTCTCCCCCGCACACGCACACCGGCACACAGGCACACAGGCGCAGGGGGACACAACACACATTTAGTGCGCGCTGCTGCACTTGCACGCGTGCGCACGGGCCTGCCTGGAACGGCACGTCACCTTGGCCTTGATCTCTGCAGCGCGGGTGGTGACCGTGTCCTCGCTGAGGTTATTGATCAGGAAGTGCACGCGGTCTTGCACCTGCGGGGCGTTGTTGAACAGGAGGTGGTGTGGGTTGTGTGCCTGGCAGCACGATGGTCAGGACTCACCAACGTTTCAAAAAATCAAAGGACCTGCGAGGGCTAGCCGTCATGAAGCGCGCACTGAGCCCGGTGCACACAGGCGGTGCTGCCAACTTCCCCTCCTTGACTTGTCCAAGCGTGCGCGCGGCATCAAAGCAGTGTACATGCACTGCCTGAAGCGCTGCAAAGGGGAGCGGGCAGAGCGCGCACAGCGTGAAGCTGCGCAACGGAGCACGCGCTAACAAGGCATCGATAAGCAGAGAGGCACGTGCGCCCTCCTTGTTCCGTTCCTTCAACCCCCTCCCTCCCTCACAGCCTGCTGGTGCCTTCTGAAGTTTGGGTTCAGGTTGCAGGCCCGAAAGGCTCCAGCTAGACAGCACGTGTTTGGCAGGTACAGCCATGGAACCCTTACTTCAATCTCCCCTCCCTTCCCCGCTGCCACTCCTCAGAACTGCAGTGTCCTATTGCCCACCCTCTCAGCCGCAATCTCTCAGCGCGTCTGAGCAAAACAATTGGCTGTGCCCATCGGTAAAGCATGTGCAGTCAGCAGGTAGCACACGCGCACTGCATCGGCGCCCCAGCCTCCTCCCCTGCCCCCCAACCCTACACCCTGAAGTTGCGTGCCTGTAGGCTTGCCTGCTTAATGAGCCTGGCTTTTCGTGACTCCTTTCAAGTTTTGCGCTTTAGTTTTGCTTCTCACCAAAACCTCTGGCTGTCAGACACTACAATTCTCCTGATGTGCCCTTTCTAGATTTATTTCGGGTTGCAGGCCTTCAAGATTTCAGCTCAGCTGCCTTGTTTTGCGGATACAGCTACAACCTAACCTACACCCTGCACCCCTTGCGACAGGCACACCCACCGCCTCAGGTGGCGCCTTGCCCTTGTCCGCCTTCTCAGCCGCACTTTCCAGCGACTCGGTGGTCACCATGGCCGCCAGCGTGGGCGGGCGGGAAGTGCTGGTGGAGGAGGTGGTGGACATGGGCTGCAGCGAGGACGCGGCCACCTCGTCCGCAAGTGCACGGCCCACCTGCAGGCGCACCGGCAAGCACACACATGCACACGCAGAAGCGCTTGTTAACGCGCAAGACAGGTCCGCGGAGGGGAGCGGAAGTGACGAGCAGACGTCAATTGATGAGTCAGAAGGCCACAGATGGCATAAGCAAGGAATGCCCTTTGCTTCTAGACGAGAACAATCGCGCTGTCTTGTCATCTTGGACATCAGTATCAGCAAGGGGGTGAGAGGGGTCAACCTCAATTGTTCGCATCAATGCCGATGTCATGCCCATACAGCCTCTTTTTCATTGTGAGCAGCAACTTGCGCAGCAGGGCAAAGGAGGCCGAGCTTGGACGCCCATGCATTGTCAAACACATGTTGCAGAGAGGCATTGCGAAGAACAGGCGTCCTCACTTCACCGCCCATCTGCCACGGCAAGCAGCCTTGTTGCGGGAGGCAGGTCAAAGAGGGGTCTCCAAGTGCCTTTTCCCAAGACACACGCCTGCGCAACCGCATTCAGCACACCAAAGGGCGCAAGCACGCACGTACAAACACACTCATGCACACTTTCACACACAAACGCACGCGCACACTCGCATGTGCGCGCGCACCCACCTACACCCCCATTTCCTCCCACACCTACGGACAAGGCACCCTGTCTGCCTCTGCCTGCCTCTCCTTGGCCACAACCCCCTCATCAAAGCGCCCCTGCCCAACCCACCTGGTCCGCGCCCTCCCCGTCGCCCAGCGACTGCATCTTGCTGTTGCTGCTGCTGTCTGCGCCTGCGCCTGCCGCCATCCCGCCCAGTGCAGTCACGCCGCCCACAGCCGCGCCGTTGCCCGCGGCTGAGGCGCTGTTGTTGGCTTGCAAGAGGGTGGACACGGTGGGGGTGGCAGAGGGCGTGGTGGCGCCAATGCGGCCGCCTGGAGGTGCGTAAGCCAAGGCCACACAAACATGCTCAGAGCAGCAGCTACTTGGGGGTACACTGGCTGGGCCCTACATGAGCCATATGGCGATCGCACAAGCGTGAGTTCCACCATGAATCCACGTGAAAAAACACAAGGGCAGTGTTTTCTTAGCAACCCCATCCCCACGCCAAGCAAGCGTGCAAGCACTGTGGCCATTGCAACAGCCACGCTGAAACCAGCCGTGTGTTCGCAGTGCAGCACACATGCCCAATTGCGCGTGGTTCCACAACCGACCCAGAACAGCATGCCGCCACACAGCTGAGGCGCAGCGCGCGCGGCGCATCCTGCGCAGTTGGCTCTGTGCAGCCCCCGCGCACACACATGCGAAGCACAGCCTGCACAGCCGCCGCTCTGTGCAGCCCACGCACATTAACCCATGCCGCGCACCTGTGAGCCAGGCCTGGTAGGGGCCGGTGATGCCTGGCGCTTCGCACGCGCGCGCCGCGGCCGCCGCAGCCGTGGTGGGGACGGCGCCCTGCGCGCACAGCATGGCGCGATGTGGGGCGCGATGTGACACGCCTAGTCACTCTTTCAAGAGAAGGGCGAGGAGGAGCGCGCATTCAAGAAGCGGGCACACGGCTTGCGCTGTGCAGCTGCTCAGCCCAATTGCCTAAGGCGTTTCCTGCACAGCAAAGGCGCAGCTGGCTGATGCATTCCCTTGACGACACCAGAGGCAGCCTGCTGCAGCTCATTGTGGCCCCTTCCCACCCCAAGAAGCCAGAAGCATGGCGCACCACCTTCCCTAGGAGTCGCTCCAGGCCACACCACTAGTGCACTGCACCACATACTTAACGTGCGCCCACACACCGCGCGCATGCTGCCCCCAACACACGCCCACGTGCACGCAGCCCTGCTGCGCCACATGCTGCGCGCCACTCTCCTGCAGTAACACCACCGACACGCTGCTGTCACACCCCCACATGCCTCACGCACGCGGCCCTACCACGCCACTCGCCACTTGCTGGCATACCACGCACCCATGCAGCTCTGCTCCTGCACCCGGCCAATCACGCGCACCTGTCCCACAGGCGCAGGCAAGCCAGGGGGGAGGGAGGGCAGGCCAGCCGCGGCAGCCCCCCCCACGCCAGGCAGCCGCCCCCTGCCGCCGAAGCTGGCTGCCAGCGAGGGGTGGGGCTCCTCCACGGGCACGCCGTGGTCGTGCATGTTTTGCAGCACGCGCGCGTACAGGTCGCCGTCCACCTTGCGCAGGTGCGGGATCTGCGGGGGCAAGGGCATGGGCACACGGCAGGAGGGGCGTCAGCCGCTGCCCCGCGCCTCCACCAGCGTGCCGTGGGCCTCCACTTGCCCTTTGTTGTTTTGCGTTCCTGAGCAAGTGCTGGTGGTGTGCGCGCCACCAAGGGCTCAGGATGAGCTGCGCAACAGTCCCCCCTGAAATAAGGGTCCCGCAAGCCAGCAGCTGCGCAGAGGTGGTGACAAGGCACGCGGCGTGCCACACTGGGCACATGCGCTGGGGAAGCAAGGCAGGCAGTGCAGAGGGGCAACCCAGGGGTAGCAGGTGTGCACGCAGCAGCAGCGGCAGCAGCAGTGCCCTCCAGGCACTCTACAACCACCCAGGTCCACTGGGCTACGCACAAGCACGCTGCAGGCTACCAGCTCTGGGCGCTGGTGCGCCCTCTGTCCCCTTCTTCTTTTGCACCCAGTGCTCCATCCCCCTGAAACGTGTGGGTCTGGGCACGCCCTCCACGACCCTCAGAGTGCACTTGAAGAATTGCCAGCCTGGCCCCCTACCAGAGTGATGTCCTGGCCTTTGATTGACGCACGGGCAATCAGCAACTCAGGTGCTGAGACGCACCACACCCATGACCTTCAATTAACAATTATCTCAGACGCTGGCACCACCGAAGGGGCACGACCAAAGCGGCACAACCCCCACAGGTAGTGCACGGACAAAGCAGCACAACACCCAGGCACCCCCAGGCGCCCTAGCAGCAGCACACCACACTCCACCAGGGTTAGCAATAGCAATCACCCTTAACACACCACACTCCACAGCGCAGGCGCCACACCCACCTGCAGCACGCGGTGGCAGAACTGGGGCCACACGTACACGATGTTCACGAACTGGCGCAGCGCGACGGAGCCGAACGCAAACATCTTAGAACCCGGGGCCTTGCCCAGCGCCTCCTGTGGGCCAGCGAGTGCAAGAGACCATGAGCATGGTTTAGGGGTCCAGGGTGAAGCCCAACCTTGTCCCTCCCAATCCATTCCTGTGAGCGCAAAACCCAGCCATGCCTGCCACAGAAAGCCAGCAAGGTCCCCGTCCAGCAGCATCTGCTGTCAAACGATGCGGTGGGGCTGCGCACAGCATGCGCCTGCGCTTGGCGAGCATTACAAGGCTGCACCTGGGCGTCTATCACAGCCATGAGCAGCGCCTGACACTGCCCCACACGCATATGGCAGCTCCACAGCATACGCTTGCCCAGCAATTAACGGTCATGGACGTTCTGCGCTTGTTTAGGGACGAAGATGCACATGCACATGCATGCGCACTTGTTCACGCACATGCGTCCGCAATGGAGGGTGGAGATGGAAGAGACACAGACAACGACGATAGCTGGAGAAAAGAAACTCTACTGAGAGGGCAGACGCTGCTGAACAGGGTTCAAAGACAGATAGACAGCTTCAACACAATGAGACAATGCAAAGTCTTATTTGAAGCTGCCCTCTGATGGCACCTAAATTACCCCTCTCCACCTCTCTTTGGACTCAAGCTAATCGTGGAACAAGAATTGAGTGCCATGCAGCGATAAGCGCAAGTCAAAGGAAAGGGGGGGGGGATCAGGTGCCATCAGTGCACCAGCTTGCGGCCAACTGTACACATTAGACATCACATAGTCGCACACTGGTGGTGCGCGTGCATGCACTCAGCAAGCACAGCTCTCGACGACATTTGTGTGAGCACAGCTCCACCCGCCCTCTGCTCATGCGCCGCCCCCGCCCATCCTAAAAGCGGGGCTACAGCCCCAACCCACCCTCTGCCTGTGCAACACGCACCTGCACGTAGCGCAGAGCCATGCCCAGCGTGATGCTGCTGACCAGCTGGTGGCCCACCAGCGCGCCAAACAGCAGCGCCGTGATGTGCAGCTCCTGCGGGCGCGTGCGCACACACACACACAGCGAAGGCATGGCGGGCATGAGCTGAGCGAGCAGCACGAGACAGGCTGCTGGCCTCTGAGGTGTAGGACAGGAAACGCCGCGCACCCTCTCATGCAGCGCATCATAAGTGTGTGCGCGCACATGCTTGTGCGCATGCACGTGTGCATGGTTGCGTGCTTGCGCATCTCCTTCCCAGCACAGCTCTGTATTCCCAAAGTGTGAGTGAGGGGGTCATCTGTTTCCAGGGCTCGGCTGCTCACCTTGTCCGGGTAGCGCGGGAAGAAGCGGTACTCGTCGAACAAGTTGTGGATCATGCACGCAAACACCTCCTGCTCATGCTCGTTCTTGCTGGCCTTGAAGGACTTGAGCAGCTGCACCACCTGCGCACCGCACAACAGCAGCAGCTGCCTGTGACGCCGCTTCACAAGGCTGCACGGCTCCACTAGGTGGGGCACGTTGTCTTCGGGGCTGCTGGCACGATGTTTGCTGATTGCTGATGCATGTGCACTTACCCTGCAGCTGTACGGGTGACCCCCTTCCCCTGCTGACATGCACATGTGTGTGTGTGTGTGTGTGTGTGTGTGTGTGTGTGTGTGTGTGCGCGCGCGCGCGCGCGCGCCCGTGTGTGTGAGCGCGCGTGCGCATATTTGTTTGTGCGGAGGCAAGGAGCCAGCAGACGCCTGGAAAAGCAGTAGCACGTGCACAATGCTAGACCCACACTCAATTACAGCAATTGTCCCACAGACGGCCCTCGCTTGTGTGCGCACAAAAAATCATCAGCAACCATCATCAGCCCCTGGCCCCCCTCAATGAAGAGCGTGTGGACGCGCGGCAGCCGCACCTCGTCGATGGGCTCCTGCTCGCTGTAGATCTTCTGAAAGTGCAGGTTAGCCTCCTCCTCCACGTCACTGGCAAACGGGTCGTTCCCCTGCGCGCACCACCGTCCGGGATGGCGTACTGCATAAGCGCTGCAAACAGTGTCTGCCACAGCAGGGCCCACACTCATCACGCCGCACAGGAAACCCTGCCTTGGGCATAGCCCATGGACAGCGCACTGATGTGCATTAGCAGGGACAGGTGGGCATGGCCTACGCACATGGAGCAAGCACTCTTGATGCGGCCGTGATGAGCACCTGCAACCGCGGGCGCTGTCATGGCGGAATGCGTAGCCATGTGCTACGGTCTGTGCCCGACCTGTGCACAGGGCCTTCTGCAGGCTGCGGCGAGGTGGGGATGCGCAGCGCAGTGCACCCTCAGCCACTGTGCACTCATCCCAGCTTGTGCGCAACGTGCGTTCAGCAAGGCAGCCACGCCCAAGGGCCAGCTCGCACCTCTCACACACACACACACACACACACACACACA